>Ga0123355_10007548_pt1 | contig 16318 bp, 16 predicted proteins | sample TergutEmb28metaG_3_FD_89872 | JGI IMG/M metagenome (GOLD analysis project Ga0123355, IMG submission 89872) | Embiratermes neotenicus P1 segment gut microbial communities from Petit-Saut dam, French Guiana - Emb289 P1 | ecosystem: Host-associated > Arthropoda: Insects > Digestive system > Gut ...
CTTGACATTGCTATGTCTGCCAAACCATCACGTACTGCACTAATGCCGTGACCTGTTCCAGCACCGTGAATGTCTATTGTGACGTTAGGGTTAATACTGATGTAGGCTTCTCTCAAATGCCCCATAAGTGAATATACCGAAGATGAACCGTTTATAACGATAGAACCCGTCAAGCCGCTGGGGGTAAATTGCGGCGCACCTTGTTGGATAAAAGGCACATATCCCCTACCAGCTACAACCTCTTGCCCCTGCGCTGAGAATATGAAATCTACAAAATCCTGTGCTAATGGCGAAAGCCCTGTGTTTGTATTGTAGCCAATAATAAACGGACGCTGAATGGCGTATGTACCGTTTAACATATTTTCTACAGTAGGGGCAACACCGCCAACATTTAGCACTCTAACTCTGCTGTCGCTCAAAGCAACGCCTGTCGATGCATAACCTATGGCTAGTGGATTTTCTGCTACATTTGTCATCATTACACTTGTGCCGGGCGCAACTACAGCTTCCGTTGTTATGTTATCGTTGCCGCTTGCTGTAACGTCAACAATTTCAACAAATGCCCCACGAGTGCCGCTACCCTCTTCACGAGTGACTACAGTTATTTGCTCTTGTGAATTGCCGTTGCCATTGCAAGCGGTTAGCAATAAACCTATTGTTGTGATTGCCACAAGTCCTATGGCGAACTTCAAAACTTTCTTAACCATTTTCATTCCTCCAAAAATTTGTTTTTCTTGATTACACGACAATCATAATTGGCAAATGTAAATGCAATCTAATGCGAATCTAAAATCTATGTAAATTTTCAACTCATTTATTTGACGCTTACGCTGCACCATACATTCGCTACGGTTCTTCTCGAACAATGTGAGAACCCAAAAATAGTAATGAAGCCTATGGGGCACACGAAAATAAAAACAACTCTCGACCTATATAGCCACGTAGTGAATGGTGCTGTATACGAGCAAACGGCTCAGACATTAGATGGCGTACACGCCACTCTAACGCAAAAAAACCAGCTAGATTCTGCAATAATCTAGCTGGCTAAAATATCTCTGTAGCAATTCCTGTAGCAACGCCGATAATATTAGGCGATTTTAGAGGGGAAAAGTGATAAATAATATCCAAGTTATTACAAGCACTTTTCTTCTGCACACATTAAAAAACCCGCTGATTTAGCGGGTTCTCTGGACTTTCTCTAGTAAGCGCGAAACGAGATTCGAACTCGCGACCCTCGCCTTGGCAAGGCGATGCTCTACCACTGAGCCATTCGCGCATTTAAATTAATTATTTATAACCAGCGGGTGATGGGAATCGAACCCACGCAACAAGCTTGGAAGGCTTGTGTTCTACCATTGAACTACACCCGCACTTTTCAACATGTCTTTTCAATAAAAATGCCCAGAGACGGAATTGAACCGCCGACACGAGGATTTTCAGTCCTCTGCTCTACCGACTGAGCTATCTGGGCACGTGAATACAACCATGCGAGTCGAATATTTCTTCATATTATGGGGGGGTGTTCAAGACAAACATTATTTACCTTGTTTATTGAGACACGGAGATTTTTTTGTATTACACACCATGACTTCCTTTGCACAAAGATTATATTAAATCATTCTGACAATGTTGTCAAGCCCTTTTTTCTTGCAAATTTCAGTTCATTAGCAAGTCTATAAAAACAGATTTTTTAAGGCTTAGCTTTTTCATGGTTTTATGAGCGTTAATAACCCCATTCTGCCAAGCCTGCACAACATGTAATTCTTTATCAGACCGCCCAGCCTTTGGACAACTCAAGAGTCTCATCACTATAGATACATTTGATGGGGTCATACCCGAGTTAAATGAAATAAGCATACACCAAGATTTATGAGTAAGACCTTAATTGTATTAAGCGAACGGACTCAAACTTTTTGATATGCTATAAAAAAGAAAGCACAGAAACGAAAGTATTTTCTTCTCGTTTCTGTGCTTATGCTTATTTTCTGGGAAGTTGCTTTGTACGAAATGCGCAGCAGAGTCGCTTTTAAATTCTCATCAATAACTGCTACGTGCCATTAATACATAATAAGGGTTAACCGGTATTTCGTCTCGTTCAATTCTTAAATGCACATGTGTGCCGTTGGCACTACCAAAAATAGAGGGCTGGCCTACGCCTCCAATTATTTGTCCGTTGGATACAATGTCGCCTTCGGATACAAGTACATTTTCCATTAGCTGCCCATAGGTGGCTACCCAGCCGTTGCCGTGGTCTATGGTTACATAGTTGCCTTGGCGTACATTGCGCCCCACGGTTACGACTCTTCCATACGCACCTGCTCGCACAGGGGCGCCTTCTTCGGCTGCAATTCGCAAATTGTCGTTAGTGCGGAACTGGTCCAGGGTAGGGTCGTAAATTAATGCGTTGGCACTAAATGGCATTACGGTTTCGCCATAGACAGGCCATGTCATATAGTCGTTTTCGGAAAATGGGGTAAAGGTGGTTGCTGCAGGTGTTGGTACTGGCACATACTCTGTTGTAGGAGTTGGCGGTGGTTCTGCGGTTGGTTCGGTTTGTTGTTCTGGCGGGCTTGGTGGTTGAGGTGGCTGTGGCGGTGGTGCGGGTTGGCGTGGCTCTGGTGGTGGGCTTGGTGGCTGTGGCGGCGTTGGTTCAGGCTGTGGAGTTTGCTGGCGTGGTCTAAACCAGGCTTCTTCGTCTAAACCAGCCAGATAGGTTTCTACTTGGTCTGCCCCTACGGGATGTGTTTCTTCTTGCAGACTTGGATCTTCGTAAGCAAATTCTTGGGTAGTTGGCGTGCGGTTGGCAATTGTTACTACTAGGGCAAGCACTGCCACCACACCCAAACATGAATAAAGTGCGATGAAAAATCCTTTTTTTCGGAAGGTATTACCTCCCAAACTGGGGATATTTTTCATTCGCTCACCTCCTGTTTTGTTTTTGGAAATGTATCATTCCCTGTTGATGTTTCTCAATTATTGCCTTAGGAGGTTAATATTAAACATGTGGTCTTCTCGTTTTTTCATTTGCTAGAAAATAGCCCTATAGTGAATTACTATAAACCAACTAGAAAGCGGCTCTGCCGCTTTTTTTTCATGCAGTCGTGAAGCACCGTGCCGCAAGGCACGGCTAGGAAAATGCGGAGCAGTTTCCTAGCACATAAAACAAAGGAGCTGTATCACTTAGATACAACTCCTTTGTTTTATCGAAAATAATTATTTTGCAAGAACAACTAGCGTGACGTACCACACTTAGGACAGAACTTACCTTCATCTACGAATACAAACCCGCAGGCACAGGCATTTTCAACCACTGGTAACGCTTCTTCTTCCATTGCAGGCTTAGGCTGCTGGACAGAGCCACATTTCGGACAAAACTTTGCATCGTCTACAATTACAAACCCACAGGCACAAGCACTGCCACTTGCATGTGCTACCTTGGGTTGTTGAGCAGAGCCACATTTGGGGCAAAACTTTGCACCCTCTGCAACCATAAAACCGCAAGCACAAGCAATACCAGCAACAGACGCCGCACCTGATACTTTGCTTAGCTCCTCGTCGATACGTTTTAACTCTGCATGATTTTCGGCAATTGCATTTGTGCGGTTACCAATTTCTGCAATAAAATTGGACATGCCCGAGTCTCCGAGAACTTCCGGGTTGCCAGAAAATTTATCATAAACTTTCATACCTAAAAGCTCGGCAATTTGTTTACGCTCTGTTTCCAAGTTGCTTATAGCTGTTTTTATTTTTGCCTTTTCTACCATAGCCTTAGAGTTTGCACCAACAGTGGCAACACCTTGGCTTAAACCACTAACTACCTTGTTTAATATATCTGCCATTTTTGTTTACCTCCACTCTTGATATAAGATTACACTAATTATTATGCTTCAGGTTTTGCTGCTTCAAGCTTTTTTAGCGAGAAAACAAACCAAACTGCTGCTGCTGCAATAATTAGTGTAGGCCATATCCAAAAGCTGTTACTTACACTAAAGATGTCTCTAAGCTCCCTAGAGTCTGCAAAAGCGGATTGCACTCTTGGAGTTCCTATTAAAATAATTAATGTTGTTAATGCCGCAAATCCTGTTCCAGCTAAACCAACTAAAGTTGCCATTGGGTGCTCAACCATTAACAGGTATAAGAATGCAAGGATAAGTAATATGCTGATAACAACAAAAACGCTCACAAATCTATAAAACCTAGATGCAGTTATAACCGGCCCTAACTCTTCCCTTAATTCATCCCTTGCTTCTGCTCTTAACTCACGGATTTCAGACCTTGTAGGGTCAAATCTGTCGATATACCATTCGATTTGTGCATCAACAGCATCGTTTGCAGAATTAATCATTGTCCTAAAAGTAGATGCAGATGTAAAAACAGTTCCATTAGTGGAAACATCATCAATACCCGGCATACCCATCATACCGCCTGCATCAACACCGCTAGAGACCAAGTTAGACATCAAAAACACCAACACCAACACACTGGAAACAACAGCAAGCGCAAGTGCCTGCCTGTACTTTGGTATATTTTGGAGTGCGGCTTTAAAGCTTTCTATCTGGTTGCCGCCCGCTGCACCTGCGCCGCCTTTAACTTCAACGGTAGTGCCGCACTCTGCGCAAAACTTCAAACCTTCGGCTACTTGAGAGCCGCAATTTGTACAAAAAATCATGTCTCTTTCTCCTTTATAATAAATTTGTTGTGTTCATTGCGATATTAGCACAAAACTCTTTCTTCTGCAATCAAAAAATGACAATTTCTAAGACTATGTCTTAGGTATTTTCTTGACATAAAATGAGCGTTGGTCTACTATAGTTTTGTTGTAAACCATATTTCCAAGGCGGGTTAAAAATGCAAAAAAAAATACTTATAACCATATTATCTATAATAATTATTGCCGGTGCATCCATTGGTCTTTACTTTTTTACAATGCCAACAATTTATGCTACCGTAAACAATGTTGCGGTGCTTAGCGGCCATCCACCTTCTCCCATCAGTTTTTTTGCCTTTTGCGAAAATAACAGCAATGTAACTATAGAATTTGCGAGTGATACAAACTGGAGTGCACATGGCCAAACAGAAATTACCATAGCCCTTACAAAAGGGCGGCGCACCATCCATAAAAATGCATATGCATATATATTAGAACCTATTCCATATATAGAAATAGAAGTTGCTACCCCTGTAGAGTTAATCACCCCGCAGGCTTTTTTGCGTTATGCCTACACTATCCCTACTGGTGTACTTTTTGAATTGGAAATTTCAACTATTGCAGCTACTGCTTCCACAGGCCAATATCCTGTAGAAATTTGTATAAACGGAAGTTCATTTATTTCCATGCTACATATAGTAGACACTACGCCGCCTACAGCAGTAACTGTTAGCAACACAATTCCAATGGGGGAAGCGGTCTCTGCAGACAGCTTTGTAACAGATGTATTCGACCACTCTCTCCCGGTAACAGTGCAATTTGTAAACGGAGCAGAACCCGATATATTTCAGTCTGGCAACCAAGACGTAAATATTCTGCTTACAGACTACTATGGCAATACTGCCGTTTACACCGCTCAGCTAACTGTACTGCCAAACACCACCCCTCCTTGGTTTGCTGGAACTGGCAACATTACAATTGCAATAGACAGCCCTGCCATGTTTAGGCTTGGGGTTAGTGCATATAATGCCTTTGGCAGGCCAATAGATTTTACGGTGGATTCGAGCAATGTAGATATCACAACACTTGGCGTTTATTACCTTACTTACAGGGCGGAAGATTGTTGCGGAAATTATATAGAAGAAACCGTACATGTTTATGTAATTAGCGTGGCCCCAGAGGAAGTACGAGCCCGTGCCACCGCCGTATTAGACAGGATTCTTACAGATGACATGACACAAGTACAGCAAGCAAGAGCCATTTTTGATTGGATAACTGCAAATGTTGGCTATGCCGCAGGTTTTGAGCACCGCACGGTATACGAAAGTGCCAATCAAGCCTTGGTGCATAGGCGTGGGGATTGTTTTGTGTTTTACTCTGTTTCGGAGTTGCTGCTTACTATGGCGGGCATCCCAAATATGAGAATAGATCGCGTAGGTGGCAGGAGCAGACACGCATGGAACCTCATTAATCCGGACGGTTTAGGATGGCACCATTTCGATTCCACCCCTCATAGAGTGCGCCAAATAAATCGTTTTATGTTTACCCAAACCCAAGCCGAGCAATTTACCCGCATTATCCAAGCAGAAGGCCAAGGTAGTGGTTATTTTAATTTTGACCCAGACCTTTATCCGGAGATTGTACGCTAATGGCTACGGTAGGTGTGCTTGGCGGTATGGGAGCTATGGCAACTGCGGTATTTAATACGATGCTGATAAATGCCCAAATTGTTGAAAAAGAACAGGATTATTTAGATGTTATAACATATAGCAAAACGTCTATTCCAGACAGAACAACATTTATTTTGGGACAGAGTAAAAACGACCCCACAGCAGAAATTGTTGATGCGGCAGTAGCATTAGAGCAGGCCGGAGCAGATTTTATTGCCATACCATGTGTTACCGTGCATTACTTTTACAATGCAATTGCAAAAGCAGTAACTATTCCTGTAATAAATATTTTAAAAGAAATTGCAGCGTATATACAAGCACACAGCATAAAAAACTTGGGCGTACTGGCGACAGACGGCACTTTGCAAACTGGCATTTTGCATAGCGTATTTAAACCGCTTAATGTTAATATAATAACTCCGGAACCCAGCCAGCAAGCAACTCTCATGAAAATGATTTACCACATAAAACAAGGTCAGAAAGTGTTGGGAAGTGATTTTGAAAGGCTGGAAGATACTCTTTTTGCTAAAGATGCCGAGGTTGTACTTTTAGGTTGTACAGAGCTTGGGTTTATTAAAAGCGATAGAGTTGAAAAGCGAGTTGACGTGTTAGATATATTAGTGAAGGCTGTGTTGAAATTTGGAATGTCATATTAAAGCAAGTTTAAATGGTTACTAAGAGCAACCGTTTGGGTTGTTATTTATAATTCAGAGCAATTTTGAGGTGAACAGCAGCATGACGCAAAAACAACAACATGCAATTGACACTATAATTGCCAAACTACCGGCCAAATTGCAAGAAACATATCGTAACATTGGTGAATATGCCATATCATTAGGGTATAAGCCCACGTTAAAAGGTGCTCAGCAGCAATATGTACTTTTCAACAAAACATTTCCTAACAAAACCAACAGAACAATACTAAAAATTGTTGCTGATTTAAAAAGAGAGCCTATTTATGCAATGGAAATAAGATTTTTTGCAAACACATTTCCGTATCCATTAAAATTTGAACAGGCGCTGAAATCGTATAATAAACTCGGTTGGAATTTTCCGTGTAATAATTGCGAGCATTGCAAAGGGGCGCAGTGCTATAAAACCATACTAAACGAAGAAAATGTAAAAACAGCGGGGTGTATTTCGCTAATTCATATGAGAAACTTATCGGCAGAGGATGTGCCAGATATACAAGAAGCTTTTAAAAACGTGAATAACTTTTATATGAGCTTTTTAACTGACCCTGCGATGCGTAACAAAGATTATTACTCAGGGTTGTAAGAAGGTAGTGCCATTCTGTGTTTCGCACAGGCCACTTTACTAACATCGAATAAACTTCAGTTGGTAACGATTTGCTACCAACTGAAATTCACACTAGTTAATACCGGAAGGAATTATAGTAAATGATTAATATTTTAGAATATCTTGAAAACACACCACAGCCAAATAAAACCGCTTTCACGGGAGAAAATTCATCTTTAACATTCGAGGAATTACAAAAAATCTCCCGCAGTGTGGGGAGTTACCTTTGCGGGCAAAATATCTACAAGCAACCCGTAGCGGTTTTTATGGGCAAGTCTCCGGAGATGATTGCGGCATTTTTTGGCGTAGTCTACAGCGGTAATTACTATGTGCCGCTAGACACAGAAATGCCGGAAGTGCGTATCCGTATGATACTGGAGAAAATCACATCGTCCACCATGCCCATGCCCCCGCCCCTTGTTATTTGCGACAATTCCACAGAAGAGCTACTAACAAAATGGGGCTACAGAACTTGCAACTATAACGATATCCGCAATTTTGCCATTAACGAAACCAGTCTCGCCAACATACGCCGTCAAGCCACAGATGTAGACCCGGTATATGTAGTATTTACATCCGGCTCCACAGGTGTACCAAAGGGCGTTGTAGCCCATCACAGAGCCGTTATAGATTATGTAAGCTCACTTTGCGATGTATTGGAAATAGACGAAAATACAGTATTCGGCAACCAATCACCACTATACCTAGACGCATGTTTAAAAGAACTATTCCCAACACTAAAATATGGGGCAAGCACTTTTCTTATCCCCAAATCGCTGTTCATGTTCCCTATTAAGTTGGTGGAGTACATCACAAACAACGGGATAAACACCGTTTGCTGGGTAGCGTCTGCATTCTCCTTAGTGGCCGGCCTTGGCACGCTGGAAAAGGCAGTGCCAAGCACCCTAACAACAATTGCATTTGGCAGCGAAATTTTTCCGCAAAAGCACTTATCCGCTTGGCGCAAAGCCTTGCCGCAAGCCAAATTTGTGCATTTATACGGCCCAACAGAAGCGACAGGCATGTCTACTTTTTTCATAGTTAACCGGGATTTCGACGCAAACGAACCTATACCAATTGGGCAGCCGTTCCCCAACAGGGAGGTAGTTTTGCTGGACGAAAACGGAAAAGTTCCAAAAGACGGCGAACCTGGAGAAATTCACATACGGGGCAACCAACTAAGCTTGGGCTACTATGCAGACGAAGAACTAACCCGCAAGGCCTTTGTACAAAATCCATTATCACCATTCCCAGACACATTATACAAAACCGGCGACCTAGGCTACAAAAACCCGGAAGGCCAATTAGTATTTATTTCACGAAAAGACCACCAAATTAAACACATGGGACACCGTATAGAACTTGCAGAAATAGAAATAGCCGCCCGTGAAATGGAAGGCGTAGAAATGGTGTGCGTCATTTTTGACAAGGAAAAAAGCCGCATTATAATGTTCTACACCTCACGAGAAGACGCTACCGTGGAAAAAAACCAAGTACTAGCATACTTAAAAACCAACCTGCCACGCTACATGGTACCTCAGCAAATTAACAAACTAGACAGTCTACCGCTTACCCCCGGCGGGAAAATAGACCGGGTAGCACTAGCAAACCGATAATAGAAAGAGATGATAAAAATGACCGAACTCTTAGAAATTCTACAAGAAATGCACCCAGAAATAGACTACAACACCCACACAACCCTTATCGACGACAAAGTAATAGACTCCTTTGATGTAATAACATTAGTAGCAGAAATTAACGACCGCCTAGACATAAGCATCCCACCGGAAGAAATTATACCGGAAAATTTTAATTCCTACGCAGCATTACAAGCTTTAATAGAGAAGCTGGAAGGTTAAAATTTAACACAAGGAGGCCAAAACATGGACATAAGAACCGCACAAAGTAAAATAACCGCAATACGCACAAACATAGAAAAAGTAATGGTCGGCAAGGGCAAGGAAATTGAGTTAACCCTAGTAGCCCTAGCCGCAGGCGGCCACGTATTAATAGAAGACGTACCCGGTACAGGCAAAACAACACTAGCAAAAGCTTTGGCAGCCTCCATCTCTGGCACATTTAAACGTGTGCAGTTTACCCCAGACCTACTACCATCCGACCTTACAGGCATAAACGTATACAACCCAAAAACAGGAGACTTCACATTCCGCCCCGGTGGGTTATTCACAAACATTCTTTTAGCGGACGAAATTAACCGTGCTACCCCACGCACCCAATCCGGCCTGTTAGAATGTATGGAAGAACACCAGATTTCCATAGATGGGGAAACACACATGCTCCCCCCACCCTACTTTGTATTAGCAACCCAAAACCCAATAGAAACGCAAGGCACCTTCCCACTACCGGAAGCACAGCTAGACCGTTTTCTGATGCAAATTGCCATAGGCTACCCGGGCAAAAGCGGCGAAGCCGATGTTATCCAACGTTTCCTAGCCAACAGCCCGCTGCAAGAGCTTACTCCAGTAATTTCGTCTGAAGAATGGGTAGATATCCAAAAAACCGTTAGCACCGTAACCGTCCATAGGGACTTATGCGAATACATTGCAGACCTGGCAACCAACACTAGAAGCCACGAAACCGTAGCAATTGGCGTAAGCCCAAGAGCTTCCCTTGCGCTGGCAAAAGCCGCACAGGCCTACGCCATAGTAAACGGGCGGGACTATGTAAGGCCAGAAGATATCAAATATCTTGCGCCATATGTATGGGCACACAGGCTAACCATGCGCGGCACCGTTCGTGCAGAGGGTAAATCTGCGGTAATTTCATCTGTGCTAGCCAAAGTTTCCGTACCTACAGAGGACATTTTGTAACATGGCTGCGTTGGGGATACTCTTGGCAATTCTAATCACGCTTTACATCTTCCGCAAAATATACTCCAAAGCCTGCCTTACAAATTTGGATATAGATGTGTCTATTTCCGCCACCACCGCTACAGAAGGGGACGTTCTTACCCTTACGGAGGTTTTGACCAACAGCAAATGGCTCCCCTTACCGTGGGTGTCTGTAAAGTTCCGCACGGGGAAAGAGCTGCTTTTTGCGTCTGGAGTCTTGGCGTCGGACGCTCACTACCGCAATGACTTGTTTCATATATTAATGCACCAAAAAATTACCCGCCGCCTTCCGTTCGAGTGCAGTAAGCGGGGCTTTTACACTATAAATGGGCTGGAGCTTACCGCTTGGGATTTGTTGATGGATGAAAAATATGTACGCCCATTCGAATGCGGTGTGCATCTTACTGTTTACCCAAACACAATTCCCTTGCCAGAAATAGAATACCTTTGCACCCGTGTATACGGCCAGTTACGCACCCGCCACCCCATTAACCCAGATCCGTTTTCCTTCCGTGGCATACGGGAATATTCCCCTGGAGACCCTATGAAGTCTATAAACTTCAAGGCGTCTGCAAGGGGAATGAGCTTGATGGTAAACATGTGGGATTTTTCTAATGCGCGGGAAGTTGTGATTATACTAGACCTGCAGCGGCATGTGGTATGGCATAACGAAGCTATGGAGGAGCGAGCAATAAAAATTGCCGCATCTATAGCAACGCATATGAACACAATAAACACGCCTACAAGTTTTATGACCAACGGCAAAAGCAGCGTTAGTAGTAATACGGCGTATATTCACCAAGGGCTAGGCACACAACATTTGCGCACTATATTAGAAGCACTTGCCTTTGTGGATAACCAAAACCAAGAAATATCGCCGATCACCCGCATGATAGACAACATTACACTGTCCGGCAACCACGATCCGGAATATTGGCTTATAACACCGTATTATTCTAAAGAAGTGGAAGAGTCGTTTGTTAAGTTGCGGGAAGCTGGGGCAAGAGCGGTGTGGGTTAAACCTGCGCCCAAGCCAAATGAGGCAGATTTTTTTAAGGATATAATTTTTGTATAGCCGGAATCTGAGCCACTTATGAACTACGTAAAAACAGGTGCATTCACACCTTTGTTCTATGAAACTCATATTTCGAATCGAGGTAACACATGCTAAAATCCCGCAACATAGCTGATAATAAAGTTGTAATAAGACATTCACTGTTAGGTAATATACTGCTTGCCATATGCTGTGCAGTGTTTGTTGCAATGGGCATTTTCCTGCTGCAACTCGATACACTTGAGCGCATCATAGGAATTGCTGCTATCGTCTTCTTCGGTGGCGGCGGGGTTGCCTATTTTTTATTAATGTCATGGAAACCGGTTGCAATTATATCTAATACAGGAATCACAGTTCCATACGGCTGGGGCAGAAATTTTGTGCCGTGGGAAAATGTCGTAAAATTTGAAATTGTAGTGCAAAACATAGGAGTTAGCAAGCAAAAATATATAGGAATTTTTGTAGCCGACACAACAGGTATAGTTGGAGCAGGCAAATTTTCGCAATCACTCACAAAAGATATAACCGGTTGGGCAGAAGCACCAGCAATGTTAATTAACCCATCATTTACTTTTCTTAAGATAGAAAAAATCATGCAGATATTACAAACGTTTTATGACGAGTACAAGAAAGCGGCTCTGCCGCATTAGGCGCAGTGAGCAAAGCGACCACTTCCCACGCCGCATTCTTTCTAACAGGCTGCAGCAAAATTGTGAAGCAATTTCCTATTGCATATAAAAATAAGCGAGGTGACACATGCCAAACTCCCGCAAATTAATAGTTCAAGTTTTGGACGATTTAACATTTTTCGCCCTCTACCTAGGCGTTTTCGCCACAGTAGCATTCGAAATTACAAGCAGCAGTATGAGCCTACTATTCTCCATTCTTATGATAATACCTGCCACAATAAACTTCTTCCTGCGGCGCTTAACAACAAACCTTGGCAAGCTGATATTACTGCATTCAATTATTCCAATTGTCCTTGTAATAGTATTGCCAACTCAAGCTAACACGTTTTTGTGGGTGGCCATATCTTTATGGCTGGCGCTCCACTCTGTAATATTTGCATTTCGCAAGACTCCTACAGACACAATAAGCTTTATAGTGCCGGCCGCCTTTATTTTAGGCGGGCTTTCTGTCATGGATACAATGTTTTCTGGCACAAGCATTTTTACCGTAGCCTATCCTACTCTTTTGTGCATTGCCGTTTTAGGGCGTATTCTTCTTATTAGAATGATAAAAATGAACAACTCCCTAGACGCCATGCATCTTTCTTACAAGCAGCCAATAGATAAAATAATTATGTTCGACTACAAGCTTATAGCCGGGATTGTTGTGGCTGTCATCGGGATATCAATTATCATATTTGTACTTGTAATTGCTCCTACGTCTCAGCTGATATGGAATAACATACCTAACGCACCAGAGCTAGGTAGCTGGAGCAGAGGTGACCTTCCACCTGCTCAGACGCCACTAACAAACCAAACAGACATGCCAAACCCGCCAGTATTTCGTTTTTGGAATATACTGGCTACCGTATTCTTTGGCATAACCGGAGTTGGTCTGGTAATAGGGGCTGCTTATGGTATTTACCGGATACTATTATATATATCAAGCCGCCGCTATAAGAGAGACCAACAAGAATCCACCCCCACAGACATACAAGACGAACGCGAATTCATCCGCCCACGTGTAAAAAAACAACGCAAGAAAGCACTCATAGCTATTGCAGAGCTGCATCCCATCCGTCGCTTGTTTAGAGACACGGCAAAAAAGCATGTAAAAATAGGAGTGCAGATAAAAAAATCAGACACTCCAACAGATATAGCAACTCGTATACGCTCAGAAGATATTAGCACTTTAGCCGAAGAATATGCAGAGGTGCGGTATAGTTAAAAATCGAACCAACATACAATAAAACACCCCCTTTTGATATTAACCAAATGGGGGTGTTTTTCATTTCTATTCAGCAGTATACGCCATAAGTGCCATATGCCTGGCACGTTTAACATTTTGTGTCATTGTGCGTTGGTGCTTTGCGCAGTTACCGCTTGCACGACGGGGAAGAATTTTGCCCCGCTCAGATATATATTTGCGAAGTCTTGCCACATCTTTATAATCAATATGGGCTACTTTATCTACGCAAAACAGACAAACACGCTTTTTGCGGCGGCCTCGTCTTTTTTGAATCATATAGTTACCTCCTAATTTGACGCCCTACTAAAACGGCAAATCGTCATCTTCATCTATACTTTGTGTTATTGCAGCAAAACCTTCCGGCGCAGCAGGGGCAGAATTATTGTACTGCGATGCTGGCGGCGGCATAGAGGAAGAATCATATCCGCCTCCGCCTTTTGCCATACGTGCTTCATAAGCAGCACGACTTTCTGCAAAACTTACTTCGTCTGTAGTTACTTCCGTTACCCAGCGGCGTTGGCCGGTATTATCATCATAAGAACGCACCGTCAAATTCCCGCATACAGACACCATCATGCCCTTTTTCATATACCGCTCCATAAATTCTGCCGTGCGGCGGAAAGCCACGCAATTTATGAAGTCTGCGTCAGGTTCGCCTTCCTTTTTAAAGCGTCTATCTACCGCTACGGTAAAACGAGACACACAAACAGGCTCGGCACTTTGGGAGTAGCGTATTTCCGGGTCTTTGGTCAAGCGACCAAGTAAGATGACCTTATTCATGCATACCCCTCCTTATTATTCCGCATCTTCTGCTGGTGGTTCTTCAGCAGCAGGTTCTTCTACTATAACCACTTCAGCCACCGGCTCTTCAACTATCGGAGCTTCAGCCAGTTCTTCAACTGTCTCTACTACTTGCGGGGCCGGTTCGTATTTTTTTGCTTTAGCCTTTCTGGCTTCGGCTTCGTTTAGGTTAATTGTTAAAAACCTAAGCACGTTTTCCATCAGTCTAAGGCGGCTTTCTACCTCGTATGGTGTTGTGCTTGGGGCAGTATATGTGATAAACGTATACACTCCCTCTGCTTGCTTAGCTATTGGATACGCAAGCTTACGGCGGCCCCACTTGTCTTCCTTCTCGATGGTTGCACCAAAACGGGCTAACAGATTTCTAACACGTTCCATCTCCGCATGTAGGGCTTCTTCGTCCAAGTCTGCTTTTACAATTATGCCCAATTCATACTTGTTTGCTTCCATTACTTTTGCACCTCCTGGTCTGTGGCGCACTACCTTTGTAGTGCACAAGGTTTTATTGTGCCATAGAAATTATAATATTCCCATGGGCTGGTTGCGAAATTATTACAAAAACACAACTTAGGAAGTTTACCAGAGAATTGGCGCAATGTAAAGCAAATTTCTAAGAAATTGTCTAAGAAAGTTTAGCACAGCAATATGAAAATTGTTTAACATAATTCAACTAGCCTCAAAATTGGACCAGTTGAGTTGTAATTAGTGCGTTCTATACTTCACTTGTACCAAATTTTCGAATACACCTAGCAAAACACCGGGGTTTGCGGTAATATAGTCATAGTACTTGAACTTACATAAACATAAGGCGGTGCAGTCTTGAAAACTAAAACCATACTCATCTTAACACTAATCATTGTTACAGTGGCAGTAGCAGCTGCTTTATTTGTGTTTCTTGACAGAAATGCCAAAACCATTCTCGTGTTTTACGAGTTAGAATGCACGCAAGACCACAACAATCAATACAAATACCAGAAAACAAAACCACTTGCCCCGGCCTATCCGCCGCCAACAGCAACGCCGGTAAACATAACCATCCCCATGGGACAGAAAATTTCTCCGTTGGAAATGCTTACGGACATAACCTATACCACCCCAATAGAGTCCATTCTCTTTATAAACGAGCCGTGTATTTTTACTTGTGGAGAGCAAATTTTAGAAATAAAAATAATCGACCAAATGGGTAATGCGTCAATAATCCCTGCAACCCTTACAATTTTACCAAACGAAACTCCTCCTACAATACAGGGGGTGGAAGATATAGTAGTTCGCCGTTTTGGCACGCTTTTGTTACGACAAAACATAACTGCATACGATGCGTTTGCCAACCCGCTGGACTTTAATGTAAACAGCCAATATGTAGATGTTGAAACCCCAGGGGTATACCAAATTACGTACTACGCCTACGATAGATGGGGCAAGCGCACAGAAGTTTTTGCAAACGTTATCGTTACTGACGTTGATACAGAGTGGGTGTACAGCCGTGCAGACGGAATTTTGGCAGAAATAACAAGCTCTGATGCAACACAAGTCGAGCAAGCTCATGCAATCTTCACATGGATGCGCAGAAATATGACATACGCTGCTACAGTTGGCCGTGTAGGCAGATACGAAAATGCATATCAAGGACTACGCCACAGACGAGGCAACTGTTTTGTGTATTATTACACTGCAGAAATATTGCTAACCCGCATTGGCATACCCAACAAGCGGATAGATAGGTATGGCGGCGCAACCAACCATCGATGGCATTTGATAAACCCTGATGGGCTAGGCTGGCATCATATGGATACAGGGCCACAACATTTAGCTGTTGCGGGTAGGTTCAACACATTTATGTTTACATCAAGCCAAGCAGCAGAGTTTACAGAAATTATTTATAATGTAGTGGGGCGTCATAGCCATTATATTTACGATAGAGAACTGCATCCATATATCGTTTACTAATGTGCAGTAAAATGTATAATCGGTAAATTGGTCAGTTTTTACCACTAGGGCGTGTTCCCACTACGCAAGTGCGCAGATTTGCGAGCTGATTTTTCGCTAGTTTGTGCGGCTGACGACGCAGCGTACTAGA
>Ga0123355_10007549_pt1 | contig 16317 bp, 9 predicted proteins | sample TergutEmb28metaG_3_FD_89872 | JGI IMG/M metagenome (GOLD analysis project Ga0123355, IMG submission 89872) | Embiratermes neotenicus P1 segment gut microbial communities from Petit-Saut dam, French Guiana - Emb289 P1 | ecosystem: Host-associated > Arthropoda: Insects > Digestive system > Gut ...
AACCAGAGCAATACAACCCATGAAATAACTCAACAAATAAGTCGCAAGCTCCTGAGGATGGATGTATTAACATCCGAAACATGTTGAACATTAAATAATGCAATAATAAAGCAAGTGACATCACGTTGGCCTCTCTTTATTCAACTATTAAAATACTCTTTCACCTACAGTTCACCAAGACTTGGACATGTCTCGATCTATTTCATGATCTGAAGAATATCTTGGTAAATTTTACGTGAAAGTGTATTTTTAGTACATGTGTATTTGCTGGTGTTAACTAACATACCGTTCACCGATGTACTGATGTGAATACAATAAAAACACGTAATATCAGTTTCTAACAACAACGCTGCATTCTGCAGAGTTCCAGTCTAGACACGTTACACCAATTGCAAACGCACTGTGTGTTTGCATTACGCTTTCATGTAGTCTGAGTGTGTTTTGTTTCAACGAGTCGGCGGTCCTCTTAGTAATACTCCATTGAGCTCGCAGTATAGTGCCAAAATACACAGTAACAATGTAATGGTTGCTTGGTTTCCGGCTGTATCTGTAAGCGGCACGAAGGTCCTACGCTCAAAATCGGATTTAATACTTTGCGGAATTACTGTAGGTGGACAGTATTATTAAGCAGGAATTCCAGGCGTAGTGTTTGCAACGTGACCATTACGTTAAGCATTACCGCAGAATTGAATGGCCTAGTAATAGCATTTCTACCTTACATTCGTGAACTACCAGTTCGCATCTCCCAATAGAAGGTTTCTTTGTTTCGTTGTAAGGTTTACTGCTCAACTTAACAAGTTAGTGGAGCAATAAAAATCGAGGCTTGTATTCAAGAGGTACCTGGTTCGAATTAACGTCAGTCTATAAGGCTTCCCTATAAGGAGATTTATCTCGGTCACTCCAGGCGAATTCTCTTTTAGTGTTTTTTCAACTACATCAAAGATCCGCGTCCTTTAAAATCCTTACGTACGAACAGTTGGCCATCGTCTTGCCGTCACATTCGCCGCTACAGACCAAGGTTCTTAACCCTCTTGTTTAGTGGACCCCTTTGAGGGTCTGGTGAAACTTACGTACCCCTTCTCCGAAAAAGTTATTTGAATGCACAAAACACAGATAGTAAGATTTATTAAAGTTATCAAACTTTTTGAGTCTAGAGGCCATAAATTATTTTGTTGCCTCTATTAAACAATGAATGAAAAGCTAAGTTTCAGTTAGTGAAAATAACGTAATTATTTCCCATCCAAGTTCACGGAGCCCCTGAAACCTATCCAAGAACCCCCAGGGGGTCCGAGAACCCCAGGTTAAGAACGGCTGCTACAGACTAAAGGCTCTGCAGTATAACGACTGCAGTCGCATAGGCTTCGTTAACTAATGCAAGAATCAATCAATCTTTATTTGCTGAGCGTTGATCAACTTCTGCTTTTGCGAGACAATGGCAGAGATGATAATTAGGTACAGTGAGAAGGAAGAGGCGTGCTGGTGATGGCTCGTAGATTATTTAGTACCGTTTCTTTGTTTATTTAACGACAGTTTCTCAACTGCGCAGTTAAACGGCAAAAGTGACAAACTAGAGGATGCAGAGTGATGAAGCTGTCTTGCTCATTACTACCAGAGTACCAACCTTCCGGAATCAGTAAAATCTACATTACGTTTGTCGTTACAGTGTAATGTATATTACAATTTTGGGTTTTTTTTCTGTAAAGCTAGATACTGTTCAAAGTTTATTAACTTCTATGTAACGGAAGCGAATAGTCACTCGCCGTTACCGGGTCAGCAAATACCACTTCGTTCAATACGTTTTAGGTGTATCGAACCCCGGCGGTGACGTGATAGTTCGCTGTACTAGAAAGAGTGTTTATTTAGCATCTTGCCCCTGTATAACTGAGAAATTAACGATGATTCAGCTCTCATTCGAGGTTTGAACATTTACCGGTTGCTACGTATCTCCGACGCTATATATTGAAATCAGTGCATTGTTAAAGTGATTTTATTGTGTTGGCCTTGCTGTACTGTTTCCTGTTACTAAAAGGAAAGTTGTGCTGACTGAAATTAATAAATTAGAAACTTTAATATTTACGTTGTTCGAGTAGAGCGAATACTTTGAAAATAATTTGGCAAGTTAACTAGAAATTCTAAATTTATACAATTGGCAAAATTATAAAACGGGCAAGATACTTATTTTACTTTTACACTTTGAAATTGTTAGGATATTATTTATATTTGTAGCGAATTATTAGATAGAGTAGAATACAGATTTATTTTTAAAATTGTGGTTGGTTTATTTCTGGAATTGATTATATGATTGTTTTATTCAACCCAGAGTTCAATTACCTAAACTTTGCGTATTTCATAAGCTTTCTGACTGGTGGCAGTTACTACCGATGTGTTTAATATAAATCAGTGCTAATTAGTTCGCTGCCCACATACAGTGACGCTGAGAGAAAAAAGTTAGTAAAATCTAGCAGTTATAATCAGTATATCAGAGTACCGATTTCGATAGGACGAACAACCACCGAAACGACACTACAACAACCCCTCTTTCGGAACAAGAATCTAGTACCTGGCTTCAAGAACTTGAAGTCTAATACCAGCAATTCAAATATGGCGTTAGGTGACCGTGGACTTAAATGTACATTTGGAGATGTCTCTCTTTTTAAAGTGTAAGCCTCTTCTCAAATTGTGGAACAACAAACCAGCTACTGATTTAGATGATCCACGATCCGTGCATTAATCGAATAAACATAATAACGTTTTATTAATAATTGTCCAACGAGATGCAACACAAAGTAGTCTATTTATTCTTCTGCAAGTTCACTCTACATGTTTCGGGTGTCAACCAAACCCATCATCAGGAGTACACAAAACTGTAACTACAGCCTCCGGTGCTGGTCAAACTTTTTGTGCAGCTATCTCCCTCCAACTTCGCCAAGCTTGCTTGGCCACGTTGGAGGGAGTTAGCTGCACAAAAAATTTGACCAGCACCGGAGGCTGTAGTTACAGTTTTGTGTACTCCTGATGATGGGCTTGGTTGACACCCGAAACATGTAGAGTGAACTTGCAGAAGAATAAATAGACTGCTTTGTGTTGCATTTCGTTGGACAATTATTAATATAGATCAGCGATGCATGGAACCATACGTAAACATAAAATAATAACGCTAGTTTTATATGTAAAATGAACTCACGAATTCCTACATGTTTCAGCCAACCACTTGGCCATCTTCAGCGATGGAAAATATAAAAGTTAGGTACATTAAAACATAATATAAAATTATAAAAAAATAAATATAGCAGAGTCAATGCCGCCATTTGAAGCACATTTACACTTGTTATGATACATTTCTAAGGTTGTAATTTCATTTTAAATTTTTAATGTACCTAATCTTTCCATTCTATATCCCTGGAAATGGTCGCATGGTTGGCCGAAACATGTAGGAGTTCACTGTACAGGGCGAGCCACGGGAACCTGACGAGATTTTTTAAATTTAATTTTGAAAATTGTCAGGTTCCCGTGACTCATTCTGAATGTATGAAACAAACATTCCTTGTGTGCATTAATGGTGCAGTTATACACAGTTGCCGATTCCCCAAACCAATATTTCTCAAACACTCCTCACTCGCGACAGAAGCAAAGACTAACTTATAGGCTATAGCAAACATCGTGCCTCTTTTGGCAACAATTGGTTTTCTTGCAAGTTTCTTGCGAACTGCGGAACGAAAAACAGGCAGAAAATATTTCTGGTAATCAACAGTGGGTTCTATGCCACGAAATGTATTATCCTGAGATAAGTCGCTGTTATTCTCTATACCTGCAGGTAAGCGCTGTGACGTAATTCTCAGACAGAATAACTTAACTTCTCCCCGCATCATTAGAAATATATTCATTGACAGTCACCGTCCACTTTGATTTTACAAAACGTGTGCGGTTAAGGAAGTATCATGCTATACAGTAATAACAACAGAAGAAATATACAAGCATACACATAAGCTTAAACAGTAAGTCTACGCGTCTTAATTTTGAGTCAACACATGAAAATGATGAAAATAAGAGGAAAGCGGTAGTTGGTGCGTGCGTGCGTGTGTGTTGTGTGCAGGAGACGGAATAGCGTGGTAAATACAGCAATTAGGCCACGGGCTCGCGCGCCGAGAAATCGTGGCTCTATTCCCAGAACAGGCAAGAAGTTCTTGCCCTCTCAAAGCATTCACACCAGCTGTGACTGCTCACTCCAACTCGTGACTGGTGCCGCCATCTATACAGCAGTTGTGGTAGCGCGAGGCACCGGTAGATGGTAGGACTACCATGTCTAGTGAGTCAGTGTGCCAAGTTGCACATAGCTGGGTGGACGTGGGCAGTTTTTTTGAAGTCGTGTACGTGACCTGTGGATATTTTCACGATGGATCAGAGAAAGGAACGAGTGTGCATCAAATTTTGTGCCAATCTTGGGAAAAGTGCTACGGAGACCCTCACAATGATTCAACAAGCCTTCGGGGACCAACGTTTTTAGTCATGCACATGTGTTACAATAGTATGCCCGCTTCAAGACCGGTCGCACATCAGTTGACGATGACGAACACACAGGGAGACACAGAAGCTGCACAACTCCTGAAACTGTCGCACGAATTCAAGAGCTCGTCCCTCAGGATCGACGTCGGACCATTCACGACATTGCTGAGGAGGTGGGAATTGATTATGGGACATGCCAACGGGTTCTGACGGAAAAATTTGGAATGCGCGATGTCGCAGCCAAATTTGTGCCCAAGATCCTGACAGCTGACCAGAAGCAGCAGCACGTCGTCTGCACTGAACTTCGTCAGCTCGCCTCCGATGATGAAACCTTCTTGTCCAGGGTCATCATTGGTGATGAGAGCTGAGTTTACGGTTACGACCCTGAGACAAAGCAACGATCCTCCCAGTGGAAAAGCCTCGCGTCATCAAGGCCAAGAAAGGCCAGACAGGTGAAAATTAATGTCAACACCATGATCATCACTTTGTTTGACGTGAAAGGGATTGTGCACAAAGAATCAGCACCAACAGGCCAAACTGTGAATTCCGGGTTCTACTGCGACGTTTTGCGGCGACTGCGTGAAAACGTGCGAAGACGTCGCCCCAAAATTTGGCGAGAACAGACCTGGCTGCTTCACCATGACAACGCCCCGTCTCACACGTCCGTCCTCACCCACCAGTTTCCGGCGAAAAACAAAATGATTGTCATTCCCCAACCCCATACTCCCCTGAACTGGCACCCTGTGACTTCTTCCTATTTCCAAAAATAAAATTGAAGCTGAAAGGACGCCGGTTTGATACCATTGAGGAGATACAGGCCGAATCGCAGAGAGTGCTTGACACTCTGAGAGAAAAGGACTTCCAGGAAGCATTCCAGAAATGGAGGAGACGGTGGGACCGGTGTCTACATGCGGGAGGGAACTACTTCGATGGTGATGGCGGCCGTTAGGCCTTATGGTGAGTTTTACGATTTTTACAGTGTCAGTCCGGAAAATTTTGGATACCACTTTATATATATATATGCACGTATACACACACACACACAAACTGTTTACACATGTGCGTGTTCGAAGGTACACATGTGTGTTTGGCTGTGTATATGTACGAATAACTAAATGATAATAATAATAATAATAATAATAATAATTAAGCTTAGTATAACATCTCAATGTTTTGCTGACCGTGCATCTCAGTAAATCCTAGTAATTAACCAACTTGATGCACAAAATGCATGTAGAGGCATTTAATAAACTTATTATAAAACAAGATTTTGTGCACCAAGTTGGTTAATTACTAGGAGTATAAAATCTCGTTAAAAGTTATTTCTATTTGTGACTTATCTTCAGGTTCGTAAAAACGACAGCATAAACCGAAGGCACCACGGCGTCTTTGCTGCCATAACCAGCCGTCAACAACCAAATATAAGGGGTAAAAGGAAAAATAATAATAAAACACACTTGAAGAGAAAATATGACAGTTAGTAAACTTTGGCTCTTCGCTTTTTTCACAACTCTTTGGTTATATTCACCACATGAGAAGGCCTTCAATGTTTGGCTATGACAAACTTTTAAAATTACGTTCGTATTTTAACAACATGAGACCCTTGCCTATACATACATCCACAAATAATCCAACCTCCCTTAAGGGCTTGGGAGGAAGAAAGAGAAATATAGGCGGGTAGTTGACAGCCGCTGTAAACTTTGCGTAGAGTTAAATGAGGTTTTTTTCATTGTGGAGGAAGTGTGTATAAAGGGTATCATTTCGTGTCACGTTTTGGTACATGAAGATTGGTACCACAGGTGTAGAGGGGGGAGGGGCGTAGTGTAGGAGGATCAGAGACTAGTAGTCGAACAGACTGTATAATGTACACAATACAAACTTTTGCCGAGCCAAGAGCTGCACTCAACTTGACGTAAATTAAATCAAGAGGCTTCAAAATTTCTTCGTCTGCGATCACGAGTCCAGTGCAAGCTTATGCCGTTAAGATGTTGCATGAAGCCAAACAGAAGACACAAGAAGGTTACAATGATGCATAGGATTACAGGAATAATTATGTAAAGTGGAGAAGCCCAGTCTAAAAATATTTAAGGAAGTCCTGCATCACTATCAACATGTTACTAACCTTTGCTAAGGACGTCACACCCTCTAGAAAATACGCCGATTATCACAGTCAGGAGTCAGAAATCTTGCTACGTGTTCAGAAAATTCCCGGGTTTGGTTTTCTGTTCGTCATTTTCTTTAGACTGCAAGGAAAATTCTGGCATGGGGCCTTAAAGATGCCACGACTGTATCCTCCTACCTCCTTCCCACAGTGTTTTCCATAAGCATTCTCCCATTTGGAGATGTACAGCTTTCAGTTGTAAAACTGTTGAATAACCGAATAATATTAATTTAATCCATAAGAACAAGACAATATCTATTAAACTGATTTTATTCCTACAAAGCTGTTCCATAAATCGGGGAGCACTCTACGCAAAAGTGCTTTCGTGTTTTCTTCTTCAGAGGGCGAATGTTCAGTGCAAGAGACTTCGTACTACGTAAATAATGCAAGCCATTCACATTATTGCTCCGAATTAACAAGATAATAGATTAAGTTGCAATTATTCAGTCTACCTAGCTTCAAAAAGAACTGCTGTATTGAATACAGACACCTCGTAACGCTGATTCCAGTGGTCGCGCGGACTAAGGCGTGGGTCTACGGCCGCTCGCTTGCTAGGATTGTGGGTTAGAATCCCTCCGACGGAATGGATGTTTGTCTCTTGTGAGTGTTGGGTGTTGACACCTAGAGGACTTGGCGAAGGGCCATCACTCGGCCAGTAGGAGTTCTACCGAATGTGGTTTGTCTGCATATGATCCAGGAACCTCACACAGGGGACCTAGGCACACTAGGACTGTCGAACAATGAAAAAAATTATATGTATACAATGCAGTATTACTTAGTGTGGGACAAGAAGTACTACGCGAAAGAAGTAACAGTTTAATTGCATCAGATGAAATTAGACATATGCAAACAAGCTAACAGCGATATAAATTGGTCATACTTCAGAGTGAAGCCTAACTCAGGACGACTGGTGATAAGGTATGCAGTGTGTAATGCTCGAACTTGTCGGAGCTGTCTATAACATTTCGCTTTCCTAACAACTTAACGATACCAAATTAGAACTAAATAAATGTCCTCTCCGCTGGCCATCATCTTACCACTGTAGACCACCTGCGAGATAATACATTTCGATATGATACCGTCGGTAAATGGCAGGCTGCATAGTCATTGGCTACGTGCTGAACGGTCCGGGGATTGAATCCCAGTGGAGACGGAAATTTTTGTGCCCTTCCAGACCGGTCCCAAGGCCCCACCCAGGCTCTTGTATTTTGAGTATCCGGCAGATAAAGGGGACAGGGCGTGGTGCTGATCCCCCACCTTTTTCTTGCACCGAGGTTGCGACCGGGTTGGAGCTATAGGCCCACCTTCGCCTAAACTCTGTGTGTGTGTGTGTGTGTGTGTGTGTGTGTGTGTGTGTGTGTAGAGGCACGCCATGGGATGACTATTACCTTCTTTACTGGTGCTAAATTTTTGTACCCATTCGCAGCAAGTATTTGTAGAATTTAATACGTTCTTTCGTAACAATTTTTTTGCGAGACGGCTTGTACGTTCCATATTTACGGCATTCGTCCTACTACTGCGGCACAAGCATACGCACATCACGCTGTATGCTGGTACAAAACTTTCTACTGTAAAAATTCTCTGGAAATATTCCAATTATTTTCACTTTTCTCTATTCTACTCTATACTCGGTAGCTTAATTCAACAACAATAACTTTTTTTAACGGTCTTGCTTGTGTGCGGATTTCGATGTGGCGGCATTACGAACGGTTTAACTTTAGCTACGACGCTCTTATACCATTTCCTTTGAACCATATACGGTCCCATAAATTACTCTGTTTCTACTTCCTTTGAAAATTGTAAGATTTTTCAAATATTACAGCTGTGTGTGTTAGAAAAGTGCTGAGTTTAAATGGCTTGTAACATAAAGATTCTTATGCGTGATGTAATCATTTAGAAAAGATCCGTCCTGTGTTATATCTTTCGCAGTTCCTGCCACGAATAACCTGTGCTGTGAATGATTTTCAAATCAGTGAAAGTGCGGACAAACACGTGTATGACTGACCGCGTTATCCGAAGGTTCATTATTGGTACCACCGATTCGGTCAACTATTTTATTGCCTGAAGTTGTGATATTTGTGATATATTTGTTAACTGCACTTGAGTTGAATCCTGGTGGCAGCAGTACAGTACACATTTACATACAAACAATACATAGAACAACACAATCGACACAACAATACACAAAACAGCACAATTAACTAATTGGGAAGAGTGCGGGCCGTGCCCCATCTTTAACGGAGAACACCACGTGCACCGGAAATCAGGACAGCTGATGGCCTGGTACAAATTCGATTCGGTCACCTCCTGAATAAGCGTCTATAGCGTCGCCACTATGCCAAGCACTTAGATTAGCTGAAAAATCATGACTCAGTAATCTCAACATGAATAAAAATTACACACATACAAGCATAATATCAGTTCAAATTCTTACAATTATGCGTATCATTTGTAAAAGGGTAAATTTTACCCTATAAGAGGCCATGAATGCCCAGAGGGGAAATAGGGGTATAGCCATAGGCTCTAGATGGGGGGGGGGGGTGGCCAACTCCAAGCCCCGGCCGCTTTATCCCCCGGAAAGAGAACCTGCATCCATTGCACAGGAGGCTGGGTGGGCCCCAGGGCAGGTATGCACGCGTACAGAATATTTCGCTCCCACCGGGATTCGATTCCCGGACCGTCCACCCCTAGCAAGTCGCTATACCGACTACGCAATCCGACGTATTATGTGGAGTGAATGCAAACAGAAATAAAAATATAATTAATGGCCCTACCTCTAAGATATACACAACACAATATAGATTGACAACTGCAGGCTTGTGAACATTCAGAGGTGAATTTTTATGCTTAGGAATAAAGCACAGCATTAACACATCCTGTTACAATACGCGCTTAGCTATACATTTGCATAATAGTTGAACAGCAGACGGTCAGTGAATTTATAGCTGTTACACTAATGTAATAGCCGCAATCAATACTGTTCAATTCGTCTTCATGTGGCAGAGACAACTAGCCATGCGAAACGTTTTAATTCACTTTCATTGCTGTGTACTACTGCTGCCAGCAACTGCTTAGGATAAAACATGCATATGTACAACGCACGGAACGCGCCAGTTGTCAGATAAATTGTAAACAGATTCTCTCTGCTGGAGACTGCCAGTCGACTGTGCAGCACTCTGTACATTATTGGTTAATATGGCCTAAGCATAAAATTATGTTTTTATACCATTACACAAAGAGTGGCCAGTGGTCAGTCTCACGCCCGGATAACTTTCCTCATTGAACATGATACTGGGTGTTCCACAGAGATGATGTGGAGATGGCGGAGAAAATTGTATCCCATTCTTCGGTCGTGCATCGAATCCTAGTTGACTACCACCCAGGTAGTTGCTTTATTTAGTTGTTTCGCCTAACCTTAATATCTGTGTGGTCGGTATTGCCAGTCAGCCTCCGAACTTTGTACTAAGCTTCATTATATTTTACGTAGAACTAAAATGTATTAGATACAAATACAGGAGCTCACTGTAATCCCTTTTCGAAACCAGTTTACATATCACGCTTACAAATACGTCGTTAGCAAATCTGCATTTTAAATTAACATTTTCTAACGTGTCAGTTTGCTGGTGTTCGCAAAGTGACAATATTTTGCCTTCAAGCGGTTCAGAGGGTATTCGTCATTCGACACCATGAATTTACCTACTTGAAGGTTCGGCGAGTTCATAAAATAAACTCAGCCTAAGCCAACCTGTGACATGTTTGTGCCATGAAATTGGTTTTACGTTGGAGACTTGAGTGTCACAACCACTGAGATCAAAGACATAAAAGAATAAAAGTGGTCGTAATTGCAATTTACGGGACGTGAACTCTGGCCAGACACAAGTTGGTAGATGTTGTTAAATAACTTTGGAATCTATAAAAGCTATATTATTACTCCCTGGTACTCATCCCTGTTAGAGAATGGATCCACCCTAGTACAATACTGCGGCCGGAAGAACTAATTCAATGAAAAATCCCAATGAGCCAATCGGAAATCGAACCCGCAAGCTTCCAGCTTGTAGCGCAGTTCCTCATCCAACTGAGCCACTGCGTACATTTTGAGATCTATAACATTTAAAATACTAGAAAAATTCTTTTAGACAATTTATCTTCATACCTGTCATCATTGTAGGCTATGGACCAAGCACTGTGATGTAGCTCCATGCTTGAATTCGTGTGGTGCCTGATTTGGATTTTAGCTGGAACAGCCGCTATCCGGACTGACGCTGCTCCTGTTTCCATTCAGTCCCTCCAGACCAACGACAAGGCAGTGTCTCGATTACACCACGAATGCTTCCTTCCAAATCTTTTCCTCTTCATCAATCACGCTATCATTCGATGCCACTTATGTACAATTTCCGATATTCCCAACCTCGCTAAATAACCCACCACGTTTCCAATTCGCATTCATCAATGATTCAAACACTGAACGCAGTTCAGAGATATTAACAGGATCGTAAAATTAACCACAAACCACTCTGGCGGACTAGATAAAAATATTTTCCGACTAAATATGCTGAATGGAATATCTTTATCTTTCTACTTCACTGCTTTGATGTTGACTTAGTTCTATGGGTTAAATTAAAGCCGATTTATTTTCAGAGGTTAGGGCGACGTTACTGAGAGAGAGAGAGAGAGAGAGAGAGAGCGAGAGGAGTGCAAGAAATTGGAAGCGAGATAAACAGAGAGGGAGGAAACGTTTTAGCTAATGCCGCTTAGTTCGCACTTACTATCAATTAGCGATTTTCGTAAACCTTCTTTTTCACAAATGCTTACCTACAAATTGATGGGATTTTATTCCGTCACCTTCCTAGACAATATTTCTGCCACCTGGTTGCATAAAAACACATGAACTATTGGGAAAACAGGTAACCTGTTGACAGTCGCATCTGTCTATTTGCATCTGACATCTACGCAATTCAGTAAGCGCTCTTTTTAGTGCTCATTAGAGTAGGCATGAATACCGATAAATCGAGTGTAAAACTTGGAGAAGGAAGTTCATAATAGACTGAATGTTGGTAATAAGTGCGAGGCACACTTACAAAGAACTAAGAACCAATTACCGCAATAATTACACTAAAACGACGTTAGTTGTGTAGTTTTGTTCATATCGATTTAGCGCACTGAATTACTGGCCTAATCCGTTCCACGGTAATAAACATAAACAGAATGCCTGAACCACGTTTACGGGGATGTCCATGTGCATAACAGGTCAGAACGTATTCCTACCTGTACAGTTTGTGTTTAATTTTACTGCACACGGGTGTCGAGAACAAAGTACTGACTTCATTTATAGCATGGATGTAAAACTTTTCCCAAAATCTAGGAGCCACCTCAAAATTCCAGGAGCCAGAAGGGTGACACGAGGGAAGTTCTATTCTTGTGACCTACAGAACTTGGGCGCCAAAATATAAAATTTAGTCTACAAAGCGATCTACCGTCCGGGATCTCATTTTGTTTACCAGCAATTCTTATAGTTGTGACTACACAATGTTCACCACACTCACTAAAAACCATTACTAACCTACCTCAACTGAAATCAAATGACACACTTCACTAAGAAATTCTTTACCAAGATAAACTTTAATATCGCCATTTCGTATACATTTTTTATCTCCTCGATCTCTGTACTTCACATTCCTTATTTGGCACAATGACCTCCCAGTACTATTTGGAGATGGTATTTCATTAATTGTCTGTCTTCATGAGACCAGAAACAGTCTTCCTTGTCACGATGAAATTGTGAGTGTATCTTCATGAAATTGTGAGCGTATCTTCATGAAATTGTGAGTATATCTTCACGAAACTGTTAGTTTATCTTCATGAATTTGTGAGTGTCTCTTCATGAAATTGTGAGTGTATCTTCATGAAATAGTGAGTGTATCTTCACGAAATAGTGAGTGTATCTTCATGAAATTGTGAGTGTATCTTCATGAAATTGTGACTGTATCTTCATGAAATTGTGAGTGTATCACAATTCACAATCTCATAACCAGTTGTGCAGCGATTTTCCAAAAATCTAAGAGCTACCTCAAAATTCCTGGACCCAGAAGACTGACATGGAGCAATTTCCACACCGAGGACCCACAAAGTAAAGTATTTTTTATCAAACCTCACCTCACGCAGTACGAATATAGCGACGAGGCCACGGGCCTGGGCGAGTGACGAATAAAGATCCGATTCCTGGCAGGTGTTTCTGCTGCCCACTCCGCCCCTATTCGATGAATGCCAAAGGCTCTTTCGTCGAAAGTAAAGGGGCCGATGTTCAGAACGAGTGGAGCTACACCGCCAGTTTTTCATACGCTTTCATGCGTGCGCAGGGAAAGCTCTATCTTTACCTCTACTAATACACATCAGCAGGTCTGCATATGAAGTGTTCTCAGTGTGTTATTTAACGACGCTTCCAATAGCCAAGACTGTACAGCGCCGGTGTTAAGATGAATGAAAGAACATGGAGCATTGGTGCAATGATATTGACAGGGGAAAACCGACGTTCTCGGAGAAGAACCTGCCCCATTGAGTTACTCATTTGTGTTTTAGGTTCGAAGAATGTTTTGGCAAGAAACACGGAGTAACAATCGATGTCCAATACATCTGCTCAGATTATCTGCTTTTAAAAAAATGCATCTATGCCTACATTCACAATAAGCAAACAAATGTAGAGATCTGTACTCCTCATCAAATATCTGGGTGATCAAACCAAGGCTGATAAGGTGGGTGAGACATAGTACTACGAGGTGCTATTCAAAAGTTCCCGAAACTCTTCTGCCGCAGCTTAACCTTTACCGAAATTTTTATTCGCCTCCATCCACTTCGAAGTAGTCCCATTCTGCATTGATACACTGATACCAGCGGGATTTCCCTGATCGGAATCACTGTATGCAGGAGAAGAGAAATACTACTAGGATTTTGGTGGAGAAACGTGAAGGAAATGGACCGCTTGCACTAGCTAACATTAGGCCTAGATGGGAAGGTAATATTAAGACGAATCTTGCAAAGGTAGGATGGAAAGGTGTGGACTCGACTCAACTGGTTCAGCACAGGGGCACGTGGCGGGCTTTTGTGACCACGGTAATGACCCTGCGGGTTCCATACAACGGGGGTAATTTCCTGACTAGGTGAGGAACTATTAATTTCTCAAGAAGGTACAAGTTCCATGGAATTATTTCGTTAGTCAACAGAAGAACAAGAGCCAGCATTTTACGGAAAATTGAGAATAGAGTCTTTGGGAGTGGAGTCTTTAGAGTACATCTTTTGAAAAGTGGATTACTTGGAGTGCACCACTGCAGAATTATGTCTAACAGGTGAGTAAAAAGATAATTTCCTACACCCACATCAGAACCCCAGTTTTCCTCGTAACGTTGCGGAAAAGCGGTACAAGTTCAGTGCAACATGCAATCTATCTTAGTGGAGACGGCAAATTCCTCCGGAAGCGGCAAGGAGAAAGCGCAGCACTCTCTCTGATTTACGCTGTCATCTCCTTAATATAACGCTCGGCACGTCTTCAGTATTAGGCACGAATAATGTCGTCTGCTCTATGAATTTTAAATACACTTAACTTTTTCTGTCCCCGAATTGGTCGAACTGTTGAGCACTCAAAACACAGACAACAGTCTTCTGGGCGGTATTATAACGTTCAATAAATAAAAGCAGATACCACCTTATTAGCTTATTGTCACTAAAAGTTTTTTTATTTATTTTTACTGAAACTGTATGACTATTAAAGTACAACAGTGCTGTATTTCAATGATGTTTATGTTTAGAATAAAGACTTATCTTTGCGATATTGAAAAAGATAAGTAAAAAATTCGATTTTTAAAATCACATATCACTTCTAAACTCTTCGGTCCCAAACCAGTCCTTATTTGGTCACGTTTGAAGAAGCTTGCTCCCCAGATAGTATGATCTGTACCAGAGGCTGCAAGTACAGTTTTATGTACTCCTGATGACTGGCGCGATGGACACCCGAAACATGTAGAGTAATTTAGCAGTAAATAAATATCTGCATACAGTTGCATCTCGTCGGATTTCTTCAAACTAGACCTCTTCCCATTTTTACCTTAAGACAATTTATAATTTTTCTTTAATTCTAGATGATGCATGGTCTGATGATGGCCCGGATAGAAGGCCGAAACCAGTAACCACTGTGAATTGTTGACGGGGTTGTTGCATGACGTTGTGTTCGGTAATACACAGTCTGACTGACACAGCGGGGAAATGTCACGTAAAAATTAACGTAACATCAGGTACCTTGTCCCAGGAAACTCTGTACGCTCACATTCTGGTATAGAGGCATAATTATAATTTGGGACTAAAAATATTGTTGAAACATTGAATGACATTATTAGTATTTTATTGTTGTTGTTATTATTGTTGTTTCATTCGACGCTGTCTTCAAAATCGCAAACCAAACGCAACTCTGTGTTGAAAGACTTCCTTATACGGTGCAGCAACAACTTACACCTCCTGGACCATTTATTATCCCTCTTCGCCATGGATTCTGTTACCGCCCGTGTACAATTTGCTGCTGTAAAGGTTACAGCATCGGAATCCGAGATTAAACCTACAACGTGAATTGAGAGAGAGAAAGTAAAAACGCGACTAAATTACCCATTCCCGTTGGAGTCAGTAGTCCTGATTGGACGAGAGAGCGAACTGGTAATCCAGCATGTCATTATTTTGAATCCAGAACAGTTCCGTACAGGATGTTACGAAACAATGAACTCTTTTACTCGACATGTTGTAAGCCCGACGCCTTTTAACCACAACGAATGTGATATTAAAAGTAAAAGATAAGAGATAAGAAAAGAGTTCTTCTTCCTACCAGTTGTACCCAGGTCTCAACTTTAACCTTTTGACGCCTAACGTCGACTATAGTGGTCGTACCGCACCGCTAACCTCTAAATGTTGCATTTTATATATTTATTCAACAAATACAGTTACTGAAAATTTTAAACATTGTATATACTCTCCGTTTTTTCCTCTTCAAAATGCAGTTTGTTTCATAAATCTAATGAATTTGGTTCCTGTATTATTCACATTTTATATACAGGATGTGCTAAAATTAAAAACATAATTCCGGCGCCAAACGGTTAATAGTTCATGAATGCAATTTTAGGGTGAGGTTACATGACTGCCATTCGGAAAATAAGTTCACCATAAACCTTACTGTTGCACCGTGCATTTCGTAGAATCACTTCAATTATTAACCAACAATTGCACTTACATAAATTCCACATAAAAACAATTAAAAACACTTCAAATCACTCCAACATGTTTCGATCTTTTTTAGATAATCACCAGGGAGCTATGTTTTTCCTTGCTAAAATTATATTGTAACATCCACAATTTAATTCGTTTTTGTAAACAGGGTGTTGTGGCAGCACGTCATGTTGTGTAGAGGCAGTGCCTCAGCCTGCATACGGATACCACACCATCACAGCCATACCACAACGTAACACCAACACACATCGAACCACAGCAATACAACCCATGAAATAACACATAAGTCGCAAGCTCCTGAGGATGGATGTATTAACATCCGAAACATGTTGAGCATTATATAAAGAAATAATAAAGCAAGTGACATCAAGTTGGTCTCTCTTTACTCAACTATC
>Ga0123355_10007550_pt1 | contig 16317 bp, 10 predicted proteins | sample TergutEmb28metaG_3_FD_89872 | JGI IMG/M metagenome (GOLD analysis project Ga0123355, IMG submission 89872) | Embiratermes neotenicus P1 segment gut microbial communities from Petit-Saut dam, French Guiana - Emb289 P1 | ecosystem: Host-associated > Arthropoda: Insects > Digestive system > Gut ...
ACTCGCTTCTCATCACTGCCTTTTTTGCTATTGTACTCCATGATAATAGCACTTTCGGAAATACCTGTATCTTTAGCAATGATTTTTATATATGCCTCTGCAGTAGCAGGGCTCAAACTTCCGAGGAAAGCTACAGCTTCTTTTATAAATTCAAGTCGACCTTCTGTGTCTTTAATATCATGCTTGTCTTTTATGGTTTCAAGTCTGAACGATATGTAGTGAATTGCGTTATCCGCAAGCTCCAAAAAACTCGACTTTCCATATTCTCTAATGTAGTCATCAGGGTCTTTGCCTGATGGGATTTTGAGGATTTTAGCTTTAAGTTCCTCATGATATAGTATTTCGCCGCCTCTTAAAGCTGCTGCTTTGCCTGCCTCGTCAGCATCGTACGCAATTATTGCATTTTGAGTTAATCTTTTCAAAAGTTTTGCTTGGTTTGCAGTAAGTGCAGTGCCGAGCGAAGCCGAAACGTTTCGTACGCCGTGCTGGTAAAGTGAGATTACATCCATATATCCTTCGACCAAAATTCCACGATTTTCATTACTTATATCCTGTCTTGTTAAGTTCAAACCAAAGAGGTTGTTTTTCTTTAAAAAAATCGATGATTCTGGTGAATTTAGATACTTTGGCTCATCTCCTGTTATTGCTCTACCGCCAAATCCAATTACTTTGCCATTTGTGTTTATAATCGGAAAAATTACTCTGTTTCTAAATTTATCATAATGCTTGCCTTTTGACTCGGTTACAAGTCCGAGCGTTACAAGCAGCTTAACATCAGTGCCTAATGCCTTAAAATGTTCAAAAAGACTTTGCCAACCTTCATCAGCATACCCGATTCCGAATTTCTTTAGAACGTCAGAAGTGATGCCGCGATTTGTCATATATTTGTATGCGGGATTATCTTCCTTCCAAAATGCTTTGAAAAAAAACCTCGCAGCCTCCCTGTTGATTTCGAAGAGTTCTTCTTTGTTTGAAGACTTAAAATCCCGTGCCTGTATCTCTATACCGTATTGCGATGCAAGCTTTTCCATTGCGTTAGGGAAATCGAGGTGGTAATATTTTTGCACAAACTCGAGCACATCACCTGTAGCGTTACAACCAAAGCACGAAAAAATTTGTTTTTGACTAGAAACAACAAAAGAGGGCGTTTTTTCATTGTGAAACGGACATACACCTTTATAGTTGCTGCCTGCTTTTTTCAAAGAAACAACTTGCCCAATTACATCTACAATGTCGCACCTGCTCTTTATCTCATCAACGATATTCTCCCGACTTACTGCACTCAAAACTATTTCCCCATTAATTCATAAATAATCAAAACGATTATTGTTCTATATAATTATGTTCGACAAAAAAGGGGAATTCCTTTTTAATTTTGTCGATTTTTTAAATAAATTTTATTTTGTGACACTTTATATGATGCAATTTAATACGAAATCAGATTGCCGATTTTAAAAATGAAAATTTGCATTAAACAAAACTTATGTTATAATAAATACGAATATAACTAATACAAATTGTGAGGAAAGAATGAAACTTGGAATCGACGTAGGTTCTACAACTGTCAAGCTTGTTTTGCTTGATGATAGCGACCAAATAATATTTAGTAAATACGAAAGGCACATGTCAAACGTATTTCACAAAGTTACAGAACTTATTGAAGAATTACATGAAAAATATAAAGATGAAGAAGTAAAGGCAACGATAACAGGCTCAGGCGGGCTTTCGCTTGCATCGCTTCTTGATATTAAATTTGAGCAAGAGGTAATTGCGGCAAGTAAAGCTGTCGAAACTATAATTCCACAGACTGATGTTGTCGTTGAACTTGGTGGTGAAGATGCCAAGATTACTTTTTATGGACCTGCGATAGAACAGCGGATGAACGGTACTTGTGCAGGTGGAACAGGGGCATTTATAGACCAGATGGCGATACTTTTAAACAGTGATGCTATGGGTTTAAATAATGCAGCCCAAAATTACAAATTGATTTATCCAATCGCTGCTAGATGTGGCGTTTTTGCGAAGACTGATATCCAGCCACTTCTAAATGAAGGAGCGAGCATCGAGGATATCTCTGTTTCGGTGTTTCAGGCAGTCGTAAATCAAACAATCAGCGGTCTTGCATGCGGTAGGCCTATTAAGGGCAATGTTGCTTTTTTAGGCGGACCGTTATCTTTTTTGCCTGAACTTAGAAAAAGGTTTATCGAAACACTTTCACTTACTGATGAGCAAGTAATATTCCCAGAGAACTCAGAGTTTTTCGTAGCGATAGGTGCTGCGATGCTTGCTGATAAAAATCCGCCGCAAAAGACATCTGAACTTCTATTAAAAGTTAAAAATGCAAATTCTGATGTGATTTCAGATACTAAATATCTAAATCCGTTATTTAATGATGAATCCGAATACAAAGAATTCACAGAGCGTCACAATAAAAACAAAATCAAAAGACGTGATTTCAGTGAAGCAAAGGGTAAGGTGTTTCTCGGTATTGATGCAGGCTCGACAACTACAAAAGCTGTGCTTATCGATGAAGACGACCATCTACTATACTCTTTTTATAGAAGTAACGAGGGTAAACCGCTTGATGCGGTTATGAGCATGTTAAAAGAGTTGTATTCTCTACGCCCTATGGGTGCTGTTATTGCAAATGCTACAGTTACTGGTTACGGTGAAGGGCTAGTTAAATCAGCGTTCAAAGTTGATAATGGCGAAATCGAAACGATGGCACATTACAAGGCGGCAGAGTCGTTCTTATCTGGTGTTGAGTTCATACTTGACATCGGCGGTCAGGACATGAAGTGCATGGAGATAAAAGACGGTGCTGTCTACAATATCATGCTTAACGAAGCGTGTTCGTCAGGCTGTGGCTCTTTTATTGAAACGTATGCAAAGTCTGTAGATATGGATGCAGAGAGCTTTGCAAAAGAAGGACTATTTGCAGAATCTCCTGTAGACCTTGGAACTAGATGTACTGTATTTATGAATTCAAAAGTAAAGCAAGGGCAAAAGGAAGGTGCGACGATAGGTGATATTGCAGCAGGGCTTTCTTATTCTGTCGTAAAAAATGCGATTTATAAAGTTATAAAGCTTAGAAATACAGATGATGCAGGTGAGAAAATCGTAGTTCAAGGCGGCACATTTTTAAGTGATGCAGTGCTCAGAAGTACAGAAATCACATTTGGAAAAGATGTTGTCAGACCTGATATTGCAGGGCTTATGGGAGCGTATGGAGCTGCACTTATTTCTAAAGAAAACCACATAAAAGGCGAAATATCAACGATTATGACTTTGGCAGAGCTTGATAACTTCACAGTCAAAAATTCTCATGCAAGATGTAATGCCTGCGAAAACAAATGCCTTATGACTATTAATGAATTTGCTGACGGTTCGAGATTTATAACCGGAAACAGATGCGAAAGAGGTGAGGGCAAGGAAAGTGCGAACTTAAATATTCCTAATCTTTATGATTACAAGATAAAAAGGCTGTTTTCATATGAACCACTTTCTGATGAAGCGGCTACAAGGGGAACTATCGGTATACCTAGAGTTCTTAATATGTATGAAAATTACCCGTTTTGGGCTACGTTCTTTGCTAAGCTTGGGTTTAAAATTGTGTTATCACCGATTTCGTCAAAAGACATATACGAAAGCGGCATGGAAACTATCGCATCAGATACAGCTTGCTATCCAGCCAAAATAGTACACGGACATGTTAAGTGGTTAATTGACAATGACGTTAAGTTGATATTTTACCCATGTATAAATTACGAAATCCCAGAAGATAAATGGGCACAAAACTATTACAATTGCCCGATTGTTGCGACATATCCAGAAGTTATCGGCAAAAACATGGATGATATTTTTGAAGAACACAATGTAAGGTTTATGCAACCGTTTTTACCGTATGATATAGAGTCAAGGCTCATAAAAGAGCTGTATTTACATTTTAGTGAATTTGGAATTTCAAGGTCAGAGATATCAAACGCAGTAAAAGCAGCAAGCGAAGAAGACAGAAAGTTTAAAGAAGACGTAAAGAGAGAGGGAGAGCGAGCACTTGATTATGCAAGAGAGCACGGTAAAAAATCTATAGTTCTTGCAGGAAGACCGTATCATCTTGACCCCGAAATCAACAAAGGCATTGATAAACTTATAACTTCATTTGATATGGTAGTGCTTTCTGAGGATGCTGTCTGCCATATTGATAACATAACAAGACCTATTAGAGTGCTAGACCAGTGGATGTATCACACGAGACTTTATGGTGCGGCGGAGTTTGCAGGAACGACAGATGATGTTGAAATTATACAGCTTAACTCATTTGGATGCGGATTAGATGCTGTTACTACCGACCAAGTCGAAGAGATGCTTAAAAACACAAATAAACTTTATACAGTAATCAAAATAGACGAAGGAACTAACTTAGGTGCTGCAAAGATAAGAGTTAGGTCGCTAAAAGCGGCGATTGAGGCAAGACAAAAGCATAATATCAAGCATAGAGCATATAAAAAACCTTACGAACGAAAAGTATTTACTCCTGAGATGAGCAAAGATTATACTATGTTAATTCCGCAGATGTCGCCTATACACTTCCAGTTCGTAGAGACTGCACTAGGTAGTACAGGATATAATGTAGAACTTTTACCGCCAGTTGATAAAAACGCGGTCGAAGAGGGGCTAAGATACATCAATAATGATGCGTGCTATCCAACAATAGTATCGCTTGGACAGATTATTTCGGCATTAAAATCAGGAAAATACGATTTAGATAAGACTGCTGTATTTATGTCACAGACAGGCGGCGGCTGTAGAGCGAGCAACTATATAGCACTTATGCGAAAGGCTTTTGTCGACCTTCAAATGGAGCAAATCCCAGTAGTTTCACTAAATGTAGTCGGACTTGAAAAAAACTCGGGATTTAAACTGACACTTTCGATGATAAAGAGCGTAGTTATGGGCATGATTTACGGCGACGTGCTTATGAGAGTTTTGTTTGCTACAAGACCTTATGAGAAAGTAGCCGGTTCTGCTGATGCACTTTTTGAAAAGTGGTCTGAGATTGCAAATGAAAATATTAAAAATGGCAATATGAGCGATTACAAGAGGAATCTTCAAGGTATAGTAGACGCTTTTGACGAATTACCGCTTATAGAAGGGCTTGTAAAGCCTAAAGTTGGTGTTGTTGGTGAAATTCTCGTAAAGTATCACCCTACAGCAAATAACGATATAGTTGGAATCATCGAAAGTGAAGGTGGCGAAGCTGTCGTGCTTGACCTTACGGATTTTTTCCTTTATGGAATGTACAGCAAAGAATTTAATTTTAAGCATCTGTCAGGTAAGTATAGTACGATGTTTATGAATAAGCTTGCAATTAAGTTCATAGAAAAATACAGAAAGCCATCAAGGATAGCACTTTCGGATAGCAAAAGATTTAATGAACCATTATATATAGATGAAATTGCAGAAAGAGCAGAAAAAATCCTTTCACTTGGCAATCAGTGCGGCGAGGGATGGTTACTTACAGGTGAAATGATGGATCTTATTGACCACGGTGTAGAAAACATAGCTTGCCTGCAGCCTTTTGCGTGTCTACCTAACCATGTTACAGGTAAGGGGATGATTAAAGCACTTAGGAAGTACAATCCACTTGCAAATATCGTTGCAATAGACTATGACCCAGGGGCAAGTGATGTCAATCAGCTCAACAGAATCAAGCTAATGATGGCAACTGCACACAAAAATCTAGAAAAACGATGGGGTTAACTTCAAACTAACCACTAGTATTTTATTAACTGACTACGAGTACATTATGTTTTTTTAGACATAGTTTTGTGCGAAAAGGCTAGAAAAATTGTTTGCAAATAAAGGATTTAAGCAAAAAATGCATATTTGCTACGTTTTTTTTAGTAAAAACGACTTTTATTTACAGGCGATTATTTCACAAAAATTGTTGCATTATCTGTAAAAATATTGTAATATAAATGACAAGTAGATTTAAAGTATGTTTGACAAATCAAAATTAGATTTTTCTTACACCAATATCAATTCTTTACATCATGTTGTGTTCAAAGTAAATGATAGCATCAAGATATGTAGAGGTGATATAAAATTCAAAATCATAATTGATAAAAGATTTTAAGGAGGAGATTATGAAAAGAAAGTTATTGGCAATTACGCTGATCGCACTGCTAGCTTTTGCTCTTGCAGCTTGCGGTAACGGCGCAGCACCTGCAGGCAATGGTGAAAATGGTGTAGATCCAGGTCCAGGTGGTGGAGAAACATTCCACTGGAGATCACAATCATTTATCCCTGTAGGAACAATGTATCATGACCTACATCTTCATTTGGCAAACACTATTTATGAAATGTCAGGTGGAAGACTATTTATCGAGGTCTTTGGCACGGGCGAGATCGTTGCTGCATTTGACATGCCAAACGCAGTACGTGACGGAATTCTTGATGCTGGAATGCAAGCTCCATCTCAGTGGGCGCTTGAGTATGGAACAAATCTGTTTGCTTCAACTCCAGGTGAATTTTCAAGACCTTTTGACACGATGTTCTGGCTAATGTTCGGTGGCGGTTGGGCTATCCATCAGGATATGGCAAGTAGATTCAACATTACTACTTTCCCAATGGCTATTACACATCAAGAGAACTTCTTATGGTCAAACATTCCTATCAGAACTGTTGATGACCTTCAAGGCATGAGCATCAGAATGATGCCTACTGGCGGAAACATTCTACAAGAGCACGGTGGTGTTGCTGTAGTATTCATGCCAGGTGGAGAAATCATCCCTTCTATAGAAAGAGGAGTTATTGATGGCGGAGAATTCGCTGTATCTTCAATGGACTTCACTCTTGGTTTCCATGATGTAGCTAGATACTTCCATAAGCCTGGTTGGCATCAGCCAACTCTACTTCTTGAGTTCATGATCAATGGAGATGCATGGAATGCACTTCCTGCTGATCTTCAAGCAATCGTAGAAATCGCTGCTATGGCGAGCACTTACAGAAGTACTATGTACTCTGCAGTTAGAGATGCTGCTGCTGAGGTTGCATTCATCGAGAACGGAAACGTACTAGTTATGCTTTCTGACGATGTAATCAACACAATGAACGAGTGGAAAGATGCATACTTTGCAGGACACGAAGCTTCTGATCCTTACTTCTTAAGAATCAGAGAATCTCAAAGAAACTTCATGCAATGGTGGGTTCCAAACAGAGACCTTACTATCATGGAAGACCCTGCTTGGGTTTGGGATAGAGCTGACGAGTGGCCATTCGCTCTTCAACCACTATCATAAAAATATCACAACATTATAACTTTAAGCTGACTGCGGCTTTAACGCAGTCAGCTTATAAAATGCAATTATGATTGAATTGAGTTTCATTAGGAGTCACAATCTTCTAGTGAATTTATTGAGTAGACATTCTGTTGTCATACTCAATAGTCCAGAGGTTAAATAACAGACCGTCTAAGGTGGTTTGTCGTTTGAAATTTGGACAGAGTTGGATTTGAATATTTCATATTATATTTAGTAAATATTTAGGGAAAGGGGGGATTTGATGAAATCCCTTGCAATGATAGGAAGAGGAATCACGTTCATAAATACAAAAATTGCACTTGCCGCGTCAATGTTGATATTTCCATTGATTTTGCTTATAGTTGTAGAAGTATTTAGACGTTACGTTCTGGAGGATCCATCGATTTTTGCATTTGACCTACAATGGATGATTTGTGGGGCTTTTGTTTTCCTTGGTGGAGCATATGCACTTGCAGATAACGTACACGTTAGAGCTGATATTCTGTACAATATGCTTAGAAAACGTTGGCAACTTGTAATTGATATTATATTATACCCTGTATTTTTCTTTTCGTTCATGTTTGTTATGGTATGGGCGACTTTCAACATTTTCGAAAGAGCACTTTACTTTGGAGAAGTATCTCCAGCGACAGCATGGCGTCCTATATTGTGGCCTTCAAGATTGATACTGTTTATCTCGATGGTGATGTTGACTTTACAAGGAGTTGTTAAATTTGTAACTCTTATAGCAAACGCACCAAAAGATATTAAAGCAGACAACGAAGCACATGCTGCAAAATTAGAAGCGGCAAAGGCAGAAAAAGAAACAGTAAAAGAAGCAGGAGGTGAGAATTAATGACTCCTGAATTAATCGTAGTCTTAATGATCGTAGGAGTTCTAGTTGGAGTAATGCTAGGGTTTCCAATCGCGTTTACACTCGGTGCACTTGGACTTATATTCGGATATATCGGATGGGGTTCTCCAGTTTTGAACATGGTAGGTATAAGAGCAGTTGGTCTTAACCAAGATATCATCTTTATAGCGATACCGTTGTTTGTATTCATGGGGTGTATGCTCGAACGATCCGGTGTGGCCATCAAGGCCTTCGAAGTACTTAACCAGTGGCTTAGAAGGATAAAAGGTGGTCTAGGTATCGCATCAGTTATTATCTGTGTTATCTTCGGCGCTTCTGTAGGTGTTGTTGGTGCATCAGTAGTAACTATGGCTCTACTTTGTATCCCACCGATGTTAAAAGCAGGATACGACAAACGTCTAGCAACAGGTATTGTAGCAGCAGGTGGTACTCTTGGAATACTACTTCCACCAAGTATCATGCTTGTTGTACTAGGACCAGTTGCACAAGTTTCAGTTATTCAGTTGTTCGCAGGAACGATTGCACCAGGGTTACTTCTTGGTCTATTATATGCTATCTATGTTGCACTAATCGGTAACCTTAGAAAAGGCATGGTTCCTGAAACAATTAAAGACGATACTAATTATGTAAAACAGTTTAACTTAGCACAAGGTCTTGCAGCGTTCCTACCGCTTATCGTTCTTATATTTGCGGTTCTTGGTGCAATATTCTTCGGAATAGCAGCTCCAACAGAGGCAGCAGCAGTTGGTGCTCTTGGTGCTATCATAGTTGCTGTTGGATACAGAAAATGTACTTGGGATGCACTTGCAGGTTCTGCTAAAGCAACAATCCGTGCAAGCTCGATGGTATTCTTCGTTATCCTTGGTGCAAACATATTTACTGGTTCTTTCTTCGCAGTAGGCGGAACTAGAATCGTAAGTAACGTACTTACAGGTTTAGGTCTTGGTCCTGTTGGAACATATGCAATCGTATTACTTCTTGTATTCAGTTTGGGTATCTTCCTTGACTGGGTAGGAGTTATACTAATCGTTGTTCCTGTATTCTTGCCTATACTTGTAGAATTTGGGTTTGACCCACTTGCTGTAAGTTTGACTATCGTAGTACTTCTGCAAACATCGTTTGTAACGCCACCGTTTGCATATACTATATTCTACATCGCTGGAGTTTCTCCACCTGAAGTCAAGGTTGCGGACATATATAGAGGTGTAACACCGTTTATCTTTATACAGTTAATCGTTGTTGCTATCTGTATAGCGTTCCCAGGCTTCCTTCTATTCTTACCTGATGTATTAATATCAGTATAGTTTAGGTATTACGTCTAGTTTAGGTAACTTTAGTAAACTTAATATTTCAGCGGGTGATGTAACAAGTTTCCCGCTGAAATTGTTTTATATGTTCCGAAGCAATCGCAAAACAGACAGTATACAGCAAAAATTAATTACAATTAATAAAAAAGGTGACAAAATAAAATTAAATAGACGCTCATAGCGTCAGGAGAAAATGAAAATGATAAAAAAAATCAAAATATTAACTATGCTTATATCGCTTGTAGTGGCAGTAGCTATGCTAACTTCATGCAATGGCGAAAGCAATAATAACAATGTAGATACGGGTAACGGTAATGGAACTGTTACTAGTCCTGATGAGGCAGTTGCTCGAGTAAATGATAGAATCATTACAGAGCAGGAGCTTTTAGAACATATGATGATGTCATCAGCAGTTGCGGCGAATAGAACGTTCTCGCTTTATTCAGATGAAGAATTAGCGGAACTTAGAATAAATACATTAGAGTCTTTGATTACAAATATCATAATAGGGGAATACCTTAGATATGAAGTTGGAGTAGAAGGTCTAGATTTGGGATTTTTGGCAGTTGCAGAAAGCATTGCTGTAAGACTTAGAGAAAATGCACCGATTAGCATAATGCTAGAGCATGGAGTGATTGACCCACAAAATTTTGAAGAGTATATCGAATTTACACAAAACTCTAACTGGTTTTTTAGTATAGTTGCAGCAGATGTAGATTTGTCTGACGAAGCTGTAATGGCGTATTATGAAGCAAATAGAGAAAACTTAGTAAGAACCTATGTCTCTGCTAGTCATATCTTGCTTCCGACTTATGGGCAAGCAGAAGATATAATGAGAAGACTTGAAGCAGGAGAAGACTTTGAAGATTTAGCAAGAGAGTCATCTGTAGATGGAATGACAAGAGATCTTGGTGGCATGATATTCCCTGAATTTGGAAGAAACGAAGTAGACCCTGATTTTGAAGCGGCTGTATTTGATATGGAAATCGATGAAATCAGAGGTCCTGTTAGAACTGCAGTAGGTTATCATATCATAAGGCTTGAAGGCAAACGAACACAAGCACCTCCGTTTGGAGTAATCAGACAGTTCATCGAAGATGTTTTCATCAGAACTGCTGCAAACGAAAAGCTTCTTGAGCTTCGAGCAGCAGCAACAATTGTATATTACTAATAAAGATTGACAATTAGCATATAAATAATATCAATCAATCTGGCGGGCAATTTTCATAAAAAGTCCGCCTTTTTTTAAAAGCAAATATGAAATATTACATAGAATGGGGGCTTGATATGGATTTTTTCAAACAAGCAGAACAAGGTATCACAAAGACAAATAAGATTTTTGCAATTATTTCTGCAATGCTTATCTTTCCTATGATAGGGATTGTAGTTGTAGAAGTTATTATCAGGTTTTTATTTACGATTCATTTAAACCTTTATTTTGACGTTGCTTGGGTGTGCTTTATGGCATTTTCGTTTTTAGGCGGAGCGTATGCACTTATCAAAGGTACGCATATTAAAGTCGACTTCTTTTATAATAGACTAGAAAATCGTGGAAAAATAATTATAAACTCAATAGGTTATCCACTGCTGTTCTTTCTTCCTATGGGGGCTCTTGTATTCTCGACATTTGAATTGTTTTTAGACTCATGGAGGCTTGGTGAATCAGGATTTTGGACACCGCTCGAATATCCTATGTGGCCATTGAGATTTGCGATATTTTTAGGTGTGAGCCTTATGGCATTACAAGGATTTGTTGAACTTTCAAAATTTATCAGAGAGGTTAAAAGTGGTGAGAAATCATGACACCTGAAATGCTGATAATATTTATGTTCGTAGGTTTATTTATAGGTATTCTTTTGGGTTTTCCTGTAGCTCTTACGATGATAAGTGTTTCGCTTATTATCGGTTATATAAGTTTAGGAAATATTGCGTTTGTTTTTCCAGGAGTTGCTATTAATAATCTGAGCTATGAGCTGACGTATATTGCACTTCCAATGTTTATATTTATGGGGTGTATGCTGGAAAAATCAGGTGTGGCAGACAGGGCTTTTGGAGTGCTTGAGCAGTGGCTTAGAGGTGTCAAAGGCGGCATTGGTATTGCTGCGATACTTATTTGTTTACTATTCGCTGCATCTATAGGCGTACTTGGTGCTTCAGTAACGACTGTAGGAATCCTAGCTTTAGGTCCGATGGTTACACGCGGATATGACAAAGGCTTTGCAACAGGTATAGTAGCTGCAGGTGGTACTCTTGGAATCTTACTTCCTCCAAGTATCGTACTTATCATCTTTGGGGCGATTGCACAGCTTTCACTGTTTAGAATTTTTGTAGCGGCTGTAGTACCAGGATTACTTTTGGCTGTTTTGTATGTGCTTTATGCTGGTATAATAGGGTATGTTAAAAAAGGCATAGTACCTGAAGTAGTAAAGGATATAAATGTGCCTTTACAATACAATGTACGTCAAGGACTTGCGTCATTTATACCTTTTATTGCCCTTATATTAATCGTCATGGGAGCACTTTTCTTTGGAATTGCAAATCCTACGGAAGTAGCGGCGTTCGGTGCTTTTGGAAGCATCATTGTCGTTGCCATATATAAGAGACTTACAGGTGGAGTTGTACTAGAAGCATCACTAAATACGCTAAGTTTTACTGCGATGGTTGTGTTTATTGCAGTTGGAGCATCGATGTTTACTACAGTGTTTTTCATCAATGGAGGACGCAGGATAATAGAAAATACTATTGATGCAATGGGACTTAGTGGAAATGCAACGTTTGCTTTGTTTTTAATTGTAATCTTCATCATGGGAGTATGTATGGATTGGTTAGGCGTGTCAATGGTTATGATACCGATTTTCTTGCCTATTTTGACAGGATTTGGATTTGACCCAATACACGTTAGCATAGTTGTACTTGTACTACTTCAAACGTCTTTCCTTACACCTACATTTGCACAGTCTGTGCTTTATGCATTAAGTGTTGTGCCAGAAGGAATTGAGATAAAGACAGAAAAAGCATATAGAGGAGCTTTGCCCTTCATTGCAATGCAACTTTTCGTTGTTTTATTATGCATAGTTTTCCCAAGCCTAACTACATTTTTACCTGATTTAACACTTACAGGCTGGGGCGTGCCGGATATACGTGTAATTCGACCATAATATAAAAATCACGTTTTTTAAATCAAACTCGGAATTTTAAAAGTTTTTTTGCAATATTTATTTGAACTTTTAGTAATTCGATAGTATAATATTTTCAAGAAAACAAATACGATTAATATGTGATTAATATTATCAATAAAATCCTGAAGTATTCGTTTGGGTAATATAATTCAACCTACACTTTGACATTGGGAACTTGTGTTTTTGCAGCTTATGTCAAGCCTCCTTGAGTGGACGACAGAAGCGGAAATAAAGTACCCCCCTATCAGTAGATAGGGTGTGAATTATATCCTTGACGGTACGTCGGGATTTTTAAGTTTTTGATTAAATTGTAAGGGTTTTCAAACTTTTGATTAAATGAAGTTTAGATTTTAACGAAGCTTGGCTTTCTGTTTTCAAAAGTAGTTATATAATTAAAACCGTGTGATTTCAATATAGAAACAGCAGTGTCATACTGAAAACCGAGGTCAGAAACTTTATGAGCATCTGAGCCGATTGTTATGATTTCACCGCCTAAGTCTTTGTATAGGCTTAAAATTTCTTTTGATGGCTTAGTTCTCTCGCCCATGCCATATCTAAAACTTGAAGTATTAAACTCTATGCCTTTTCTGTGTTGTATGAGGATTTTTAATATTTCTTCTATCGTGTCCATGTAAGGTACATAATCAGGAATATACTCACCATACCTATCAATTACGTTAAAATGCCCCAGTACGTCGAAATTATTGTATTCCTTAATACAATCTATCATATAGACATAAAAGTCGTTAAAACCTTGTTCTACGGTTCTGGTGTCAAAATATTGAGAGTAGAGGTCTTCACCGTAAGCACAGTGAAAAGAACCTAGGATAAAGTCATAATCAAAAGCATTTGCAGCTTTTTCGCATTTGGCAAGAACATCTCCGTGCTGGATTCCTATTTCGATGCCTTTTATGACTTTTATTTCGTCTTTGTATTTTTTCGCAAGTTCTAAAAGCTTTTGATGGTATTTTGGAAACTCTAAGTCAAAAGGAAACGCAGGGTCTGGATATTCTGGGTCGTAATGATCGGTTATAGCTATTTCTTTAATTCCTTTTTTGATTGCACCTTCGATCATTGCATCAGGCGTTGTCTTTGAGTCATATGAAAAATTTGAGTGTGTATGATAATCGTACATTGTTCCTCCATTATCTGAAGTGAGAAAAAATAAAATTCGCACTTTGTTTACTTGAAATTTCGTGTTATAATAACTTATTATAGCATAGAAAGATGTATGTATGTTAGATAAAATCGAAGATGTCGATATGACGGAAGCACTGCTTATAAAGAAAGCTAAAGAAGGAGACCACGAAAGTTTCGAGGCTCTTATTTTGTCATGTAAAGAATCCGCATACAATATAGCTTTGCGTTTTATGAAAAACGAAGAGGATGCACTTGATGCAACGCAGGAAAGCTTTATAAAGATATACAAGAACCTTTCTAAATTTAATGAACAAAGTAAATTCCAAACGTGGGTATATAGGATTGTAGTTAATACTTGCAAGGATATGCTCAGGAAAAATAAAAATGTGATTTACATAGATGCAGGCTATAAAAATGAAGACGAAGAAGACATGCCTCTTGAGATTCCAGACAAAGGCCCAGGGCCAGAAGAAGTGCTTGAAAGAAAATCAGAAAGCCAATTTATACTTAAATGCTTAGATATGCTCAGCGATGAACAGCGAGAAGTGATTATTTTAAGGGATATGCGAGGACTCCCATATGAGGAAATTGCAGACATCTTAGAATGCTCTATCGGTACTATAAAGTCCAAAATTTCAAGAGCAAGACAAAAATTTAAAGAAATTTATTTTATGAGGGAACAAAATTAAAAATACATGCGTCTAATAAGTAAGTGGACGATGATGATAGTAGAAAGGAGGGGACATCATGAACTGTTTGGATATAAAAGAAAACTTATCCGCGTACCTTGATGGTGAGATGGAGGCTGATAAGATAAACGAGATAGAGAAGCATTTAGAAAACTGTGGAGATTGTAAGAGCGAGTATGACGAGCTTTTAGAGGTCACAGGGATTTTGCGTACAGTTCCAAATGTTTCCTTACCTGATTCGTTTGATGAAAGACTAAGAAATGCACTTATCGAGGTAAGTGCGATGCCTACAGAAGAAACTCAAACATCGCAGTTATCACAATCGTCAATAGATGAGATATTACGAGATGCAGAAACAGCTCAAAATAAACATGCAAAAAAATGGCGTAGTATGTTTTCTGTTGCGGCATTGTTTGTTATTGGAATTTTTTCTCTTGTGATGTATAACCAGATGGACGATCCGGACTTCGGAACAGCAACTGCAGCATATGATGTGCCTTGGGGAGACGAGGAAGAAGCAGGTTATATGGCACCTAGAGCAGCTATGTCATACCTTGAGTATGATTTGGAGTATTACGAAGAAGAATATTACGAAGAAGACGATCCACTTGCTGGTGAGCGTGTAGATATTGAAGTGATTATGGAACATGGACTTCCGCCAAGAGAAGAAATTATCGTCTTAGATGATGGTATGATTATAATTAATGATGGTTTTGATGATGGTGCTTTTGCTGGATCTGCTATGGATGAGCTTCCATTTGGTGGAGCAGAAGATGAAGATTTTGACGAATCTGCCGAAAATCGCTTTACACAACCGGTAGGACAAACGCCGCATAGAGGCGGTGGTGGGCTTTTGGCACCTCCAGCTATTCCAAGCTGTGACGATATAGACTGCGAGATGATAGAGCATTATTTAGAGCTTATCGATATTGAGATGCAAGGTTATTATTACTTAATCAGCGACTATTATGTAGATGAAGATGGTAATTTTAACTTTGAGATTGAAATTTTTATAATGGTTGATGGACAAAGCATAATCTTTGACATCCGCAATTTTCAAGGGATTGATGGTGAATTATGGAGAACAGACTTGTAATTATAGACGGCAATAGCCTTATTAACAGGGCTTATTATGCGATGCAAAAACCGATGATAACTAAAGAAGGACTGTATACCCACGGGGTATACGGTTTTCTTAATATGCTTACAAAGATTCAGAAAGATTATGAGCATGGATATATAGCGGTATGTTTTGACAGAAAAGCTCCGACTTTTAGACATCTCGAATACGCAGAGTACAAGGCAGGCAGAAAAAAAATGCCACCAGAGCTTGCGATGCAGCTTCCGCTTCTTAAAGAAGTGCTTGAAGCTATGAATATTAAGATTTTGGAGATGGATGGATTTGAAGCCGATGATATAATTGGCACAGTTGCAAAGAAAGCCGAAAGTGAGGGGATAGCCCCATTAATCATAACAGGCGATAAAGACGAGCTGCAACTTGCGACTGATACGATAAAGGTAATTATCACGAAAAAAGGCATTTCTGAATTTGAAATATACGACCGTGAAGCGATGATAGAAAAATATGGCTTTACTCCTGAGCAGTTTGTGGATTACAAGGGGCTTATGGGCGATCAGTCCGACAATATTCCTGGGATAGCTGGTGTTGGTGAAAAGACTGCTTCAAAGCTTATACATGAATTTGGAACTGTAGAAGCTCTTATCGAGCGTGCAAGTGAGATTTCAAACGAAAAACTAAGAGCAAAAGTCGAAGATAACCAAATGATAGCTCTCATGAGCAAAAGACTTGCGACAATCAATACAAAC
>Ga0123355_10007551_pt1 | contig 16317 bp, 14 predicted proteins | sample TergutEmb28metaG_3_FD_89872 | JGI IMG/M metagenome (GOLD analysis project Ga0123355, IMG submission 89872) | Embiratermes neotenicus P1 segment gut microbial communities from Petit-Saut dam, French Guiana - Emb289 P1 | ecosystem: Host-associated > Arthropoda: Insects > Digestive system > Gut ...
ACCGGATTCGCCGGTTATAGACCTCACCGAACCTATCTCTCTATTGCAAGGGCTTGAAGAACGTGGCGCTTCATTTTTCATTCAATCGGCAGGCAGCCCGTCCATAACGACAAGCCTCACACAAGCTGATAAAAAGTCACCGTTTTTTGCCTATTTACATCAGTTCTTTGCAAGCGAGTTGAACAAGAATCTTAAGAAAGAGACAGTTTTGATAGGCTCAAACTTCTCGCCATTCAGCAATGGAAAGAACGGGCTTTGTGCAGTCACGGAAGAAAAGAGTTCGTTGTTCGGATACGGCTCTCAATGTATCGAGCAGGGTGTGGTCGATATGGTAGGACTCGGGCGGCAATCCTTCGCCGATCCTCTAATGCCAAAAAAGCTGCGTGAAGGCAAGGAAGATGAGATAAAGTGGTGCACACTTTGCGACTTCTGTCTTGAGTTGTTGATACAACAGACAAAAGTAGGATGCTGCATCTATAACAAAACCTTCACAGAACTACTAAAGCAGACAAGAAAAGAAAAAGGCGAACTAAAAGTAATGCGCACTTAAAATGAACGCCCTCAATCAAAAAAATCGGCGCCCGTCAGGGCGCCGAAATCTTTTGTCAACTCTTACTTAACTTCTTCTACCTTGACCATACGACCTTCCTTCGACGACAGCAAACCTGCCTCAAGGACGCTCATGATCTCATAGCCGTCCCAAAGGTTTGGAGTTATCGTACCGCCTGCATCAACTGCAGCGAGAAAATCAACCACAGCATGAACAAAGGTATTACCGTAACCGATGATGTGAGCAGGAGCCCACCAGTTAGCCATGTACGGATGCGAGCCCATAGATACCGGGATAGTTCTGAATCCTTGGATATCTTCCGGATCGTCAAAGTGGCAATACTCGAGCTCATTCATTCTTTCAAGATCAAATGTCAAGCTGCCCTTGCTGCCGTAAATCTCGAAGTAGTTATAGTTCTTACGACCACCGGCAAAGCGGGAAGCTTCAAAAGCACCGAGTGCCCCGTTTTTGAAGTTAGCGATCATAAACGATGCATCGTCAACGGTGACTTCACCTACATTTGCCGAAGCTTCACTTTCTCCGGACTTAAATGCGGTCGCATCTGCACCGGGCAGTGGTCTTTGCTTGATAAATGTCTTCAAGACAGCGCTTATACTTTCAATCTCGCCGACCAGATAGCGTCCAAGATCTACGGAGTGTGAGTTTAAGTCAAAGTGCGGACCTGCTCCGGCAGTCTCTTTACGAAGCTGCCATGTGAGTGGGAAGTTGGGGTCCATGATCCAGTCCTGGAGATAGGCGCCACGCCAGTGATAGATATCACCGATCTTGCCGTCGTCGATCAGTTGCTTAGCAAACTTTATCGCAGGCACACGGCGATAGTTGTGATTGAGATAATGAACAACACCGGCTTTATCGGCAGCTTCTGCCATTTCTTTTGCCTGTGCAGCAGTGATCGCACATGGCTTCTCACAGAAAATATGCTTGCCCGCAGCAGCAGCCGCAAGTACGATCTCATGGTGGCTTGATGTTGGTGAGCAAACTGCGATCACGTCAATGTCCGGGCGTTCAACAAGCTTACGCCAGTCGGGCTCAACAAACTCGTAGCCCCAGTTATCGGCAAAGGCTTTTGTAGCAACAGGATCCTGTGCTGTGACAGCTTTAAGCACGGGTAAAAATGGAACATCAAAATGACGCGGAGCGGCAAGCCATGCGTTTGAATGGGCTTTGCCCATAAATCTGGTGCCGACTATTCCAATATTAAGTGTTTTTTTCAAAAGTACTACCTCCCTTAGCAGCCGCTTACGGACTTGGCAATGTCTTTTAGAGCTTTGACACTGATACCGACAGCCTCGTCTTCACAACCGTACCAATCGGGATGCGGGTTGTCGATCTCAACTGCCAGGAAGCCTTTGTAGTTTGCTTTATGAAGCAGCTCTGCCAGTTTCTTATTATCGATGAGACCCCTTCCTACAGGCACTCCGGAGAAGAAGAACCAATCGGTCGGTCTTGCAATAGGATTAGGCAGAAGGTCCTTGATATGGGTTGCAAATACGTATGGTGCAAGCTTCTCCATTGCTGCAATCGGATCATCGAGCAGTCGTAAGAAGTTACCGGTATCAAAGTTGACTCCGAAGTTTTTGTTATCTACAATTTCAAGGATTTGCATTATTTCATCGCCGGTATAATCGATATGATTCTCGATTGCAAGCTTTACACCATTGTCATCAGCGACTTTCATCGCTTCTTTAAACTGTTTACCAAGCGCTTCAACTTGCGGACCGTGAGGTTCATGGCGGAACATAAGGCTGCTGCCGACAACGCGCATGACATCGGCACCGATAAGCCTCGCGTTCGGGATCTGTCTGACCATGTCATCATAAGCTTCCGGGTTCTTACCGCGTTCTAAACCATCAGGGTGACCCCAAGCATAAACTCTGTCGAACTTATACTCGTCAAGCTTTTGCTTCAACTCGACGAAAAAGCCCTCATCAAAGCTCGGGAAAAAACACGACTCAAGAGAAACTCCGTCGACTCCGAGCGCTTTTGCCCGTTCAAGAAAATCATCCATCGTCATTTCTTTTTCAGGCGGCTCCTGACCGGGGTAAACCTCCCCGAAAAACCTGTGGTAGCAATAGCTGTCAATACCTGTTTTCATAGTCTCCTCCTTAAAATTGTTATAGTCTTATTCTACTTATCAAGCTAAGAATTGTCAATCAAATCTAGCTAAAACTCTCAACGATTTCGATTGCCGAATTTGTGTTGATGCCCATACGCTCTACACCCATATCATAAAGCTCCAGAAACTCTTTTGGAGTACGTATCCCACCCGCGGCCTTTACCTTTATTCTTGACCCGCAGATCTGTTTCATCTTACGGATGCGTTCGATATTTGCATCACCCTCGACCCAACCTGTGCCGGTTTTTACAAAATCAGCACCACTTTCTATAACCAACTCACAAGCACGTTCCATTTCCGCATCACTTAGAACATTTATCTCGAGGATAACCTTCGTCAGCACACTTTCCGGTGTAATAGCAATGATTTGGCGGAGCTCATCAAGAACGACATCGTCTTCGTTATTTAGAAAGCGTCCGACATTCATAACGATGTCCATCTCCTGGACACCGTCAGCCAGTAGCAACTCAGCCTCTTTAAGTTTAACTTCCGTTCTATGTCCTCCAGAAGGGAATCCAACCGGTGCGCCTACAAAAACATCCGGCACATCCTTCAGCATTTCTGAAAGAAGACTCGTCCAGTTTGGGAGGGTATGGACATTGATGAACTTATACTTCTTTGCATAGTGTACCAACGACTCAATATCTTTCAAAGTATGCTTTGTGCGAACTGCGCTGATGTCGATCAATCTACTGGCTTGCTCTGATGTTATCATATGTGCAAAATCCTCCAACAATTTGTAGTGATGACTCATTATAAAGGTAACTCATGTCATGTAAATGCGAATGCCGGAAATAGTCTTGCAAAATGCTTGTTTTGCAAGGAAAAATTAAAGGGCAATTAGTCCTAAATGCTCTAGTCACAAGGTATCATGTATATAAAATTGTGTCAACAAAAATTTCGCGATTTAAAGGGTAAGAATCGATTGACAAACAAAAGAATAATATGTTACTATGACTGATAAGGGGATGGCAAATGGATAAACTTGTAGAAATGAAAGGTATGGGCAAGAGCTTTTTCGGTGTCAAAGTGCTTCAAGATGTTGATTTTGAAGTAAACGCCGGGGAAGTCGTTGCTTTATGCGGAGAAAACGGTGCCGGAAAATCAACACTTGTTAAGATTCTTGCCGCAATTAACGAGTACGAAATTGAATCCGGAACCATAACTGTGCTCGGTGAGAATATCACCCGTTCTACCCCACTTGAAATGCAACATAAAGGTGTCTCGATGATCCACCAGGAAATCGTTCTGCTCGATTATATGACAGTAGCACAAAACATCTATCTATCACGCGAGCCGAGCAATAAACTCGGATTTATTGATTTTAAGAAAATGAACACTGATGCAAAAGCACTCCTTGAAAGCCTAGGTCAGGACATCAACCCGACGACCCTGGTGCGTGAACTGAAAATCGCACAAAAGCAAATGGTTGAGATAGCAAAAGCGATATCATTCGACGTCAAAGTAATCATAATGGACGAACCCACAGCAGTCCTTACTAACAGAGAAACAGAGATATTATTTAAGCTTATAAAGACTCTTGCAGAGCGAGGAATAGGCATCATCTATATTTCACACCGTTTGGGAGAAGTTAAAGAAATTGCCGACCGGGTAACGATACTTCGGGACGGATTCCTGGTAGCGAATAAAAACCTTGAAGATGTTACTGAAAAAGAAATCGCAAGCCTGATGGTAGGACGTGAGGTCGATGAGTCTGTAGCTACAGACTTTGAAGGTGATGTCAACGATACCGTTCTAGAAGTGAAAAATATGTCAGGAGAGATCCTTAAAGACATAAGCTTTACTGTCGCAAAAGGCGAAATACTAGGCTTCAGCGGCTTAATAGGTGCAGGTCGCAGTGAGTTGATGGAGATGATATTCGGTCTTCGCAAGTATGACGAGGGCGAGGTATTATTATATGGCAAGCCGATAAAAATAAAAACAGCCAAAGCCGCGATCAGCTCAAATATGGGGTTTGCTACAGAAGACCGTAAAGGAACGGGTCTGGTAACAGAAAGAAGCATATCGGAAAACGCCGATTATGTTTACCGTGTTAAGAATAAGGGCAAACTCGGCATAATAACACCAAAATCAATCAACACGAGGGTAGAGGAACAAATCAAAAACCTGCGCGTCATATGTAGGGGACCGGGTCAGCTTGTCAGAAACCTCTCCGGAGGAAATCAGCAAAAGGTCGTTCTTGCAAAATGGCTTTTATCAGAACCTGATATATTTATAGTCGATGAGCCGACACGCGGTATAGATGTCGGTGCGAGGCAGGAAATATATAATATAATAAGAGAACTGGCAAAAAGCGGCAAAACAATAATAATAGTCTCATCAGATATGACTGAAGTTCTGAGCATATGCCAAAGAGTCATAGTTATGCACGAAGGTGCAATAACAGGGACTCTGACCGGTGATAACCGCACGGAAGAAAATATAATGCATCACGCGATCAATGTAATGTAGGAGGCGGGGAGTATGTCAAACGTTGAAATCGAAAAAAAGGAAAACCCGTTTTTACGTGTCTGTATGTATCTATGGAAGAACTATAGCATCGTTATAGTTTGTATCCTGCTTTTCATCATTTTCGGTCTTGTTGAAGAGCGGTTTTTGCAATTTAACAACATTATTCTTATCCTGCGCCACTCCTCTATTGTTGGCATGATTGCACTTGGTATGACTTTTGTCATCATAACCGGCGGCATTGACCTCTCATCAGGTCACGTAGTTGCATTCGCAGGTGCAGGCCTCATACTCCTTCAGGGCAACGAAGCTATCCCGATAGCTGTTGCAATTCCGCTGGCTATTGCAGCTGCTATTTTAATAGCAACATTAGTAGGACTTGTAAACGGATCGCTGGTAACAAAGTTTAGGACTCCCGCCTTTATTGCAACGCTTGCTGTTGGTATAATAGTCAGGTCGCTCACCATGTTTTTCTTGGCAGGAGCCACTGCACGTGGGCGTATGGCACCGGAATTTACAAATATCGGGCTCGGGGGAATCGGAAATATACCTTACTCACTTATTGTTTGGATCATAAGTGCTATTATACTTGGATGTATACTGAAGTTCACAAAGTTCGGCTCATATATATACGCTGTCGGCGGCAATGAGAATGCAGCACGCTATTCAGGTATTAAAGTAAATAAAATCAAGATAATGGCGTACTCACTTGCAGGTCTTTGTGTTGGTATTGCAACTGTTCTCGATATGTCACGAATGGCGGCGATATCGCCTGCAATGGCAGGAGAAGGCTATGAGTTTGACGCCATCACGGCGGTTGTTGTTGGCGGCACGTCTCTTGCAGGCGGTCGTGGCAGAATAGTCGGTACAGTATTTGGTATGATACTCGTTACAGTTGTTACAAACCTGATGATAATGACAGGCATATCACCATTTTTGTCAGGCGCTCTTAAAGGAGCAATAATCCTTACTGCCGTCTTGATGCAACGTAAGGATTAACCCGGATCATTCCAGTAATAAAAGAATCAACTGGTTCTTTTATAATAAAAAAATGGAGGAAGAAAAAAGAATGAAAAAAATCTTAGCTATCGTGTTAGCTGCAATGCTCGCATTGACATTTGTCGCAGCATGCGCTGACAACACACCGGCACCGGCACCCGCACCAGCACCGGTAGAACCTGCACCAGCACCGGAACCAGCACCGGAACCGGCACCGGCACCTGAACCGGAAGCCCCGGCAGAAGAATACACAATAGGCGTTGTTTTGGGTGTCATGAGTAATGACTTCCATTCACAAATGCGTGTAGAAGTTGACAAGATAATTGCTGAAGCTGCAGAACAATATCCAAATATCACGATCAATGCGGTCAATCCACAAGCAGCGGATGAGCAATTAGACCTAATTGAAACTTTCTTAGCGCAAGAGGTTGACGTGCTTGTTATTATGCCGGCAGATGCGGCTCTCGTTGCTCCACTTGCAGAGCAAGCCTATAACGATGGCGTACCAACCATCATCATCAACCGCAGACTTCCTGCAGAAATCCCCTACACAAACTTCGTTGTAGGTGAAAACATCCCGGGCGGACGCATGGCAGGTGAGTTCATAATTGACTTTATAAACGCAAATCTTGGTGGTTCAGCAGATGTTGTTGCTATCAACATGGGATCAGGCATGCCGATCGCTCAAGACCGTCAAGAAGGCTTCATGAGCGTAGCAGCAGGCAGTCCGGCCATCAATCTCCTCGGACCTGAAGAAGGCTACGAATCAGCACCGAACCGTGATGCAGGACTCGAAACAATGGAGACAGTTCTTCTTGCACATCCGCACATCGACATAGTCTTCACACATGATGACGAGACAGCACTCGGTGTACTCACAGCTATCCACATGGCAGGCAGAACAGACATCCAAGTCGTAACCGGATTCGGATTTACTGTTGACTCAATGAGAATCTACTCGGGCGAAAACGTAATGCCGGGTCAAGACCTTCTCAAAGGCACAGCCCTCTACCCACCGAGTATGGGTGGTGACGCAATCTGGGTCGCAATCGATGTACTCCTCGGCCAAGGAAGCCATCCGCAAGACATAATCGTGCCGGGAGCATTTGTCACAAGAGACAACGTAGCAAACTTCTATCAGCACGCATATTAATCGCAAATAACACTAATTGAATCAAGGCTCATGAGAATCAAATCTCATGAGCCTTGTTCTAAATTGATATTACAAGTGGTCAAAACAAAAGAGTGGTTTTCTAAAAAACTATAGAACATTAACATATTCTTTACGCCTCAAGACCTTGACAAATGCTTGATATTGCGATAAAATTGCAGACGAAAAATGGAATGTTTATCAAATAAAAAATGTAGTAACAAATATGGAGGCTAGTTATGTTTACCGGAGGCTATACACAAAAACTACTGCGCATAAACCTATCAACCGCATCATACAAAGTTGAGGATATCCCCGAATCCTATTATAGAGAACTACTGGGAGGTCGCGGTGTTGCGGCAAAGTATTATTACGATGAGATCGGAGCAGAAGTATCAGCATTTTCTGACGATAACAAAATAATATTTATGACCGGACCTTTGACCGGCACTCCGGTATACTCCGGAACAAAATTCCAACTTGCAACAAAATCGCCGCTGTCAGATAAGTATATTTGCAGTAACTCCAGTGGTTATTTCGGACCTTACTTAAAAGGTGCGGGATATGACGGAATCATAATCGAAGGTAAATCATCAAAGCCGGTATATATAACGATAGATGACGACAGTATCAGTTTCCATGATGCAGGGCATATCATGGGTAAAACAACATTTGAAGTTATTGACTACATGGAGCAAACACATGATATTAAGCGTGGAGTAATGAGCATAGGTCCTGCCGGAGAAAACCGTGTATCATATTCCTGCATCCAAGTCGAGGACCGTAGCTTCGGACGCGGCGGTAGCGGCGCAGTCATGGGAGATAAGAACCTTAAGGCGATGGCAGTAAAAACCAATAACAAAGTAAAGCTCCATAATGAAAAAGCACTAAGGGAGTATATGACCGCAAATGTCAAGGCGTGTAAAGAGGGCAAGCCCACTCATACAAGTCATGGAACAGCGCAATATACCGAAGTTATAAACGATTTAGGCTGCTATTCGGTAGCAAACTTCCAGACAGCCGTTCTTGAGGATGCAAGCAGTATATACGCAACCGAAATGGTCAAAAACTACAAGACAGGGAACGCAGCTTGTTATCGATGTCCTGTTGCATGTGCACAAGTGTGTGAAGTTAAAGAAGGTCCTTTTAAAGGTGCAATAAGTGACCCTGAGTTCGAAACTATAGGTGCATTTGGCGGACAGTGCTGTGTGCTCGATTTTGCAGCTATAATAAAAGCAAATCAGGACTGTGATGCATTTGGTATAGATACAATGCAGGCAGGGACGATGATAGCTTTCGCAATGGAACTCAATCAACGCGGCTTGCTGAATGATAAGCAACTAAACGGTCTGGACTTATCCTGGGGTAACGGAGATACAGTGATCAAGCTTCTTAAAATGATTTCATACCGCGAAGGTCTTGGCGACCTGTTGGCAAAATCCCCATATGAGATAGCGGCCGAATATCCCGACTATGCAAAGTATCTGATGCATGTCAAAGGAATGTCTTACGCAGCTTACGAACCGAGAGGATTTTACGGCATGGGTCTTGCTTACGGCACATCGGCTCGCGGTGCCTGTCATAATGTCGGTGGCTGGACGATCCGCGACGAGCTGACGAGCGGCAAGTTCGACCGTTTTGCGATCGTTGGAAAAGGCAAGATGGTCAAGGACATACAGGACACACGTGCATATGTTGACTCTCTTGGGATATGTACAGTTGTCCGTTCCTCAATGGGATTTACCGACAATCCGAGCGGTAATATCCTTGAATACGTCACGGGTGTCGACTTTACACCGGAGCTTATGGACATCGGCGAGCGTGTGTACAGTCTGGAACGCATGATATACGCCAGAGAAGGTATAACCAGAAAAGATGACTATCTGCCGGATCGTACAATGACCGAAAAACTTCCAAAAGGAATGGCGGAAGGCAGTGTGCTCACAAAAGAGATGTACGACGAAATGCTTGAAGAATATTATGATCTGCGTGACTGGGATACAAACGGGATCCCGACAGATAAAGGAATAAGCCGTCTTGCGCTTACAGAGTTACTGAAGGGATAATAAAATGATTGGTGTTTGTGTAGTTGGGTCAGGGCGTGCAGGAATGATACACGCAAAAAACTTTGCAAGTAGAGTGCCCGGAGCGAAGCTGGTTGCAATGGTCGACCCGATAGAAGAAACGGCACGCGCCGCTTGTGATGAACTGGGGATAAAAACATATTACAGCGGTTATGAACCGGCTCTGGAAAATAAAGAGATCGACGCGTATATAGTTGTTTCACCAACTAAGTTCCATATGCAAACAGTAAAAGACCTTGCCAATGCAGGCAAACATGTCTTATGTGAAAAACCAATGGCAATGACAGAAGAAGAATGCGATATTATGATCAAAGCTTCTGAAAGTAATAAAACCGTGTTGCAGATCGGCTTTATGCGTCGCTATGAACCAAGCTTCGTGCATGCAAAGCAAACTGTAGACTCCGGAGTCATAGGCGACGTAGTCATGGTACGTTCAAACACAAGAGGACCAAGCATCCCGCAGCCCTGGATGTATGACATCAAAGTATCAAATGGACCACTTGCAGAAGTAAGTAGTCATGATATTGATGCTCTAAGATGGTTTACAGGAAGTGAGTTTGACTCCGTATTTGCGATCGGCGGTAATTACCGTTGTCCCGATGCAGCTAAAGATTATCCGGAATTTTATGATAATGTTGTAATGGCAGCATCATTTAAAAACGGAATGCAAGGCATGATCGATGGAGCCCAAGGAGTTGGGTATGCATACGATTCCCGGGTTGAGATACTGGGCACAAAAGGCTGCGTATTTATTGGTCGATTGGCTGACAACAGCGTTGTCACATGCACAGCAGACACAAAACACGGAAACTATCCTCTTGTTGGCAGTTGGCGTCAACTGTTTGAAGAAGCATACTTGAATGAAGATATCGATTTTATTGAGTGTATTAAAACAGGAAAAACACCAAGAGCGACAGGACATGACGGAAAAATGGCTGTAAAGGTCGTAAATGCGGGCAATCGCTCAATACAAGAAAAGCAGAAGGTGATCGTATAATGACAATGGTAGCTGCACGACTGTATGGGAAAAATGACTTAAGAGTTGAAAGCATCCCGATACCGGAAATAAACGACGATGAGATACTCCTGCGGGTCAAAGCGGCAGCATTATGCGGAACAGACTACCGTATGTATTCAAACGGAGTACAAAGTGTAGACGAGGAGAATCCGCTTGTATTATGCCATGAGTTTGCGGGAGTCATAGAAAAAACCGGAAGCAGGGTAGACGGGTACCAAGCAGGACAACGTGTCAGCGTGGCTCCGAACATCGGCTGCGGGATATGTGATTTCTGCGTCTCGGGCAACAGTCACCATTGCAATAAACTTGTTGCTTTAGGTGTACATATGGACGGTGGTTTCGCCGAGTTTGTCAAAATACCAAAATCTGCAGTTCAGCTCGGAAATGTAACGAAACTGGCTGATAATGTAAGCTTTGAAGCAGGAGCCGCAAATGAAGCATTCGCTTGCGCATACAATGCCTACGAGCGTTACACGGTCGAGCCGGGAGATGTGGTCCTCATTATAGGCGCTGGTGCAATAGGACTTATGCACGCAAAGCTTGCTATGATGGCAGGCGCTGCGAAAGTGATATTGAACGATATCTCAGAAGACAGGCTTAAGGAATGCTTAAAACTTGAACCGTCATTGATTTTAGTGAAAGAAAACCTACATCAGCGGGTAATGGAGGAAACAGGGGACAAAGGTGCAAATGTCGTCATAACGGCATGCAGTGTAGCATCGGTGCAGCAAGAAGCATTAAAGCTTGCAGGCGTCGATGGGCGTGTCAACTTCTTTGGAGGGCTTCCAAAAGGGAAAGAGAACGTTGAACTCGATACGAACATCATACACTACAAACAACTGATACTGACAGGAACGACCAGATCATCATTGTGGCACTATCGTAAAACATTGTCCTTCATATCATCCGGAATAGTGAACATCGATCCGCTGGTGACCCACAAATACAGCATAAACGAAATACCCACCGCACTCGATAACTTAGCAAGCGCAGTGGGCTTGAAACAAGTAATAGTGTTTTAACCAGGTATAACACCTCGTCAAAGTCTCTCTATTTTCCCATAAACACCGTGAAGATCTTCAATACAATCGGCATATATCGACACCCTCTTTTGATAAAACGAGTACATATCAGGGTCTGGTTTCTGTGACTCAGCAGTTTGAACAACAGACTCAATAAGACTTTCCGGGCGGTCGAACAGACCGGCTGCATAACCTGCGATCGCACAGCAGCCAAGAGCGGCAGTCTCGGTTTGTTTGATGGTAGCAACAGGTGTGCCCAGCACATCTGCTTTTATTTGCCTGAATAGCGGATTCTGTGCTCCACCTCCGACTGTTATCACTTTACTTAAAGAAAGATCGGGTATGAGCTCATGCAGGATATTAGCATAGATACCGTATTCGTAAGCGATTCCTTCAAGTATCGAGCGAAACATAGAGGCTTTATTATGTGTCCAACTGAGGTTGATAAAGCTGCCTCTGACAAGTGTGTCATTGGGGCATACCCTCCCGGAAAAATGGGGGAGGAAAAACAAATTACCGCTGCCGGGCTGAACCTCGGCAGCCATTTCATATAGTTGCGGATAATTGTATTGTCCGCCAAGCACATCATCTCTTAACCATCTTAAACACATTCCGCCGCCGTTGATATATGCCATCGGATAGTAAAGGTCCTCAAGCACCGAAGGTGCAAAAAGCAGGGTCTTGTGCTTTGTGTCGGGTGCATAAACATTGGTCGCTAAGCACAAAACTGATGCAGTCCCTGCGACATCCAACATCATGCCACTTTTGATCACACCTGCACCAAATGCTGAAGCCACGGTATCACCACACCCTGCAGCCATAGGTACTCCGGCAGACAAGCCGCACTTCTGTGCCATCTCCGGTGAAAGGTGACCTACAGTATCGAAAGCGCGTACGATCCTTGGCATTTTCGCTTCATCAACATCAAGAGCCGTAAGCAACTCTTTCGACCATTGCCGGTTTTCTGTATCTGCAAAGCCGGAGAAATGTAAATAAGTATGGTCGATAAACGCATCATCGCCTTTGAGACCGCACATCCGCATCGTGCAATAAGCTGCCGGCTGGACAAACTTATGGATTTTCTTGTATTGTTCCGGTCTGTGCGTTTTCCACCATAATATCTTCGGTCCATGTGCATATGTAACAGGTGTTCCCGTTATCTGTATCACACGTTCTTCGCCATAATCAAGAAAAGGCTGCCGGGTGGCACCGCATCGTGTATCAAGCCAACTATCATATGGAATAGCGGCAAGTCCGTCGACGTCGACACCGGTCACGCCTGCCATTTGTCCGTCGATACTTATTGCAGCTACTTTTTCAGGTGGTATACCTGCAGATTGAACAGCATCCTTAATAGATGATAGAACAGATGCCAGCATTTCCTCCGGGTCTTGCTCAACTGCGCCTTCTTCAGGATAAAGCAGATTTGACTCAACCGTTGCGCTGCCGAGTATAGAACCGTTTTCATCGCAAATACACGCCTTTGTTGCCTGAGTTCCTAAGTCAACGCCTATAAGATAGTTCATATTAGAGTCCGTACCTTTCGCTATACTCGAGTCACGATTCACATCCGGTTCTATACCTACAGTACCTCAGCCTCAAAACCATAGATTTGTGCAAGCAAGAGAAGCTGCGGAACACAATCTCCCTTAACTAATAATGCATGGTGAGAGCACAAGGTCTGCATCACCTGATGTCCGTTATTGTTCTTAAAACGAATCAAAGCACCGTTGCGGCAGTCAGAACCCGGATACTGCACATACTCCTCAATGACCGACTCGATAATGATCATCTTCTTCATGTTGGGATGTATCTTAGCAAGAGTTATAGGACCCGGTTCGATCTCACAGTCCACCATCAGGCTGTCTTCCTCAACTATTGCAAGTACTTTAGGACGCAATGTCCAGCGGCTGCAGAAGCTGCGTGGTGCCATACCAAAATACCCGCAATGAACACCAAGAGCACAATCGTCAGAGTTCTTTACATCCGGGAACTTGTCGATCTACTCATGCTTAAGCGCAGCCATCCCGACAAGAAACGGGTAGATATTAGTCATCATAAGCGGCTGCTTTAATGCGGAATAAACAATAAACTTACTGACAAGCGTAACAGTATCTCCTTCACATACCCAAAGGATATTATCACGCTCGAAAACAGCATCCCAAGCGAGGCATGGTGTTGTTTCCGAGTTAAAAGACTCATTGAGACAGTTTGCACCAACACCCTGAACATCACCAATCTCCGCAAGAACGTCCTTTATAGCCAGATACAACTTTACTGCCTTGCGAAAACGCTCAGGAGATACATCTTCGCATGGTATATCCCAATCGGAGGACTCATTATCAGCCCGTTCATCTGAAATCTTCTGCGCATTGGCATTAAGCTCTTTATAACTTCTGTAGATGATGTTGATGCCAAACAGTTTTTCGATAAGATCGGTACATTCCGACTCCCACCAGTAGAACCGCTTAAAAATACCGGACTGCATACCTTCTCCGGGAGAGTCCTGAAACATAAGAAAACGCATTCCTTTACGCATGTCTCTTTTAGCAGCCAGCGCCCGCATGATGACTTGCGCAAGTTCGACTTTGTACGGTGAAAAAACAGTTAACCCGGTTTCCTCGCGTAGAAAAGATACGATTTCCCAATCCCACATCTCAACTGTACCAAACTGAGAAGTCAAAACAATGATAGGTATTTTAATTTGGTTCAACTCGTTTTTTGCACCAAATGCCGTGCCGATGAGTTGGGGAAAAACAACAGCATCCGCGTCGCTGCTGACAGACTCCCCGGTCAGGATCGGGTCAAGAAACTCCGCTTCATCCGCATACATAGCTCTTAAGTTTTCGATCTGCGCTAAAAATTCCTGCTTCTCACGATCGTTCTGATCGGGCATCGCCATTGGTTGCAATATAGCTTTCATATTTTTCTCCATTCCGCCGCCCGCTGTGGCACATTTTCCTCATGTCGGATAATCGTCATTGCGGGCTTGACCCGCAATCCCCTGGTTGTCTCTACGCTTTCTTAGTTAGTGCGACAGCTTCCTTAACAAGAGCAGTTATACCTTTAAAGTCACCGGCTTTGACCAAATCATCCTTGACCATCCAACTGCCGCCGCATGCGATTACTTTCGGAAACGCAAGATACTCAAGTAAGTTCGACTCCGAGACTCCTCCGGTAGGAACAAATTTTATCGTTGGAAAAGGTGCTGCCAAAGCTTTAACTGTAGAAAGCCCGCCGTACTGGGCAGCAGGGAAGAACTTTACGATATCCAAACCGAACTCCATTACTTGAATGACTTCGGTAGGTGTGCAAGCTCCCGGATATACCGGTATGTTATTTGCACAACAGTACTCAAGAACTACATTTGAAATGCCGGGAGTAACAACGTATTTAGCACCTGCATCATGCGCACGTTTTACCTGGTCAAGCGTCGTAACCGTGCCTGCTCCGGTCAAAACATCAGGATAAGCCTTCGACACGGTACGTATAGACTCTTCGGCGGCGTCCGTTCGAAATGTGATCTCCATGATTGGAAGACCACCTTCAATAAGAGCCTCTGCAAGAGGACTCGCATCCTCCACGCTGTTAAGCTTGATGACCGGCAACAGTTTTGCCTCAGCTATTCTTTCATTTACACTACTCATTTTCTTTCTCCTTTATTACTGTTGCCCACTAAGGGCTAATATATCTTACCGATTCACAATATTTCGACAATCTCCCGTTTCCATCACTTCGATCAAATTGTCCACTGCCATTGTAGCCATGTTTAATGAAGCCTCCACCGTATGAGCACCTGTATGTGGAGTTGTTATAACATTTGGTAACTGGTAGAGCGGGAAACCGGCGTCAGGCGGCTCATTTTCATAAGCATCAAGTGCAGCGCCACCTAAATGCCCACTCTCTAAAGCCTTATATAATGCGGCTTCGTCGATCAGACCTCCTCGTGCTGTATTTATCACAAAAGCACCGGGACGCATCTTATCGATCGAATCCTCATTGATAATATTTTTTGTCGCCTCCATCAAAGGGAGATGCAAGCTTAAAAAATCGCTTTCGGAAATAACCTGCTCCTGTGTTTTAGGTGCGACACCGTGCTCTTTTGCATAGCTCTCATCAATGTAAGGATCATAGGCGATCACATTCATACCAAAAGCAACAGCACGTCGTGCAGTCATCTTACCGATAGCACCAAAACCTAACAAGCCAAGCGTCTTTCCTCCAAGCTCGATTCCCGTCCTGCGTTTCCACTCACCCTGCTTAGTCGCCCGATCCAGCATAGGAATTGCACGTGCAAGTGCAAGCATAAGCCCAAGAGTCAAATCGGCAACAGCATCAGCATTTGCACCCGGAGTGTTAGTAACATATATCCCACGCTCTTTTGCGGCGTCCAGATCCACTCTGTCACAACCTATCCCGTAACGGGAAATGACACGAAGTTTATCAGTTGATTTCAGCACCTTTTCGGTAATAAAGTCCAATCCAGCAAGAAAACCATCACAGTCTTTGAGCAGTGGAATAAGCTCATCCTCCGTCAAAGGTCGTTTCTCCGGGTTATATACGATCTCATCTGCAAACTCAAGTAGTTTATCCTTTGGCGCCATTTGAGCAGACGGCCCGAAAGACGTAGGAGTAACAAGAACTTTCATAAAAAATTATCACCTCCAAAGCTAGAAAAATTATATAAGTATACACAACAAAATGCAAGCAAATAATTTGTAGATACAAATGTTGATATTGAACACCATTTTTATTGCAACTGCAGATGTTTCGTGATATTCTATTATTAAAAGAAAACAAAATAAATGGAGGGACTCTTTAATGGAATATAACTGGGAAAAAGGCTTTCTCGTGGATTTTGATAAAATCACAGGACTTTCAGAAAAAG
>Ga0123355_10007552_pt1 | contig 16317 bp, 9 predicted proteins | sample TergutEmb28metaG_3_FD_89872 | JGI IMG/M metagenome (GOLD analysis project Ga0123355, IMG submission 89872) | Embiratermes neotenicus P1 segment gut microbial communities from Petit-Saut dam, French Guiana - Emb289 P1 | ecosystem: Host-associated > Arthropoda: Insects > Digestive system > Gut ...
CGTCGGCCGAGACCACGTACCAGCCGTCCCGGTCAAAGCCCGTCACTCGCGCCCCGTCGGCCATCAGCGGCGCGAGCACATCCCGGAGCGCAGTCCGCCACGCCGCCGCGCAGGGCGGATCGGCGACGCGCAGCGTCTCGACGTCGGCTGGCACGCCCACCAGCAGCGTCCCCCCGGAAGCGCCGGAGACGCTAGTACCGCTAGCGCGGCGCGCGTCGGGTGGCACGCCGCCCAGCTCGGCATCCTCGCGCGCGCCGATGACCGGCCACCCGTCCGGCCCGGCCGATAGCGCCACTACCGCACCGCGGGCCAGCTCCGCCGCGTACGACGCTGGCCTTGCGGTGCCCGCGCAGGCGTCCGCGGCGAGCTCCGACCGCAGGTCCCAGTGGGCCAGCATCCGGTCGGTCTCCGTCCCGCCGTTGATCGCGTCGGCCATCGCGCCGTAGAAGTTGGGCAGGTACTCCTCGGGTCTCGCGCCCAGCTTCACGAGATTGAAGTACGCGTTGCGGCGGATGAGCGGATCGTAGGTCCACGCGACCACGCGCACGCCCTGGCGCAGGCACCACGCCCGCTGGTGCACCTTCAGCGCGAATCCGACCGAGCGCCCGAGCCCGGCACCGGCGACCCCGGCGATGTGGCTGTGCAGTTCTGCGTGCGACGGCGGCCCGAAGAAGCCGACGCAGGCCCCGAGCAGCGAGCCGCTAGCGAGGTCGTAGGCCCCGGAGGCGTAGTTCCCCGACTTGGCGAGGGCGCGCAGCAGGTCAAGCCGCACGGAGGAGTTGCCGGAATCCGGCGCCCAGATCGAGTCGAAGACCCCGATCGCCGCCGAGAGATCCTCGAGCGACTCGAGCTCTCGGATGGCGACCCCGGCCGCCTTCGCCGAACGCTCGGCCGCTTCATCGGCCTCCGCGAGCACGTCGCGCTTCAAGCCTCCCCGCCTTCTGCCGTCCCGCGTGCTGCCGGGCCACCGTCGGCGGTCAGCCCGGATGCGCCGGTGAGCAAGTCGTCGATGAGCGCCGCGAGCAGTGCCGCGCGGCGCGGCAGTTCGGCGACCAGGACGTGCTCGTCGTCCGCGTGCGCTCCGCCGCCGACCGCGCCGAGCCCGTCGAGCGTGGGTGTGCCCACGCCTGCGGTGAAGTTTCCGTCGGATCCGCCGCCTACTGCCGCCGACGTCAGCGGCGCGAGCCCGAGTTCGGCGGCGAGCGAGCGTGCCCGCGCGAACAGCCCGGCCGAGGCGGAGGCCGCCAGCGGCGGCCGGTTCGGCCCGCCGGTGACCTCAAGCGCCGCCCCGGGAACAACGGCCCGCAGCGCGCGCATCGCGGCGTCCACCCGCTGCTGTTCGGCAGCGTCCCAGGCGCGCACATCGACGACGAACGAGCCTTCGGCCGGCACGGTGTTAGAGGTGGTCCCGGACGTCAGCGCGGTCGGCGTCACCGAGGTGCCGCGTGACGGATCCGCGATCGCGTTCACCGCGAGCACCTGGTGGGCGAGCTCGACCGTGGCGTTGACCCCGCGCTCGGGCTCGATTCCCGCGTGCGCCGCCCGTCCCACCGCTCGCACCCGGTACAGCGACACGCCCTTCCGTGCGGTTTTCAGCGAGCCATCCGACGCGGCTCCCTCAAGCACCAGAGCCGCCTGGCAGCCCGCCGCCTCGGTCTCGATCAGTCCGCGTGACGACGGCGAACCGAGTTCTTCATCGCCCGTGACCAGCAGCGTCACGCCGTCCGGCACACCGAGCACGGCCAGCGCGTGCCACCCGAGCACCAGGCCTGCCTTCATGTCGACGGTCCCCGGCCCGCGCATGACCCCGTCCGTCACGGAGAACGGGTGAGTCTCAAGGGACCCCAAGGGCCACACGGTGTCGTGGTGGGCGAGCAGCAGCACCCGGGCCGGCCCGTCACCGAACCGCCACCGCAGGTGGGTTCGCCCGTCGATGACGATCGGCTCGGGGGCGGCCCCGAGGTACTGTCTCCCCGTCGCCGCGACGTTGTGCGCGCTTCTCGACACCGCATCCAGAACGGCCGACGGCGATTCGCATGCCACCAGCTGCTCGGTGTCGGCGAGCATCGCCGGCAGCCGCGTCTGCATCGTCTCCACAAGGCCTGATTGCTTCACGAGACGATCATGCCGCGTCGTCGACCCTGGGCGTGGCGCGGGCTCCGAAGTGCACGAACTTCTCTCCGCTCTCCAGCGTGTAGAAGGTGACCGGCATCCAGGTGAGCGTGCCTGGTTCGCGTACCGCCCACACGTCGTCGGTGATGGCCGCCATTGGGTAGTCGCAGACCGGCTTGGGGTTGAACGCGGCGAGTGGCCCGAGTTCCGTGCGCCGCAGCACCGGACCGGTGACCGTGCCGAGCACCTCAAGCCGCTCGCCGGCCCGCTCGTAGGTGCCAAGGTGCGGGGTGATGTCGGTGCCTGGCGGGGTCGCGGGCACGGCGAGCGGCGCTCGCATCTCGACCCCGGCAACCTCGGCGAAGATCTCCCGGTAGAGGTCCTCGTAGAGGTCGCGATCATGCCCGCCGTTGGTCAGCAGGGTGACCGCGAGACCGGCCTCCGGGAGGAGGCGGAGGAAGGCGGCCTGGCCGCCGGTGTTTCCGTCGTGTCCCACCAGATCCTGCCCATCCCAGCCGAACCGGATCCACCCGACCCCCCACGAGTCCCCGAGGATGTACGTATCCGGCACGTCCGTCTGGTATGACGCCATGGCCGCCACGCTGTGCTCCGACAGCAGCCGGGTACCGTCCGGCGCCACCCCGCCGACCAGGTGCATCCGCGCGAAGGAGAGCACCTCGGCAGGGGTGGAGCAGATCAGCCCGGCCGGGCCGAGGGAGCGGGGGAGGTGCCAGACCGGCGCCACGTGCCGTTCGCCGTCGACGTCGACATGGCCGACGGCGGCGCGGAAGCGGATCGCCTCTTCCGGCAGCGTCACGGTGCGGGTCAGCCCGAGCGGGCGGTAGATCTTCTCCCGCAGCGCCTCGTCCCAGGTGAGACCGGTCAGCTTCTCGATGACCCGGCCCGCGAGCACGAACCCGGAGTTGCAGTACGACCAGGTTGCCCCGATCGGGTGGTTCTGCCTGACGTCGGGCAGCAGCGCGACGTACTTCTCCACGCAGTCGTCGCCGCGGCCGGTGTCGATGAATACGTCGCCGTCAATGCCGCTCGTATGCGTGAGCAGGTGCCGCATGGTGACGGTCTTGGCTACCTCCGGGTCGGCGAGCCTTAGCTCGGGCAGCACCTCGGCGACCGGCGCGTCCAGGTCGAGCAGTTCTTCATCGACGAGCTGCATGGCCATGGTGGTGGTCCACACTTTGGAGATCGACCCGATCTGGAACACGGTGTCGATGGTCGCCTCGACTCCGGCGGGCTGGTTCGCGTACCCCCAGGAGGCCTCGACGAGCTCGTCATCGCGTCCCGGCTGGACGCGGAGGATGCCTAGTGCCGCGCCGGGGATCTTGTGCCGCTCGGCGAGGATCGCGAGACGGCGCTGCCAGTACGCGGCGTCGATCTTCGGCCGCCGGGACGCGCCCGTGTGCCGCTCGACCCAGTCCGCGAGCCGCTGGTTGTAGTCGATCCGGTACGACGGTGGCCCGTCGAGGATGAACAGGTGCGACGCACCTGGGTACCGGACGAGTTCGGTCTCCACGCCGAGCTCGCGGAGCGCGACGTGCCACTGCTCGCCCTGCCCGATCGGGCAGCGCAGGTCGGCCTCACCGTGCAGCAGCAGCGTGGGCGTGCGGACGCTGGTGACCTGGCACATCGGCGACATGGCGGTGAAGTCGCGGTCGGCGGGGGACGGGCTCGACCACCGGGACGCCGCGATGGAGTGACCCGCGTCAGACGTTCCCGCCATGCTGGTCAGGTCGGTGACCGCCCCGCCAGCCACCGCGGCGGCGAAGCGGCCGTCCCGGCTCGTCAGGAAGCAGGTCATGTAGCCGCCGTAGGAGTAACCGCTGACCGCCAGCCGTGCGGGGTCCGCGATGCCCTCCGCGACGAGCGCGTCGACCGGTTCCAGCAGGTCCCTGGCGTCCGCGACGCCCCACGCTCCGGTGGTGGCGTTGTAGAACGCCTCGCCGTAGCCGTCGCTCGCCCGCGGGTTGAGCAGCAGCACGGTCCAGCCCCGCGCCGCGAGCTCCTGGTGGTACAGGTGCGTCGGGTCGGCCGCTCCGTTCCACGCGTTGTGCGGGCCGCCGTGTATGTCGAGCAGCAGCGGACCAGGCCCGGCGCTCGCTGCCGACGGGTCTCGCACCAGCCATCCCTGCACGGTCGTCCCGTCGGAGATGGCGAACTCCCGCTCCTGCCGCTCGATGAGCTCGATTCCGGCCTGGTTCGCACCATGGTCGGTGAGCAGCGTCTCGGCGCCGGTCGCCAGGTCAACCGCTACGATCTCGCCGTAACTAGTGGGCGTCGCGAGCACGACGACCGCCCTGCCGCCAGCACCCGCGCCGTCGGCGACCGACAAGCCGGAGACGTCGCGCCCGGCGCCGGCCACGACCGGCCGCGGCTCGCCGCCGTCGTCGGCGGGCACCGCGTACAGGTGCGTGCATCCCCGGTCCCGCACGCAGTACAGCACGGTCTGACCGCCGTCTGCGAGCACCGGACGGGCGCCCCGGTATCCCGGCCCGCCCAGCATGACGTTCCGGTCGAGGATCGCGCCGAGCTCGATGATCTCTTCGCCGGCCGAAGGGCGCAGCGCGACGCGGAGCAGTCGCAGGTGCCCGTCTGCCGTGTCGGCCCGGCCGGCGACGAACAACGCGTTCCCGTCCGGCGACCACGCGGCCGGGAGGCCGTAGCCTTCGGTGAGCGCGGCCAGTTCCGGCTTGGCGAACCCCCCGGATACGTCGACGACGTAGACCGGCGCCTGGTGGGTGAGGTCCGCGTCCCGCGCGGTGCCGGCCGAGAACGCGAGCTTCGATGAGTCGGGCGACCAGACCGGAGCGCCGGCGCTCCAGTCGCCCTCGGTCACCTGACTGACCACTCCGCTCGCGATGTCGAGCACGTGCAGGTGCCTGCGCGCCGTGCCGAACACGCCGGCACCGTCGGCCTTGTAGTTAAGCCGCTGGGTAACCACGGGACTGGTCGCGCGCTTGGCCCGCGCCACCTCGTCGCCAGCACGCGGGCCGGCCGGCGAGCTCAGGTCGACCCGCGCGGCGAATGCGATTTTCGTCCCGTCCGGTGACCAGGCCGGCGCGCCCGCCCCGAACGGCAGCGATGTCACCCGTTCCGGCTCCCCGCCGTCTGCCGGCAGCACCCAGATCTGTGCGGGCCCGTCATCCCCGTCCCCCTTCCGCAGGAAGGCGATCCGTGTCCCGTCCGGCGACCACGCGGGCGCGCTGTCAGCCGTTCCCCGCGTCAGCCTCCGGGGCCGCCCGGCCCGGCCTCCTTTGCCCGCCCCGTCCGTCCCGCTGGTTCTGCCCGTCGCACCGGCCTCACCGGTCGCGCCCGCCCGCCACAGCGACCGCACGACCTTGTCGGCGGCCGCGTCCACGGTGGACAGGACGTAGACAACCTCGCGACCGTCCGGCGAGATGGCCGGCTGCCCGGGGAGGGCGAACGTCGTGAGGTCGTCGATGCGCGGGCGTCGGGTCATGGGTCACTCCCGGTCCGATCCAGCCAGAAGACATATAAGAGCGACGATAAACCGTACCGGGGGCTGGTGATTCGTCCGCTATGACGAAGAATGCGGGATCCGATCGTGCTTCGCTACGAGCAGCCGGTCATTTCCAGGATCGCTTCGCCGTATTTCGATAGTTTCGACTCGCCGACGCCGCTCACCCCGGCGAGTTCGGCCAGCGTGGCGGGCGCGGTGACGGCGATCGACCGCAGCGTCGCGTCGTGGAAGACCACATACGCGGGCACCCCCTGTTCCTTGGAGATGGCCGCGCGCCAGCCGCGCAGCTTTTCGTAGACCGCCTCTTGTTCGGCCGACAGCGGCGGCAGCTCTGCCGCCCCCGGCTTGGCGCCACCGCCCGCCACCGCGCCGCCCCCGGCGGACCCGGAACCCCGCGCCGGCCGCGCGGCCCGCGGCCGCGGGACGTCGCGCCGCAGCGTCACAAGACGCTGCCCGCGCAGCACGTCGCCGCTCGCCTCGGTGATCGCCAGCGTCTGGTACTCGCCGCGGACGGCGAGCAGGCCCTGCGCGAGCAACTGCCGCACCACGCCGCGCCACTGCGCTTCGTTCAGCTCAACCCCGATGCCGAAGGTCTTCAGCTCGTGGTGCGCATGCTGCGCGATCTTCTCGGTCTTCCTGCCGAGCAGGATGTCGACGAGGTGCCCCGCTCCGTACCGCTGGTCGCGCTCCCGCTCCAGCCGCACGATCGTGGAGAGCAGCTTCTGCGCGGGCACCGTCCCGTCCCACGTCTCCGGCGGATTCAGGCAGGTGTCGCAGTTGCCGCAGGTCCCGGCTCGCTCGGAAAAATAGCCGAGCAGTTGCGAGCGGCGGCAGTCGGTCGTCTCGCACAGCGCCAGCATCGCGTCCAGGTGCGTCGCCAGCCGGCGGCGGTGCGCGAGGTCCCCCTCGGAGGAGTCGATCATCCGCCGCTGCTGTACGACGTCGGCGAGGCCGTAGGCGAGCCACGCGGTGGCCGGCTGGCCGTCCCGCCCGGCCCGGCCAGTCTCCTGGTAATAGCCCTCGACCGAGCGTGGCATGTCCAGGTGCGCGACGAACCGCACGTCCGGCTTGTCGATGCCCATGCCGAACGCGATCGTCGCCACCATGACGAGCCCGTCCTCGCGCAGGAACCGCGCCTGGTGGTCGGCCCGCACCCCGGAATCGAGCCCCGCGTGATACGGCAGTGCCGGAATGCCGCTGTCGGTGAGGAACGTGGCGATCTTCTCGGTTGAGTCCCTGGACAGGCAGTAGACGATCCCCGCGTCCCCCGCATGCTCGGTGCGCAGGAACTGAAGCAGCTGCTTCCTGGGCTCATTCTTCGGAACGATCCGGTATTGCACGTTTGCCCTGTCGAAACTCGACACGAAGAGCTTGGCGCCGGCCAGCTTCAGCCTGATCGCGATCTCTTCCCTGGTCGCCTGGGTGGCGGTGGCGGTGAGCGCGATCCGGGGCACCTCAGGCCAGCGCTCGTGCAGCACCTGGAGCTCCAGGTAGTCGGGGCGGAAGTCGTGACCCCACTGGGACACGCAGTGCGCCTCGTCGATCGCGAACACCGAGATCCGCGAGGTCGTCAGCAGGTCAAGCGTGCCCGGCGCGCGCAGCCGCTCCGGCGCCAGGTAGAGCAGGTCAAGCTCGCCGGCCTTGAACTGCTGCTCGACAACGTGCCTGGTTCCCGGGTCCTGGGTCGAGTTGAGGAAGTCCGCGCGAATCCCCAGCTGCCGCAGCGCCTGCACCTGATCTTGCATCAGCGCGATCAGCGGCGAGATCACCACGCCAGTGCCCGGGCGGACCAGGGCGGGGATCTGGTAGCACAGCGACTTTCCGCCGCCGGTCGGCATCAGCACGAGTGCGTCGCCACCGCCGATGACGTGACCGATGATCTCCTCCTGGCGGCCACGGAAGCTCTCGTAACCGAACACCCGGTGCAGCACGTTCGCGGCCCGCTTCCCGCCATCGAGGTTGGCAGGGTGCACACCGGTTCCGGTTTCCGAAGGGGAGGACACGCGGCAATCCTACGGTCGCCAGCCGACAGTCCACGGTAACTACACGGCGGTTGGAACCAACCGGGGGCGATAGGAGTCTAATGAGCATGCCGAGAGCCCCCCGGCTCGCTAGCCGTGTCAGGGCGCGGGTGCTTGCCGCGCCCGTCCTCGTATTGACCATGCTCGTGCTGGCCGGGTGCGGCGCAGCGCGGTCGGCGGGCCCGGCGGCCGGGCCGGCCACGACTGCCGCGTCACGCCCGGGAGCAGCGGCGCCGCCCGTTTCCGCGGTGCCGCTTCCCACCACGCCCGCCGCCTCCGCCGCTCCTGGTACGTGCCCGAGCGGCGCCTGGGCGTATGACATCACCCGCACCGGCGCGGTGGCCTGGCACGTCACCCTGAAGGTGACGCCTGGCGGGGTGGGTTCCGTCGGCGTCAAGCCGGTCGTGGTCGCGGGCGTGGCGGTGTTCGCCGAGGGCAACGTCCTCACCGGGATCAGGGTCAGCGACGGGCGGCTGTTGTGGCAGCAGGTGTTTCCCCAGGCGGGGAGTTCCGTCTCCGGCACTGTCTACGGCCTGTGGGGCTGGGATGGGTCGGTGATCGCGCAGGTCGGGCAGGTCAGCTCGGCCGACCGGGTGCTGTCGCTCAACCCGGCGACCGGCAGCGCCCGCTGGAAGCTCAAGGTGCCCGAACTGCTCGGCACGCAGGCGGTCACGGCCAACGGCGTGCTCGCGATGCTCACGACCGCGGGGAAGCTCCTGGGCGCCGATCTCTCCACCGGGAAGCTGCTCTGGACCCGGCCGTTCGGCACGTCCGACGGGCCCGCAGCGGCCGGTGACATCGTGGTAGCGACGAAGGCCGGGGTGGTCGCCGGCTTCGACGCCAGGACCGGCGCCCGGTTGTGGTCCAGGGGCGGGATGCCGGAGCAGCCGGCACTGACGGTCCAGTCGGCGGCGCACCTGGCCGTCTCCGACCTCGGCCAGAACGTCTCGCCGCTCCCGCGACTGTTCCCGGTGACCGGGTTGCTGGCCACCACCGGCCGATCGGACTGGGCGGTGACCACGAACTCGCCGGTGACCGCGGTCTGGGCCGGGCCGGCCGGGATCGTCGTGGCCACCGCCAACAGCTACCAGCCGGAACTCCTGCTGATCGACCCCGCGACCGGCCACGTGCGCTGGCGGGTCAGCACCGACGCCGATCCGGAGACGCCTCCGCTGGTCACCGACAGCGACGTGGTGTATCAGCTGTCCGTGCCCACCCGCACCGGCTCCCTGAACCGGATCGTCGACCGGGCGGCGGCGACCGGGAAGGTGCGCTGGTCGATGCCCACCGGGCAGGCCAATAGCCCGTTCATCCTGAGCCCGCCAGGCCAGGACATCCTGCTTGTCCTCGACCTGGGGCTGCCGAAGACACCGGCCGAGGTGCTCGCCGTCGACCGCGCCACCGGGGCCGTCACGGCCAAGGTCCCGCTGCCGGCCTATGTCCCGGTCGCGGCGGTCGCAACGGGCGGTGGCACCCTCGTCCAGTCGGCCACCCCGGTCTGCGCCATCGCCGCCGCTGGTTCCGCTGCCCAGGAAAACCGGGTGCCCGCGTCCCCGGCCACGACCCGCGGGTAGCCGCTAGCTCTCGTCCAGGCGGACGGCGATGACGCCGGCCAGGATGAGGGCGCCGCCGGAGAACTGCATCGCGGTGGGCACCTGGTGCAGCAGGACCCAGGCGAAGCCAGCCGCGAACAGCACCTCGGCCATCGCGACGAACGAGCCGAGCTTCGCGCCAAGCCTACGGACGGCCGCCACTCCGGTGACGTAGGCGATGGCGGCCGCGACGACACCAAGGCCGAGAACCGGAATCAGCCAGCTGACCCGGTGGTACTGGAGCGTCACGTCGGCCGCGGAGAACCGCAGCGGCGCCAGGTGCGCCGCGCCGGCCAGCGCGATCGCGAGCGCTCCGGTCACCATGCCGCCCCAGGTAAGGACCACGGGCGGCAGGTCGTCCGGCACCCCTGCGCTGCCACCGGAGTTCGCTGAGGCCGACTGGAAGAAGTACACCGCCATCGCCACTGCCGCGCCGAGCGCCCACGCCACCCCGATGACGGTGACGCCGCCGGAACCCGGCCCCGACAGGTCGAGCATGAGCGCGAGCCCGCCGAGCGCGGCCAGGCCCCCGATGATTGTCAGCGGCCGGGGCCGGTGCCCGTGCCGGAGCCACAGCCAGCCGACGACGAGAATGATGCCCATGTACTCGAGCAGGATCGAGATCCCGACGTCCATATGGGCGATCGCGTTGAAGTAGCAGACCTGGCACGCGGCCACCCCGATGAGGCCGTAGGCGGTCATCCGCCAGGCCGCCGTGCGCAGCAGCGACCAGCGGCCGCGCAGCGCGAGCAGCGCCGGGCCGGTAAGGGCGAGCGCCGCCACGCAGACCCGGGCGAGGACCGCGCCGGCCGGCGACCAGCCAGCGTCGATCAGCGAGGACCCGAACGTCCCCGACGTGCCGAAGCACATCGCCGACAGCAGCCCGACCGCGATCCCGACGCCAGTCCCCGCGTGCCCGCCGCGCATGCCGCGGCCGGTGCGACCATCGCGAACGCCGCCGGGCGTCCCCGCAGCCACGTCGGCGACCGGTAGCATCCGGTCATCAAGACCCCGTGCGGTGGCCATCGGTGGCACTCCTCGTCAACGGCGACGCTGTCACGGATAAGACCGCTCTCGTGAGTAAGACGTCTGTAATGGGTAAAACTAATCAACGGGTATGTCAGCAGGCTACTCTTGCGCGGTGAAAGGGGTCAAATGCTTTTCACCCATGACACCGAGGTGTCACTGAACGCGGCCGCCGCCCTGGTCAACACGGCGCGCGGTGGCCGGGAAGAGCTCCCCGACGTCGCGGCGCTCGACGGCTTCGTCGAAGAGTGGCGCTGGACCGGCAGCCGGGCCCACGACGCCGCCGAACTCGAGGCGGTCCGCGCGCTGCGGCCGCGCCTCGCCCTGTGGTGGGAGTTGCCGGAAGACGACGCCGTGGCCCTCGTCAACGAGATGCTGCGGGCCGCGGACGCCCTGCCGCAGCTGGTCAAGCACGACGGCTGGGACTATCACATCCACGCGACCCCGCCGGAAGCTCCGCTCGCCGACCGGATGGCGGTGGAGGCGGCGATGGCGATGGCCGACGTGATCCGGGCCGGGGAACTCGGCCGGCTGCGGGTCTGCGCCGCCGCCGATTGCGATGACGTCCTCGTCGACCTGTCGAAGAACCGCTCGCGCCGGTTCTGCGGCCTGGGCTGCTCCAACCGGGTCAACGTGGCCGCCTACCGCTCCAGGCGCGCGGCGAGCTGACAGCCGCGGAAACAGACCTCGGGAAACCCCGGGGAAGCGCCTGATAACCAGCGTTACGTAAAGCCGGCCGCCCGGTCACCGGCGCGCCACATCATCCCGGTCCGCCCGCCAGCCCGCCTCTGCCTCGCCCATCGGCGTGGACGGCGGGGCGAGCACGAACGGCCAGATCTCTTCGGAGATCGCGCGCCAGTCCGCGGTCGCGTTCATCTCACCGAGGATCGAGAACAGGCCCAGGTTGATCCGCTGGATGATCACGTAGGCGCGGGGGATCCGCGCGTACGCGGCGAGCGGCGACTTGAAGTCCACGTACCGCCGGGCGATGGCCGAGGCCTGCTCGCCGGTCATGGTCCGCACCCCGCGGCTGCGCACCGGATCGTAGAACACGCTCATGTGCTCGACGATGTCCGAGGTCGGCAGTGGTGCACCGCGCTGCAGGAAGCCGGCCCCCTCCATCGCCCGGCGGAAGCCCTCCTCGTCCGCGTCGATGCACAGCGTCTGCACCATGTCCACCAGCGGACCGAGCTCGGCCTCGGTGAAGTGCTTCACGAGCCCGAAGTCCAGGAAGGTAACCCGGCCGCCCGGCTCGAACAGGTAATTACCCGGGTGCGGGTCGCCGTTGAAAGCGAGCAGCTCATACAGCGACCGGAAGGTGAACCGGTAGATCGTCTCGGCCGCCAGATCTTTCTCTTCCTGCGACCAGCCGAGCATCTCGGCGTACCGGACCCCGGTGGCCAGCTCGCTGGTGATGACCCGGGCGGTGCAGAATTCATCGACGATCTTCGGCACGGTGATAAACGGGTGGCCGTCGAAGTACCCGGCGAACAGCCGCTGGCTCTCGGCTTCGCGCACGTAGTCGAGCTCCTCCGTGATCCGCTCCCGCAGCTCTTCGACGAGCCCGTTCACGTCCTGGCTGGGCGCGGCCATCCGCAGCAGCGAACGGAGCAGTGAGACGTTGCCCAGGTCCGCGGAGATCGTCTCGGCAATGCCCGGGTACTGCACCTTGACCGCGACCGCCCGGCCGTCGCGGGTGATCGCCCGGTGCACCTGGCCGATCGAGGCGGCGGCGATGGGCAGCGGGTCCCAGGTTTCGAACACCTGGTCCGGGTCGCCACCGAGCTCGGATCTGATGACACCGGCGGCGAGCTCAGCTGACATCGGCGGAACGCTGTCCTGCAGGGTGGCGAGCATCCGGCGGGCGGGCGGTGCGAGGCCCTCGTCCACGTAGCTGGCGAGCTGGCCGATCTTCATCAGCACGCCCTTCATGGTGCCGAGCGTGTCGGCCACATCCTGGGCGGTCCGCAGGGCAAGGTCGTCGCGTAGCCGCTGGCGATGTTCCCCCGCGGCGGCGAACAGGCGCGGCGCGTTCACGGCGTACCGGGCGGTCCCGCGCGCGGCGAGCCGCATCGCGGCCAGCCCGCGGCTGACCCGCAGTCGCGGTTCGCTCACTGTGTTTCGCTCTTGTCGGCTTCGCTCGCGCGCATCCGCAGGGTGAGCCGCTGCCGGGCCTCGAGAACGCCGGGCTCGCCGAGGTAGACGGCGTCCAGGACGCCGAGCACCTGCCTGACCGGTTCTCGTTCCGGCGCCACCATGTCACCGAAACCGTGCAGCTCCCGCGCCCACGCGGGCAGCGAGGTGGCCGACGCGGCGGCGAGCACTTCCCAGACATCCGCCAGCTCCGGCTCGACGTCGGGCATGCCGAGCAGGTACCTGGCGGTATCGGCGGTCGATGCGCTGCTCGCGAGCGTGGGCCGGACGCGGGTGAAGTACCCGTCCAGCTCGGCGACGGACGCGGGCGCCATGCCAGCGGGCACCCCGATGAGCTGGGCGACGGCGGTCATCTCGGCGACGTAGCGGTCAGCATCCGCGGCGGACAGCGGCGCGCCGTACAGCTGGCAGGCGGCGAGCCCGGATTCGACGAGTGCCGCGTGCACCCATAGCAGGAGCGCGGGATCGCTCGCCTCGTACGGCTGGCCGGTGACCGGGTCGGTGCCGCGGACCGTTTCATGAATCTTCCGCACCCGGGCCGCTGCCGCGCGGGCTGTGGCCTTGTCGCCGTAGGTGGTGGTCACCACGTACGCGGCGGTGGAGGCGAACCGGCCGCCCGGGTCTGCGCGCCAGTCGCTGTGCTGGTCGACCCCGGCCATCGCGAGCGGGTGCAGGGCTTGCAGCAGCAGCGAGCGCAGCCCGGCGACGGGCGCAGACAGGTCTGCGGCCACCCGCCAGGTCACGCTTCGCGGGCCGAAGAAGCCGTCGTCGGCGGGATCCGCGGGAACGCTAGCCGCAAACGCCGCGGCCGCGCGCTGGAAGAGGCTGATGCTGACCCCGGCGGTCACCGCACCACCGCCCGAACCGTCCCCGCTGCCTGGAAAACGACGATCCGCATGAATATAACGCTACCTCGCGCTGCGTCACGGATTGCCGCCCGCTACCCAGCGGATCGCGAACGACCTGATGGTGTAGTTGAGAGCGCCAACGGTTGGGGTGAGGAAATTGTCCCGGATGATGGTTGACGCCTGGAGTTCCGCGGCCGCTATCAACGGCCTGGTGACGCTCGCCAGGTGCGTCGCCTGATCAAAAGCCTCCGTCTGAGCCTGCGCGTAGAGAACCGACTGGGCGAACTGCGGCCTGATGAGCACGCCGCAGCCGAACCCCGGGTAGGTCCAGCTGTGATCGGTGGAGACCGGCTTGGACAAGGTGTTGTCCACCGAGACGTCGTGCACCGACTGCGGGAGCTGGGGGAGCGGCAGCGCCATGGTGATCGCCACCGCGCCCGGCTTGCCGTCCGCCGCGGTGCGCAGCACTCGCAGCTGGTAGTGCCCGGTCTTCGGCTTCCACCAGGCTGGCCCTGGATTCAGGTCGACGGTCGCCGATGCGCGCCCGACCGCGTTGAACGTCGCGGAGTACCAGCACGGCCAGATCCCGATGTTGTGCGACACGGAGTGCGTGAAGGTGAAGTCGAAGTTCTCCGTACCGAGCGCCGGCTTGTCGATCCCCTCGATCTTCTGCAGCACGATCGGCCCGACCAGCGTCGTGGATGTGGAGGTCCGCCCGGCGACCGCGGACCACGGCCAGCCGAAGCTGACATGCGGCAGGTGGACGTTTGCCCCGAACAGGTGCAAGGTGGCCGACAGCGCCCCGAGCACCGCCCACGCGACGGCTCGCCGGAAGAAGGCGAGAAGGATGACGCTGACGGCCCCCCATCGCACCCAGCGCGGAATGCGGGAGAAGGGGCCACGCCGTGGTGGCCGGGGCGGGCCCGCCGCGGGCTGTCCGATCACAAGCACCCTTGTGCCGAACGGTCCCGTGCCGGCCGCCTCATCGGCACGCCGTTCCGCGACGGCGTGGCTGGCCCCAAGCCCGGAGGTGAACCTGTCGTCTTCCACCAGGCGGCCGTCAACCAGGTAGCCCTCGACCACCCGGCCGTCGGCGAGCGTCACGGTCATCCGCTGGCCTGCAGCGGCGGACTGGCCGCCCGTCCAGAGTCGGCGGGCGAGCCAGGTAAGGATGCGGAACACGGGCTTACCTCCGCTTTTCGTCAGGGGCATTGGATGCCGGGCAGTTACTCGTCGGGGTTCGGAATCAGGCGTTCGTCACGCGGTCAGATGGTTGCGGGGTAGCCGAGGCTGAGCACCACGGGCACGGCGCCGAAGGGCTCTCGGAAGCGGGCGCCCGGCCGGTCTGGCGCGTCCGGTGCGTCTATGTCGGGCCAGTGCATCTTGGTGTGCTGTGCGGTCAGCCCGGCTACTGAGTAAGGGAATTCCATCGCCGACACACCGTGTCTGCGCAGCAGCGAGCCCCACCGGAAGGCGGCGAAAGCCTCTGCGAGCGATCGCACGGAAAGCGGCCGTGGCGAGGTCAGGTCTAGCCCGTAGATAGCGGCTGCCGCCGTCACGAGATCCACGGCGCACTGAGCTAGCGCCTGTGATCTGTTGCGGAAGCTTGTCCCGTCAGGGTTGACCGCGCCGAGCTTCTCGCCCTGCACGGGGGAGTACCTGGGATGTGCCTTGCACTGCATCCAGTCGCACGCGCCAAGCACCTGCCACGGGATGCCGGCAAGTCCGGCCACCTCCCGGTAAAGGGCCTGGGCATGGCCGAGCGATCCCTTCGCGTTCGCGAAGTACGCGGTCGTCACTGCCTTCGGCAGCTCCGGTTCATACCAGGCGGTCGTCACGACACTGGTGCTAGCGGCTCGCCGCACGCCGGCCGGCGCGCTGCGAGCCGAGCTAGTGACCGGGTTGGCGCTACCGGGGGCGGCCAGCCCGGGGATACTGGCCGCACCCGGCGTGGGGGACCCTGCGGGAACGCTGGTACCGGGGGCACTGGGCGAGCCTGCGCGGACCGCCGCGTGCCCGCCGGTCGCGGCCGCACCCGCTCCGACGCTCGCGCCTGCGGTCGGCACCGCGCCAGCCGCCCCGGATGTCACAGGGATCCCGAGCCCGCCAGCCCAGCCGGGACCGGACGCGGGTGCGACGACGCCGGGGATGGACGCGGCGGGCCCGGATCCGGAAGGCGCGGAACTGGCAGTGGGCTTGGGCGTGCGCGCAGCCGCAGATGTGGCGGGCGGGAACCCGGGAGCCGCTGCGCCCAGGCCGGGGATCGACGCGACAGCCGCAGCGTTGGCAGCGGTGCTCGATGCGGCTGTGGGCCTGGACGGGGCGTTGTGCGGGGGCGTGGTCGTCGGGAACTGGAACGCGGGTGTGCTGAGACCGGGAATCGCCGCGACGCCCGCGGCCGTCGGGTTGACGTTCGCGTGGCTGGCTCCCGGCTGGCCGGGCTCGGCCGAAGCGGTAGCCGATGGCTGCGTTGCTGATGGCTGGGCGGTGGCCGCTGCTGCCGGGACGTCGAACCGGTACAGGTTGTACAGCTTCATGAGCGCGATCAGGTTCGCGCCGTAGCTGGGGTCGGTGGCGTATACACCGCTGAGGTCGTTGGCGAAGGTGTCGGGGGAAGCCCGGTCCGCCATCGCGTGGGTGTAGTACCCGCTAGTGGCGAGGAGCTCATCATGGTCGGTGATCGATTCCGCGACGTTGTTGTAGACGCGGAACGGTGCGCGGATGGTCACCCACCGGCCGCCTTCATCCTCTGACGTAGGCAGCGTCACGCTCCCGGCCGGCCCGCTCCCCTTGATGCCGAACAGGTTGTTGTACTGCGCTGCCAGTCCGCTCTGCCCCCACCCGGATTCGTCAATCGCCTGCGCGATCGTCACCGCCGCCGGCACCCCGTACCGCTGCTGTCCGGCCATCGCGCCTGGCGCGACCAGGTTGATGAACGCCTGCTGCACGCTCGGCGCCGGCGTCGCCGCCGCGGCAGAGTTGTACTTCCGGTACGGGGAAGCGGAAGGCTTGGCCGCGGCCGCGTTCGCGGGCGTTCCATCCGCCCGCGGGCCGGCCTTCGGTGTGGC
>Ga0123355_10007553_pt1 | contig 16316 bp, 12 predicted proteins | sample TergutEmb28metaG_3_FD_89872 | JGI IMG/M metagenome (GOLD analysis project Ga0123355, IMG submission 89872) | Embiratermes neotenicus P1 segment gut microbial communities from Petit-Saut dam, French Guiana - Emb289 P1 | ecosystem: Host-associated > Arthropoda: Insects > Digestive system > Gut ...
TAGACTGTGCAGTACACACACGCACCACGGGCAAATATGCTGCCATAACACCGACTACGTCCATATCAACGGACATGATAGAACCATTACTGTAATTTTAGCCAAGTACTGTATAAAGCTCCCTGATGATGGATCCCCTGTGATCCGAAACATGTTGGAGCAATTTTAAATATTTTTAAATATGTTATAATAATTCGAATTGTATCTGCGAATTATATATTTGTGCATCTGTTGGATAATAAAGTGTTTTAACCGTCATTGATGCACGGCACAAACATGAAGATTCACGGTTCTGTTCAGAAGTACCCGCCTGCGGTGCTATCCTGAGCCCGCCGAATCCAATCCATATTCGTCCACTCTCTTTCTCCGAGAAACCTTTTAACATTACCCTACCATATATGCGCCGGTCTTAACGTGCAGTGGCCCCCATTGTCACCGGACACTGCAGTGCACAGATTACACACCTAGGAGACGGCATCCAGTTTTGGGCTTATCTGCTTATGCGTCGCGGGCGGCAGACAAGGGTTCGCCCCGTACCTGTGGGCTTGACCGTGAGACATAAAATTGGCTGCATGTCCGGTATTTTGTACGATGTAACATCTCTCTCATTGTCGTCTTTGTGAATCGCATTTGGACCACTCCGGTATACTGGGCTTGTGTGTTGCTGGTGGTATTCAGACGTGTAATACACGGTGGTGTTTGGCATATTTAGGGAATTTGTGGAATTCCGCGAAGAATCCCAGCCTCTCGGTCATGATGCACTCGCGTTGCAGTCATATTGACTGCGAGTGAAATGGTCGTACTAACCCTCGAAATATGGCAGAACTTAGCATAGTACAAAACTGTACTAAGGGGCAGTGAAATCACCGATTCACTGGCAAAGGGAAGGTCTGAGGTTCGTATGTGACCGTCTGAATTGGTATGCGGAATTTCAGACAGCACGAACGGGCTTTGTGCTGGACGGAAACAGGCCAAAGGCGGTCATGCTGATGGTCGGCCTAATCAGGGAACTGTTGCCCTTCACAGGTTGCTGAGAACTTGAATATGACGGGGTCTAGTAAACAGGCGTCACCCGTTTGCAGTGTGTCACTTTGTCATGAAACTGCGGGGTGTGTGGGGGAGCAGCACGTCATGAAGGTGTGTGGGGGGAACAGAGGCATTGCTCCACTCATTCTTAGCTTCGGCTCTAGAAGATAAGTGGTCAATTTCATGCCCAAGCGGTTTTACCCATTGGGAAGACAGCTCCTGGTACCGGTTGAAGGGCTTGGTGGAAGAAGGGCCTAACCAAAAATTTTTTAAACATTGGGAGAAAATTGTACAATATATTATATACCGTCAATACACAAGAACTTCAATATAGTGATATAATGTATGCAATAGGTTACAATATGGCACAGTGTAACCTGTTGCATACATTATATCACTATTTTTTTTGACGTTTTGCTGACCGTGCATCTCAGTATATTTATCTCAGTAATTAACCAACTTGATGCACAAAATTTTTGTTTTACAATACGTTTATTCCATGCCTCTACGTGTTTCGAGCACGCGTGCTCATCGTCAGGAGGTTAAAATTGCATTACACAGCCTCTGGTATCATCACACCTATGTGCGTTCACCTCTTGCAGTATTGCTCATGGGATCAGTGACCATTGCGGGGTATTATTAGAAGTAGAAAGGGGAGAAAACTGCCATGAGCACCAAGTGGAAAGATTAGTTCCTGCATATCACAAACAAACGTCACGGTCTACAAAGTTTCCTCAGGGGTTAATTCGCATCATGGGCAAGTAATGGTACTTGCGTGGAGGAACTGTGGAACCGTTTTGAGGAAATAGTCTTCGAGAGTATCAGTCGTTTTGTCCCACATAAAATTCTGATAAAAAATCATGATCCTGACTACTACAATAAGGAAGTGAAACGGCTTAAGGCTTAGAAGAGTTCACAACATGAGAAAATTAGGACAGCGTTATCGAGTGGAACTGAAAAGATTATCTAAAGAACTACTGGCAGCCAAAAAAAAAACTGCACATGAGACATTTTTGCGGTCAGTACTACGAAATGAAGGCAATTGCTGGCCTGAGTTCTACAAGTATGTGAAAAGGCGGAAAGGAAATAGGGAAATTATTCCTGCCATCAAAGGCCACAGCGGAACGAGCATTACGGGCACTACTGAAAAAGCTAACATTTTAAATTCCTATAATGCATCCGTCTCTTGCTGCGATCGTAACATCCCGGAAATAAAATTGGACAACCCGGCTGAAGCCTTTATTATTAACACTAAAGTTATTAGAAAAAAAATAACAAAAATCGGGAGAAACAAATCAGTAGGGGCAGATTGAGTTCTTGGTGAAATTCTGAAATTGGATGGGGTAGCCATGACTCCTTACCTAGCTAGACTACTTGAAATATCATTAAACAACGCCACTGACTGGAAAAGAGCCACGGTGATTCCTAATTACAAAGGGGGTGACCGATCGGCAGTCTCAAACTGTAGACCAATAAGCTTAACTTCTGTGGTCTGCAAGCAACTGGAACACATTATAGCAGGGTACTTGTGGCAAGTCTGGGATAAGAATGATTGGTTATACGAGAGACAGCACGGATTTAGACGGGGATACTCATGTGAAAGTCAAGTCATCACGGTGTGCCAGGACATAGCGGACTCTTTGGACGAGGGTGTCGGTATAGATGCGATTATAATAGACTTTTCCAAGGCTTTCGATTTAGTTCCTCATGATCGGATGCTTACGAAACTGGCGGCCTCGGGCGTGGATTCGAGGGTCGTCGTTTGGATAAGGGAATTCTTTGTGGGTCGTACACAAAGGGTAGGAGTAGGAGGACAACTATCCAAGGAAGTCAAAGTAACCTCAGGAGTGCCGCAAGGGAGCGTTTTGGGCCCACTGTTATTTCTAGTGCACGTAAGCGATATTTGGAGGAACATCGACTCGAGTATTAGACTGTTCGCTGACATCTGATAATTTATAGGAAAATCAGAAATAAGAACGACATAGAAAAGTTGCAGAAGTGTCTGGACACCTTGGGGGAATGGGCAGTAAAAAATGGGATGAAAATAAATCCCATTAAAAGTAAGGCAATAATATTTACGAGAGCTCGGATTAAAAATCCACTGGGTTACTGTCTTGGTGCCAAAAAAATTCCGGAAGCGAGCAATTGTAAATACTAGGGAATAATCTTACGACGCGATTTAAACTGGGTGGACCAAGTAAATTACACAGTGCAAGAAGCCTGGAAGGCACTTCAATTTCTGATGCTTGTTCTGAAAAGAGGAAATAGGAATACAAAGAGTTTAGCCTACACCTCACTAGTACGTCCTATTCTTGAATATGGGTCTGCATGCTGGGATCCATGCAGAGACGGACAGATAAATGTGTTAGACTGAGTACAGAAGAAAACTTCTCAATTTACAGGCCATACGAAGGATTCTGAATCGGAAACCTTGGCTCAGCGTGGGACGATAGCACGATTGTGCGCAATTTTTAAAGCGTGCGCTGGGGAATGGGCTTGGAAAGCTATACACGACAGGTTGCGAAGGGCTTACTATTTGAGTACGATTGATCATGTTCGGAAACTTAGGGACAGAAAGCCAAGAACGGATGTCGGGAAGTATTCTTTTGTAAATAGGACCATTAAAACCTGGAATCAAATACCTGCAGAAGCGTTAGGGACTTTCCCTTGTAAACCGAAGATTTTTAGAAGCAGAGTTAGGAAAGCAATTATAAACGGGGTGAAGTGAAAGGAATAGAAATGTGGCGAAAATCGTCTAAAAGTGCAGTGAAGTGAAGTGAAGTGAGCTGAAGTGTAGTGATGTGAGGTGAAATGGAGCGGTAGGAAATTTAAATGGGGTTAAGCTAAATGAGAGGGTAGTGAAGTGTAGTGAAGTGTAGCTGGGTGAAGTTTAAATGGGAGGAAGTGAGGTGTCGACAATTTTAGTGAAGTGGAGTGAAGTGTAGTTGGGTGAAGCGTAGTGAAATGGAGTGAAAATCTTAGTAACAGGGTGTCTAACATTATTAGAAGATATATAGATCATATGAAATTTGCTGCTTGTATGGCTTTTTCGTTTATCACATTCCGTCATGTTCTAATGGTTCTTTTTTATCATTGTGTATATGGTTGTATGTTTTGCATACTTTTGTTTAATTTTGTAAGTTATGCATTCTTATTGCAATGTTTATGTATTCTTATTGTTATGTATGCTCTGTTCTGTGTATTCTATTTTCATCGTGCCAACTGGCATTCTTCGGCTACCCTGACTGAGGTTTTTCCGTGTTTTTTCCTCAGTTGTAACGCAAATGCGAGGGTATAACTCGCAAAGACGGGGCACGGCCCGCACTCTTCCCAGTTAGTTAATTGTGTTGTTCTATGTATTGTTTGTGTCGATTGTGTCGTTCTGTGTATTGTTTGTGTGCAAATGTGTACAGTACTACTGCCACCGGGTGTCAAGCGGATTGCAGTTAACAAATATATCATATCACATCAGATCACATTACACACTTCACATCCCACTCCGCCTTAATTCACTTCGCTTATCGCTTTCCAACCCATGTTCTTGGAAATATTCGATTTTCTCCGTACTTCCAAATCCCTTCACTTCACCTAACACATTCCTAACATCCCTCCTGTCACAAAAAATAATTTTAAAGAAAATTTTAACGTTTACTGATAGCGAATGTCCTACGAGTGCGGGTGACGCCATGTTCAAAGGTAGAGATAAGCCAGGTGTTAAGAGACTACCTCTGCTGTATGTAGATACGGTACTAATGATGTAGAGATGTTGGGAGTAGATAGACGTACAGCGATAAGTTGTTTGAGGCATTTTGTGTGTGTGTTACGGGGGCTCCTTTGTTTTGTAGCGCAACATGGAACACGAATCATGACATGTAACTTCTTACAGGTCAAACAAACCTCTAGGCGGTGAACAATGTCTGGCTTAATGTTGGTACAGGTTGTTTATTTGCAGAGTATGTAACGAAGCTGTAAGGAATTCATATAGCTAGGACACGGATAGCTGGGTGATGGTGAAAGTGGGGGGAAAAGAACGGGAAAAGAGGCATTCGTGGCCTAACTGAAGGCCTTACATCGGCGGTCGCCTACACAGCCTGAGGAAAGCACGAAAACGTTTGTAAGGATAGATTCGAACCGCTGACCTCAGGAACACAAGGCAGAAGCGTCACCGCCTGAGCAAAGTTGTTTGGTAATGCTGGTATGATAAACCGGCTGTTGTAAACCATTAAACAGGAGGTAACTATATTACCGACGTCGGTATTGACTCAGAACACAGACGTGGGCTGAGCATCGGAACGGACTCCTAACATACACGTACATCCTTGATTTGGAGGAGGAATAGGAGGAAGAGAAAGAAGGAGGAGAAAGACGAAACAGAAGACCAAGGTGGAAGTAGAATAAGAAGAGGAGGAGGACTAAAAGAAGAGGAGCAGGACGAAACAAAAGACCAAGGAAGAAGAAGAATAAGAAGAGGAGGAGGACGAAACAAAAGACCAAGGAAGAAGAAGAGTAAGAAGAGAAGGAGAAGGTCCGAAGGTAAAGATCAGCCGCATCTAACTGACCCAGTAGCATGTTGCATGACTCTTTACGTGATGCCTTTTTTACGGGAATGAGACGACAGGAACGTCGCATTTTTTGTTAGCTTAAGAAGAAGGGCGGCGATAAGGAATGTCTGAGGAGCAGGCCCCATGTTAATATAACTAAGGTTGAGGTACGTACTTGGGTGGGCCTGGCACTGATAGCGGAATTATCTCTCTCTGCCGTTGTCCCAGCGAGCTAAGAAGCACAATGAACTAGCGAGGAATGCACGAAATATTGGAGCAACGCAGTAGCGCAGATAAGGTTCCCTGCAGATCCCCCACATCAGTGAGACATGCAAACGTACAGAACAGCAAAAATTTGTTGCGGGCTCTTTCGAACTGGATTGCGTTCTGCTGACAGGCGGCGGTATTCTGGATCCCTAGTTACGAGATCTGGGAGTAATTCGCTGATAGTGACAGTGGGAGGACGGGCATTCATCGCGTCGTGGGATGGCTCCAGACTGGGCCAACGGAACAGACTGTCTCTGGATAAAGATTTGCGAACAGCCAACAAGGGATGGCCCTCCGTCTTTGGGGATCAGAAGAATAGTCGTTAACCCCACACTGTCGTGAAAGGACTGCATACTGATTGTTCGCAACAACTCGAGCAAATGGGAAAGGACGTGAAAGGCCCAAGGACACTTCAGGCTGTACGAATCATGTTCATCTTCGTACGAGGAATGTGTTCTGTACAATTGCTTGTGCTATTCATAGTGCTCCTCCTCTCGTGTTATGCAGCCAGTGTGTAACCTTATCATTAACACTTTGAAACGGGATTCCCAAACCAAAGCTGGGCCGTCTGGTAGGTCGTGAATCGCACAGTGATGAAGCGAACGTGATGGCTGAAATGGGGTGCTGGGTATGTATGGGTACTCTTTGAGTCGCGAGAGCAATATGATCTACGATTTTGTGTCGTAGACAAATGTGGTTTCAGAACCACCGCTGTAAATCGTAGTGATAACAGTCCGCTATATTACGGCCTAATTGTACCTTCACACGTTTTGCTGACGGAGTGCGGCTGTATTTTTCGTGTTTTTAGAATAAACAGCAGGTATTTTCGTGTATTACCTTTTGGGGACCGCGGTAGCACAGTGGTTAAGGTGCTGTGCTACAAATCGGAAGGTCGCTGGTTCGATCCCAACTGGTGTCACTGGAATTTTTCATTGATATAAAATCCTTCCGATCGCACTATGACCCTGGGGTCGACTCAGCCTCTAACAGAAATGAGTACCAGAAGCATTTCCTGGGGGTAAAAGCGGCCGGTGCGTAAGGCTGACAACCTTACCACCACCCTGTGCCGTTGTCATGAAATCTGGGAGCCTTAACTTCCTGGAACCCTCTGGGCCACTCCAGTCCTGTGATGGGACTGCTTTACCTTTACCTTTACATTAACCTTTTGGCGTGTTCGATGTAATGAATTGTGTTTTCTGTGTTGCAGGGACAGAATTTTAAAACAGTTTAGATGCTTCAGAGAAGGAAGTGTGATTCTTCTTCACTCCCCAGCTCTATACCTTGTTTTCAGCTTACTTGTACCAGAAGGACGAGCGGGAAATTTCAGAGCAGTGAACCCTTCTGTTTCGTTCCTAAATAATAATAATAATAATAATAATAATAATAATAGTCACCATTTAGGCCTCGATAGACCTGTTTCGGCCTCGTCTATTGGTACATTCGAAGGTCTTCCAAGTCGACTTGGTCCATTTGGTCTAGAATTCAGCATTATTTTTGGCTTCCTACTGCTGTTCATTCTTGTTACATGCCGTAGCCAATTTTATTTGCATCTTCTTAGTTTCTCGTCATCTGGTTCTACTTTCTAAGGGTCAAAATTTCGCTCCCGTGCAAAAGAAACGGGAGAGCAGTAGCATTATATATTTTTGTTTTTGAAAATTTCTTGACCAAAGCTGGTTTAAAACTGTTGTTCATAATTCCCAACATTTGAACAAATTTTGCTAGTTTTTTTTAAGATCCTTTTCATTTTCATGGGAAATTTCACAACCGAAATAATAATAATAATAATAATAATAATAATAATAATAATAATGTGGTAATGTACTCCTAGCCAAGGGCTACTCTTACAGTCATAGACGGGATTTCGATAGCGACAAGTACTTTGGTTTTTATATTGCAATTTGATCTCACACTACAACGTTTTTTTAGTGGTTATAACCGGCCAAATCTCAAAGTCGGGAACATGAACTCCACTCAGGGAATATAACGCCTGGTGGTCACAGGAAACGTTAAGTCTCTACCGACTAGATGACAAGAAGAATGTTTGTGGTTAGGCCTCTTTAGTTTTATTCTCACAGTCACTTAAATTTTTATTCTGTAATATTCACAATCAAATTATTTGTGTCCGGCACTGTTAGAAATTGTATCAACAAAATACACCCCTTTATTACCGTCACGCTTCCCCTTCAGCCTGCTCACACCAGTGTCCGCTAAGAAGTCCAAACCCAGCCTGTCCTAGCTTCACGGCCTCTACTCCTAAGTTCAACAGCTGTATGACTGATGCATGCCGAAAGGGGCATAGAATGTACTGTTCCCAGGGAGATAGCGCGACAATATGGTTGTAACCCTAGCTAAAAGCAAGCCGCGTCCCATCGCGCGATAAACACAGTCATGAAATTAATACCAGTAACCTTAAAGTTCACACGATCACAATATATAGCACACAAGCGAAATTCTTTCTTACGTATCTTTGCATGTTTCTCCACCGAGCATAATTTTTGATCTGGCTTCGAACCAGGATCAACGGTAACATGATCATGGTTTTTATTACTTCGCCGTATTGGGGGAGGGGGGGAGGTATATGTGGCACGTATAGGACCCTGCGAGAAATGAGTGCAAAATTTCGTTCTTTGAGCCTGAAGGGAAGAATACACTTGATAGACCTAAGTGTAAATGGGGACATATTTAAAATGGGCATTAAGGAAGTATATTGTGTACTGAATGTATTTGGTCTATGGTGGGTTACAGCGATCGGCTGCATAAGATGTGAGGAATCTGCTGGCCGGCTGAGCAACCGTTAGCTTTCAAGAACTATTCCAAGGAGCTACTTACGAATTACCCTTCGCATGTTTTTGATCATTTGTCACTTAAGATTTTCCAACTGTCACAGTATTTGGAAGGGTGGGGCTGTTGACTTTTAGACACTTGATAACGAAATTTTTATAGCTTTTCAATCCATAGATCTATAACACTAACTTTAAAACTCCGCCACTGAATTCCATCTTTGTCCAGTCCACATTCACAATTTCCTTTCTTGTCATTCGTTGTAATATTCCTAACCATGTGCTCATCATATGACAGACCTGTCGTCTATTGTGCCATGTTCTATTGTATGCTCGATGATCAACGGTTTCTTCAGCCTCATCTCATACCTAATAGAGAACGAACTCTGTTGCATTTTATGCCCTACCTTAGAGCGTACCCCTCAGCGAACCAGGTTGTGACTCACACCAACTTGTTACATATAGCGAGATGCTTCTATCTATGTTTCCAACATGACTATTGATTGCGAAGTTCTGAATGTCTTTCTTGCTTCTTTCTTGACAACCCATTCAATATACTGGACGACTAAAAGTTATGAACCCCCATTTGATCCTTTCCCATATTATTTCAGTTCATACCTTTCCCGAGAGATATTCCGTCTCGCGACATTTCAGCTTACTCCTGTCCTAAGATAATACACGACTTAAGAGGTGGGAATACTTGGTGTTGTTGGTAGTTTGTGAAACGTGATGACACAAAATATTGACCGGTGACATTACTGTGATGGATTGCTTCCCACCCACCATACCTTGTCATGCCGATTTCCGAACCGTGATTAGCTCTAAAATCCCGCTGTTACAGCTACGGACATTTTGCGTTTCTGTATAGCAGCTGAACGGGCCGACTGTGGGTTCACTATCACCGATCTGCTTCCTCTATCTCTGTCCTTAGTCTGTCTTCCGCTTGCACGGAGTGTCTCTGTTCAGAAATAATTTGTGGAAATATGAATCTTGCGGACATGTGGCAGGAATCCCTGGACGGGAAATCGGTCTGTCGCAAGGCCAGCACTTTGTACAGGACATCACAAAAACAGAAGAGGAGGCATGTACACCTCCACCTCGTGAGCGGGATTGTAACCCACAACCCCAACTCTTTGAGAGGTGGCTTGACGTGATACAGGCATTATTATTAGCCTTGTTTTGCTTTCGCAGCATGTGACATGGGGAGTAGTAGTGGTTGGGGGTCAACTTGTGGGGATTTGGTTGCTGCGTCACCGAAAACTGCTTAGGCGGATCAAGGGTGTGGGTGGGTGGCAGCTTACCTTGTCTCGCGTCTTGCACAGGTTTTAATCGACGACATGTGACGTTTCTCCTACGTTAATTACGCATGCAAGCATCCCATTTATCGTGTCCCGGTGCACCACAGCTGTGACGAGATGTCCCAGCAAGTGCAGACGATAATGTGTGCAAGCTGAGGGACACGCTAAAACGAACATCCTGAAAAATTTTGTACAGCAGGCCTTAAACAAGCATGTTCCCGGTGTACTAATAGGCAGATATGTAGACAAGTTTCTTTTCCTGTATAATAGGGGGGGATTAGTGAAATGTACTCACCAAATATTACACGTATGATCAAATAAAAAATAATCTGATATGCGGGGCGTGTGTCGCGTATGGGGGACCTGAGAGTTGTGGAACAATTTTGGTGGGGAAATCTGAGGGAAAATGAGTTTGGAATGATGTGGAAGTGGTCGTGGCCTAATTTTAGGTACCAGATGTGCTGATAAGTCCTTAGCCCGACCAGGAAGGAAACAAGCTAATGTTTATGTCAGAATGGCGTGAATTTCCTTCGGCGCCTTGCCTTGCAAAATAAAAAGCTTGATGACTGCTCACGTCTCGATGTTGTTGAAATCGCGCGCGTCCCTGACATGCGTCCGAGCATGTTTCCTTCCTGGTCGGGCTAAGGACTTATCATCACCACGGTAGTAGCCCGAAGTGTGCCTGGAAGAAATGAGTAAGACCATCATGACATCGTATCAGGACAGCCGGCCTCGATGCTGAGTTTAGAACCCGTGACCTTCCAGACATGAGGTAGGTTTGCCGCCCGCGGACCAGTTACCCAATTTCACCTCAAGGAAACTGCGGTATTTTTAGGTTGTTTCCTGACATCCCGAGAGCAAAACTCGGTGCCACTGAACTTACTACTCTCCTTGATCCTTGAAAAGAACTTTTTTTTTTATATAAATGCTTTCATCTGACGGCATTGTCGGTCGACGAACAAGGAAATACCGAGCAATATTCAAGCGAAGTTGGCGCAGCGCGGGGACTCAGTTGGTGTTGGACGAGCGAAGGGAGGGTATCGTGTGGCTCTAGCGAGGTTTGTTGTGTGACCAGCCGTGTTCCTGGGTAAGGGCTTGAAGCTAAATTGACATTGTGTTCCTGTTCATTTTGACAGCATCATTAGCGTCTGAGGAAGACCGCCATGTTGTTACAAAATAGCGAAGATTTCGGTAAGTGTGCTGTACAGCGTTACAGGAATAATGACGCTGACAACAGTGCTGTTTGTAATTCGCATTATTGCCAAATGTGGCCATTTAGTGAAGAACTCATCATGAAGATGTATTAACCTTTTAAAGCCTGATAGGAACGTTGCGTACCACCAGGTTTAACATGTAAAAATTCTACATGTTGATTACGTCCCTTTTATATGTTCTCAGAACAAATAGCGACTTTTGCCGTATACAACATTAACAGTTTGGTTTTTATATACGAGGTGAAGGGTGTTTACAGCGCGGTACGGACTGAGTCCTTATATAACAGATACGTTTCGTCTTTAAATGGTTAATATTTGATTCATGAGGATGAGTCACATGAAGAAGCTTCATGGTTTTGTGAAACAAAATGGACACCTAAGAACGTAGAGCTGTAGTCTGCAACAAGCAGCTTGGACTGAAGCCTGTGTGGTAGATAAGCTAATGTGTTGAAAAGTGGCAAAATATTTACCGGTCATACTTACACTAAATTAGTTGGTAATATATTTTTAAGATTTTTCATTTGATTCTCGTACGTAATTTCAGTTTCGTTTTCCAAGATGCGTTTAATTGTTGAGCCGCGGTACATGGGTATGATTACCGTGTGCTTGGAATGGTGCAACGGCACTAACAGTTGTGATGTACAAAGAACAACATCACCGAAACCACCCGCAATACAAGCGCCAACAAACGACACAACACTTGTAATACAGGCGTACCGTGTCCATGGATTATAGCTGTTTGTGATGTACCAAGTAATACTAGTATTGTGACGTCAGAGTAATGTGCTTATACGTTCAGTCGAGAAGTTTCTCATTAATGTAAAGCACGAACCAATGTTGAACGTGGCAAAGGTTATTTCCCCACTGTTACCGAAGTGTTCTTAATTATTCACGACTGCCCAAGCGGTTTATGCACTCACAACTTTGAGATCGAGTGTGATTTATGCACGCAAAAACTGAGCCTCACCTTGTTTTACGCTCACAAACTAAACCCAAGCTTGGTTTATGCTCACAAAAATAAACCTAACCTTGGCCTGTGCTTTCAAAACAAAGCTGAAGCTTGGTTTATGTTCACAAGAAATAAGGCTAACAATGGTTTATGCTCGCAAAATTAAGCGCAAGCTTCGTTTATGGTCACAAAAAAAAAAAAAAGCCTAATGTTGGTTTGTGCTTCCAAAACTAAACCTAAGCTTGGTTGATGCACAAACTGTGGCCGCACCTCAGTTTTTGATAACAGTACTCGGCCTACGCTTGGTTTACGCACATGCGAAAGATTAAGCCTAAGCTACGTTAATACTCACAAAAAATAAGCCTAATCTTGTTTCACTCGCGTAAAACTAAACCTAAATTGAGTGATGCGCGCAGACTATAGTCCAACCTTTGTTTCGCTAACAAAACTGGCTCTAAGCTTTGTTTATGCTCACAAGAAGTAACCCAAAGCTTTGTTGCTGCACACAAAAGGATACCTAAACTTACTTGATACAAACTACATGCCTAGTGTTGGTTTATGCTCAAAAAAATTTGGAGCCTAAGTTTGTTTTACGCACACAAAACCCCTCGGCCTAGCGTCGCCTGTGCACAGGAAAAGTTGGAACAGTTGCGCGCACGCGCGCGCGCGTGTGGTGGTGGTCATTCATAAATACATTAATGGAAAAACCTACCGAAAGCCTAGTGCCGAAATGAGGCCAAGTGAGTAATTTTTCAAAATACCAGAAGCCTGGGATGAATACTGATCAATGTTCGTTTCTTAATTTCCAGCAGATAGTAGCGATTAGATATGGTAAGATCTTGGTAGACGAATGTTCTTTGTGTGAAATACTAAATACGAATTATTTTACTTATGCTTCAGAAATTCGACAATTGTTAAACGTGCCATCTGTTCAGAGGCCATAAATATTTATGATTGGAGTTATTTGACGTTCATAGGTTCGTGCATCGTAATGTATTTGTAGAGTGAAGCCAACCAGATGTACCAGTGTATCAAATTTATTTTATTTTGGAATACCTCTACGTGTTTGAGACGGTTTTTCCGTCCATCATCAGGAGTTCACGACAGTACATACAGCAACAGGCGTATGTCAAACAGATACTGCCTTTCCTTGCTAGCAAGCAGACAGCTGTATTTGTTTGACATATGCCTGTTGCTGTATGTACAGTCTTAACTCCTGATGATGGACGGAAAGACCGTCCGAAACATGTGGAGTTTAATTCCAAAAATAAATTTGAGGAATTAGTGCATCTAGTTGGCTTTACTATACAGATTTAAGTTATCTAAGGATGGACAAATAAATGTTCTTATATATATATATATATACATATATATATATATGTATTGTTTTGTTTGTGACCAACTGATGGATTGTTCTCGAGTGTTTGATGAACTGTGTTTACAGAAAACATAGGCGTGCATAAAGGATTATCATAACATCGTTTGCAACTTCCTGTCGGCTCGTTGGTAATGTAAACGGAGCCCACTCAGCCGACAGCCTGCGCGCGCGTCCGAGTGTTGGCGAAGACCTAGTATAGTTGCCGGTTAAAATAAGGACGTGTATTTCAATCATCTGTAACTTCGTACCAATTTAAACATTGTCTCGGTGTGACGTAGGATACTTTTGGAAGTGGATGCCAGTGTTTGTGATATACGTGCTGCCAACTTCAGGGTCGAAGCCCCATCCAGAACGTTGGATTCCCACAATGAAATCAAATTGTAATGGTAGCAATCCGTTTATGCAGGCCAGCTGCAGTTATGAACTGCAGGGATTTGCTTGTACTTGTACTGTACGCTTGTCTGTCAGTTGTATTAAATTTCTTTTCCTTTAACTTCTATAGCCCTAGATGTGCAAGGAAATCATGATACTAGAACAAAGAAGTTTCTTTTTTCATGCTGTCTGTCACGATTATTTTTTTTGCGGAATGTTCTAAAAGATCGGTCTAGGTTTTTCAGGTTTTTTCAGTTCATAGAGGAGGCTTGGCCTGTGTCTCTTGTTTAATGGAGGATCACACCGTTTCAGTCTGTGGGCTTGAGCTCCGTTCTCGGGTATCAACAGCCTCTGAAACAACAATAGCAGGAATTCGCTTTTAATTGCAACTGTAATCGAAAATTCTGGTCGATTTGTTAGCAAATCCCGCTGGGCACCCTGCCCCCCCCCCCCAAAAAAGAATTAAACCCCTTTAAGGCGAAGATTAACCTGAATTGCATATAAAGATTCAGTTCGTAACTCGCAGTAAACACACTCCGATTCGATAATTTTCACATTCGTACCGTGCATCTTGATATTATCAAAGCTTTATTTATTCACCAACTGATGCGCTGGTGAGTTGTCTTAAAAACAATATTAAAATTTACATTAAAACAGCTCCGACGTGTTTCGGTGTTACAGTTACACCATCATCAGGGAGCTCATTGATTTGTGCTCAGTAAAGTTACAGTTATTAAAATAGTACATAAAATACATCGGTGCGTGGTTAATACGGTGGTGGTGTGGCTGCATATATTGAGTCCTTATTGGTGCATCAGTTGGTGAATAAATAAAACTTAGATGCACTCCGTTTAGGTTGTAAAAACCAATCAGTTAATGCTGTGTAAGGGAATTGCCGTTGTTCTGAGAAACGTACAAAACACATACAGTGTAGGCAGGGGCACGCGGTGGCGCAGTTAGTTGAGACACCGGGCTACAAGCCGGAAGGTCGCGGTTTCGATTCCCAAGGGTGTCATTGGAACCCCAGGGCCGCACTAGGGCCCTGGGGTTGACTCAGCCCCTAACAGAAATGAGTACCAGGAATATTTCCTGGGGGGTAAAGGTGGCCGGTGCGTCGGGCTGACCTTATCACCTTCATGTGCCGATTGTCTTGAAATCTGGGAGCCTCAACCTCCTGGAAACCTCAGGGCCTGTCCAGGCCTGTAATGGGTTTGCTTTACCTTTTACACTATACGCAGAATGTACAATTTTGGGGTGCTGAGTCCAGATGGTACGTAAAGTAGCCACTGGGCTATAAAGATCCAATAAAAGTATCAGTGTGTAACAGCTGTAACTTTTACGCGGGATTTGATAGTCATCTACAAAGGCAATAATTCTGTAACAGAATGTAATAGGTGTGAAGTTCTCAAACGTAGCAAACTGATTGGTTTGTTACTTTATCAGTTCGGGTATTGGTGCTAAAAGAACCTCTGTATGTCGCAGATAAGAGAAATGAATGGAGACTTCTTTTTTGAGACTGAGTTGAACTTGCTTGGGATATTTCAGTTGTTGGCCTCTGATTATTGATAAACCGCGAACATTGTTTCCATAAGGTCTGTATTGTATGACAGTTCTTCACGACATTTTTGTCCGTCGATTGATCGTAGAACGACCTTTTTCCCGATCAGATGACAGTCTGGCGGCTTACCTCTACGATGCCTCTTACAATTCCCGCGTGCAGCGCCCTTATTTGTAAGGGTGGAAAGAGTGGGGTATCCCAAAGCAGTACGTCTACATATATTGTCCATATGACCGTGATGTGCCTTCTTTCTTCAGTAAATTTTATTAGTGTCGTGAGATTTGGGGTACGCGTGGTGGTATGAAGACGGTCTCCCGGGATGTGACGCCGTGTAGTTTAGTGGATAGCTTCACCAGAAACGTTGGTGCCTGCCCTTCAAACGATGCGACGTCACGTATCATGCAAGTTGTTTAGTGTGAAGTTCGTGTACGTGTTAGTCGGGGCGTGTTTGCTTTCATCGATACGATCACAATGTGCTAATCTGAACACTGCATAGAACTTTGCAAATGTACCCCAAGTTCTGCCGGGAACTGACCTCTTCGTCCTGCTTGCGTTGCCGGACCCACGTTGCTCCAGTTGACGATTATTATTATTATTATTATTATTATTATTATTTACTGCAATTGAGTTTTCATGCGGTGGCAGTGATCCTTACACTAGTAACAACTAAGAATAAATATACGTAAACTAAACAATACAAAAACACAGTACAAGCAATACAAAACACAGTAAATACAGTTCACATGTTACCAAAACAACCACACATTACAAAACCCACACATAACGCACATCCACATGTTACAAAACCCATACATACACACACACCCACACATTACAAAACCCATACATACACACACCCCCACACATTACAAACCCCAAACATAACGCACACCCACACATTACAAAACCCATACATACACACACCCCCACACA
>Ga0123355_10007554_pt1 | contig 16316 bp, 3 predicted proteins | sample TergutEmb28metaG_3_FD_89872 | JGI IMG/M metagenome (GOLD analysis project Ga0123355, IMG submission 89872) | Embiratermes neotenicus P1 segment gut microbial communities from Petit-Saut dam, French Guiana - Emb289 P1 | ecosystem: Host-associated > Arthropoda: Insects > Digestive system > Gut ...
TTCCTCAATGGCTCACTCAAAAACTTTTCCACCCCACCCCCCAAATAACCCCCCCCCCCCCCCCCCCCCCAAACAACGCCTTCGTCACCGTAGCCTGCACAAACACTGACTTACTAAGCTAACTCATTTGTTATAAATATTTAAAGAGCGCTGTCTGTTAGTACCTCGTGCGTTCTATGTGAGCTGACAAACATTCAAACACTTCACCGGGCACAGATAGAAAACAAGGTGCGTTTAAAAAAATGTTTATTTTGGCAGTGCTGCGCGTGGACATAAACTTTCGCAAGTTGGATACATGAAATACATAGAACATTTCAGAAGGCAAACCCGAAAAAATAAGGTTTGGGAACTCTATTATCGATAGGGGTTTTATTTCTTATTGATTTTCCCAGTAGAGTTTTCCATCTTCAGAGTGTCTATCGTTTTCTTTGTCGCAAAAGAGAAACGCCCCAATGTGAAGCCCATCTGAACAATACAAGCGCTGAATTTGTCTTTTGCATTGAATAAAAAAAATCTTTTCTCGCTGAGAGGCATTAAAATTCTCGGGATGGAATCTGCAAATTAGAGTTAATCGTTTTTAGTTTATGCTCGAAATAATTTGCTGTAATTATTCGTCAAGAATAGCGATTTATGAATAAATTATTTTGATAATTAATTGGTCCAGAAGATCCATTAATGTTTCTATAAAGCTTACGCGTTACCATTTCTGCTATTTTACTTTGTTTAAGCCAACAACTGCACAACAGTTTGCTACAAAGCGTACAATCATATAGTTAGCCTCCTACATGTTTCAGCCTTTTCCGGCCACAATCAGCGAGGTATTCGACAAAGAAGAAGAAAACACGAGGTTGCCTAATCAAGTTACAGACGTGTAAAATTAAAGCTAAAAACAGTGTTAAATTTTTAAAAACGATTAAAAATTACAGTGGAATTTCCACGTAAATATACCATAACATTTATAATTTGAATGCAAATAAATGTCTATCGTGAATCTTATTGTAGCACCGTGCATTTTAGTAGAATCACTTCAATTTAACAACCAAAGAATGCACATATAATTTCACATAAAACACATTAAAAACACTTTAAAACACTCCGACTTGCTTCGATCTTGTCAGAACATCATCAGGGAGCTTTGTTCCTTGCTAAAGTTATATTACACTATTCACAATTCAATTCGTATTTGCAAACGAGGTGTTGTGGCAGCATATCATGTTGTGTGGGAATGTATTGTGGCAGTAGCAGTGGCTAGGTGTGCGTCGTACGACGCACACCTAACCACTGCTCCACAACACATTCCCACACAACATGATATGCTACCCCAACACCCCGTTTGCAAATAAGAATTGAATTGTGAATACCGTAATATAACTTTAGCAAGGAACAAAGCTCCCTGATGATGATCTGACAAGATCGAAACGTGTCGGAGTGTTTTAAATGTGTTTTATGTGAAATTATATGTGCATTTGTTGGTTGATAAATTGAAGTGAGTCTATCGTGAAATTTCATCTTTGTTTTCAAAGATTTGTTCCTTTGTCTTCTGTGGCTGTTTGTGTACCCATTAGTGAGTAAGATTGTAATCTATGTATTTCAATTTCCCGAAGCAATGTAGGAATAAGTGAATATGCTGGCGAAGCACACATATGTAGATTGCTTTATCAAGTTCTGTTGTTTGCCTGTATCATACAGAAATCCGGTCACACTGAGCAGAATGGATACGGATTATTTCAGAAATAAAACCCTGTTAACATCACACCAGCCATTTTCCATATTTTCAGTGTTGTCTGTGTGCATCCAGTTTTATTATTATCATTTTTTGTCTTGTGCCGCGGCTTTTAATTTGCGCACATACGAGCCGACACACTGATTTCTTTTCGCACCGTGAACCCCACGTTGGTTTGTGGTGGGATTATGATGGTTTCCGCAGTCTGTGTTCTGGTTTCAGATTACTAATCCAATGCGTCTTTCTCTGACACCTTCCAATACTGTATGTCTGATAATGTCACATAATTTGTAGGCACATATGAATGCAACGAACAAAGAATATTCAATTATGTTTTGAAGATAGGTAGCAACTACCGTGTTTTCGCGCAATCTAAAACATTTCATGAGGCTTCAATGTCGCTTATCGGGATGTTTTTTTTTACTAGCGAGGGATTAATAATTTCTCCTTGAATAAACTAACGCAGATATTTCCCTTGCGTATATTGTCATAAGCTTACGAAGAAACACATGAAACAAAACCAAAAAATAGTAATAGAAGTTGTGTTGAATTGATATTTCAGGATCCACTTCCTACATTAAAAGTTCAGAGCTTTCTTTTAGATGTAGACAATGCTTAATAATTTATCTGAATCTAACAAATTCTTTGTCTCAGAAGGAATACAGCTCTAATTAAGAAAGTCTGAAGTTAACAGCGTGCACATTCCATGTTATTATAATTCAAAATTTAACTTAAAGGCTGTAATATTGAAGCGGTCATCAGATTGCAATAATTGTTATTGTGAATGCAGGTAAAATATTAAAAGCAAAACGCCCGATTGAAGCTTCAAAGAAACCTCTGCTATATAGTACAACGTGTAAGAGCAGAGAGCTACAGATTTTAAAGCGTTCAATTCAGAATGAAGACAGAATTTCGTAATGATTGCTGCTTCATTTTTCGGTGTAGAGTACAGTGCAGTATTGTGGCAGTGTAGAGGAAAGTGCAGTATTGAAGTAGTGTAGAGTACAGTGCAATATTGTAGTAGTGTAGAGTAGAGAGCAGTATTGTAGCAGTGTAGAGTAAAGTGCAGTATTGAAAGAGTGTAGAGTACAGTGCGGTATTGTAGCAGTGTAGAGTACAGTGCAGTATTGAAGTAGTGTAGAGTACAGTGCAGTATTGTAGTAGTGTAGAGTAGAGTGCAGTATTGCAGTAGTGTAGAGTAAAGTGCAGTAATGTAGTAGTGTAGAGTAGAGTGCAGTATTGTAGAAGTGTAGAGTACAGTGAAGGATTGCAGTGGTGTAGAGTAGAGTGCAGTATTGTAGTAGTGTAGAGTACAGTGCAGCATTGTAGTAGTGTAGAGTACAGTGCAGTATTGCTGTAGTATAGAGTACAGGTCAGAATTGTAGAAGTATAGAGTACAGTGCAGTATTGTAGTAGTGTAATGTTCAGTGCAGTATTGCAGAGGCGTAGAGTACAATGCAGTATTTTAGTAGTGTAGAGTACAGTGCAGTATTGTAGTAGTGTAGAGTACAGTGCAGTATTGCAGCAGTGTAGAGTACAGTGCAGAATTGCAGTAGTGTAGAGTACAGTGCGGTATTGTAATAGTGTAGAGTACAGTGCAGTATTGCAGTGGTGTAGAGTACAGTGCAATATTGAAGTAATGTAGAATACAGTGCAGTATTGTATTAGTGTAAAGTGTAGTTTTGTAGTAATGTAGAGTGCAGTATTGCAGTGGTGTAGAGTACAGTGCAGTATTGCATTGGTGACAGTAGAGTGCATTATTGTAGTAGTGTAGGGTAAAGTGCAGTATTGTAATAGTGTAGAATACAGTGCAGTGTTGCAGTGGTGTAGATTACAGTGCAGTATTGTAATAGTGTAGATTACAGAGCAGTATTGTAGTAGTGTTGAATATAGTGAAGTATTGTATTAGTGTAGAGTACATTGCAGTATTGCAGTGGCGTAGAGTACAGTGCCGTATTGTACTAGTGTAGACCACAGTGCATTATTGAATTAGTGTACAGTACAGTGCAGTATTGCAGTGTTGTAGATTACGGTGCAGTATTGTAGTAGGGTAGAATACAGTGAAGTATTGCAGTGGTGTAGAGTACAGTGACGTAATGTATTAGTGTAGACTACAGAGCATTATTGAATTAGTTTTCAGTACAGTGCAGAATTGCAATGTTGTAGAATAACAGTGCAGTATGGTAGTAGTGTAGAATACAGTGCATTATTGTAATAGTGTAGAATACAGTGCAGTATTGAAGTGGTGTAGAGTACAATGCATTATTTTAGTAATGTAGAATACAATGCAGTATTTTTATATTGTAGAGTACAGTGCAGTAATGCAGTGGTGTAGATTACAGGGCAGTATTGTAGTAAGGTAGAGTACAGTGCAGTATTGTAATAGTGTACAGTACAGGGCAGTATTGTAGTAGATTATAGTACAGTGCAGTATTGCAGTGTTGTAGAGTACAGTGCAGTATTGTAGTTGTGTAGAGTACAGTACAGTATTGTAGTAGTGTAGAGTGCAGTGGTGATTTGTATTAGTGTAGAGTACAGTGAATTGTTGCATTTGTTTAGAGTACAGTGTAGTATTTGAATACTGTAGATTACAGTGCAGTATTGTAGAAGTATATTGTAAAGTGCAGTATTGCTTTGGTGTAGAGTACAGTGCAGCATTGTAGTAGTGTACAGTACAGTGCAGTATTGTAGTACTGTATAGTAGAAAGCAGTATTGTAGTAGTGTATCCTACCGTGCAGTATTGCACTGTTGAAGTGTACAGCGCAGTATTGTAGTAGTGTAGCGTACAGTGCGCTATTGTAGTAGAGTAGAGTTCAGTGCATTATTGCAGTGGTGTAGAGTAGAGTGCAGTAATGTGGTAGCGTAGAATACATTGCAGTATTGTAGCAGTGTAGAATACTGTGCATTATTGTAGTAGTGTAGAGTACAGTGCAGTATAGTAGTACTGTAGTGTACAGTCTAGTATTGTAGTGTTGTAGAATACAGTGCAGTATTGTAATAGTGTAGAATACAGTGCAGTATTGTATTAGTGTAGAGTACAGTGCAGTATTGCAGTGTGGTAGAGTACAGCGCAGTATTGTATTCGTTTAGAGTACTGTGCAGTATTGTATTATGGAAGATTACAGCGCAGTATTGTATTAGTGTAGAGTAGAGTGCAGTATTGTAGTAGTGTAGAGTACAGTGCATTATTGTAGTAGTGTAGAGTACAGTGCAGGAATGCATTGGTGTAGAGTACAGTGCAGTACTAAATTAGTGTAGAGTAAAGGGCAGTATTTAATGTTATAGTGTATACAGTATTATTGCTGTGGTGTAGAATACAGTGGAGCATAATATTAGTTTAGAGTACAGTGCAGTATTGTAGTGGTGTAGATTACCGTGCAGTATTGCACTGGTGTAGAGTATAGTGCAATATTGTAGTGGTGTAGAATACAGTGTATTATTGTAATGTTGTAGATTACAGTGCAATATTGCATTGGTGCAGAATACAGTGCAGTATAGTAGAAGTGTTGAGTATAGTGCAGTATTATACGGGTGTAGAGTGCAGTGCAGTATTATATAGGTGTAGAGTGCAGTGCAGTAATATAATTTTGTAGAGTACATTACAGTATTAATGTGGTGTTGAGTAGAGTGCAGTATTATAGTGGTGTAGACTACAGTGCAGTATTGTATTAGTGTAGAGTATATTGCAGTATTATAGTAGTGTAGAGTACAGTGCAGTATTATAATGGTGTAGAGTGTAGTGAAGTATTATTTTAGTGTAGAATAAGTGAAGTACTATATTGGTGTGGAGTGCAGTGCAGTATTATATTAGTGTATAGTAAATTGCAGTATAATAGTAGTGTACAGTACATTGAATTATTATATTGGTGTAGTGTGCAGTGCAGTATTACATTGGCGTAGAATACAGTGCACTATTATATTGGTGCAGAGTACCGTTCAATATTATAATAGCGTAGAATAAAATGCAGTATTGTAGTAGTGTAGAATACAGTGCATTATTGTATTAGTGTAAAGTACATTCCGATATTGTAGAATTTTAGAGTACAGTGCAGTATAATCATGTTGTAGAGTACAGAGAAATGTTATAGTGGTGTAGAATAGAGTGCAGAATAATACTGGTGTAGATTACTGTGCAGTATTATTGTTGTGTAGAGTGCAGTGCAATATTATATAGGTGCAGAATACAGTGCATTATTATAGTATTGTGGAGTAAAGTGCTGTATTATAGTAGCGTAGAGTACAGTGCAGTATTGTAGTGGTGAAGAGTACAGTGCATTATTGTTTTAATGTAGAGTACAGTACAGAATTATAGAGATGTAGAGTACAGTGCAGTGTTATCGTGTTGTAGAGTACAGTGCAATATTATAGTGGTGTAGAATACAGTGCAGAATAATACTGGTGTAGAGTACAGTACAGTATTATAGTTGTGTAGATTAAAGTGCAGTATTATTTTGGTGTAGAATTCCGTGCATTAATATAGTGGTGTAGAGTACAGAGCAGTAACATATTATTATAGGTACAGTACAGAATTTTAGATGTGTAAAATTCAGTGCAGAATTGTATTAGTGTACATTCCAGTAGTATAGAGGTGTAGAATACAGTGCAGGATTATGGTGTTTTAGAGTACAGTGCAATAATATAGATTTGTAGAATACAGTGAACTATTATAATGGTGTAGAATTCACTGCAATATTATATTATTGTACAGTACAGTGCAGTATTATACTGGTGTAGAGTACCGTTCAGTATTATAGAAGAGTAGTTCACAATGCAGTATTATAATGGTGTAGAATACAGTGCAGTATTTTAATATTGTAGTGTACTGTGCCGAATTGTAGTGGTGTAGAGTACAGTGCAGTGATATAGAATTAGATTATACAGGGCAGTATTGTAATAGTGCAGAGTAGAGTCCAATATTATTGTGTTGTAATGTTCAGTAAACTATTATTGTGTTGTAGGTTACATTGCCATAATATAAAAGTGTAGGTTCCGGTGCAATTTTATAGTGGTGTAAAGTACAGTGCAGTATTATAGTGGTGTAGAATACAGTGCAGTATTATAGTGTTTTACAGTACAGTGCAGTATTATAGTAGTGTAGAATACAGTGCATTTTATAGTGCTATAGAATACAGTGCCGTATTATAATGGTGTAGAGTACAGTGCATTGTTATAGTCATGTAGAATACAATGCAGTATTATTGTGGTGTAGAGTACAGTGTAGTAATATATTGGTGTAGAACAAAAGGCAGTATTGTAGTAATGTACAGTACAGTGCAGTATTATATTGGTGTAGAGTATGGTGCAGTATTATATTTGTGAAGAGTACAGTGTTTAATTATACTTGTGTAGATTAGAGTACACTATAATATCAGTGTAGAGTACAGTGCAGTATTATAGTGGTGTAGAGTTCAGTACAGAATTATAATATTGTATAGTACAGTGCATTATTAAATTGGTGTAGAATAGAGTGCTGTATTATAATAGAGTCGAATGTAGAGTAGAATTATATTAGTGTAGAATACAGTGAAATATTGTATTTGTGTAGAGTACAGTGCAGTAATATATTGGTGTAGAATAGATTGCAGTATTATAGAAGTGTAGAATACAGTGCAGTATTATATTAGTGTAGAGTACAGTGCAGAAGTTTAGTGATGTAGTGTTCAGTGCAGTATAATAGTTGTGTAGAGTACAGTGCAGTATTTTATTGGTGTAGAGTACAGTGCAGTATTATAGTAGTGTAAAGAAAAGTGCATTACTATATTGTTGTAGAGTACAGAGCAGTATTATATTAGTATAGATTATAGTGCAGTATTATATAAGTGTAGAGCACAGTGCAGAATTTTTGTGGTTTAAAGTATAGTGCTGTATTATATATGTGAAGAAAACAGTGAAGTAATATATAGGTGTAGAGTAAAGTGCAATAATATAATAGTGAATTGTACAGTGCATTAATATAGTGCTGTAGATTACAGTGTAGTATTATAATAGTGTAGAATACAGTGCAGTAATTTATTAGTTTACAATACAGTGCAGAATTTTAGTGGTGTATTATAGAATGCATTAATATATTTGTGTAGAGTACAGCGCAGTGTTATATTTTTGTAGAGAACAGTGCGGCATTATAGTAGTGTAGAGTACAGTGCAGTATTATAGTAGGGTTGAATACAGTGCAGAATTATATTAGTGAAGAGTACAGTGTAGTACTTTATTGGTGTAGATTATAGTGCAATATTATAGTTGTGTAGAATACAGTGCAATATTATAGTGGTGTAGAATACAGTGCGGTATTATAGTAGTGTAGACTACAATGCTGTACTATAGTAGTGTAGATTACAGTGAAGTATTTTAGTGGTGTAGAGAACAGTGCAGTATTATAATAATGTAGAATACAGTGCAGTATTATATTAATGTAGAGTACTGTGCAGTATTGTATTGGTGTAGAGTACAGTGCAGTATTTTATTGGTGTAGAATAATGTGCAGTATTATAGTAGTGTAGAATACAGTTCTGTATTTCATTAGTGTAGTGTACAGTGCAGTAATTTAGTGCTGTGGGATACAGTGCAGTTATATATTGGTGTAGATCACAGTGCGGCATTGTAGTGGAGTACAGTACAGTGAAATATTATAGAGGTGTAGAATACAGTGCAGTATTATATAAGTTGGAGTACAGTGAAGTATTTTTGTGGTGTAGAGTGCAGTGCAGTATTATATTGGTGTAAATTACAGTGCAATATTATATTGTTTAGAGTACAGTGCAGTATTATAATATTGTAGAATGAAGTGCAGTATTGCATTGGTGTAGATTACAGTGCAGTATTATTGTGTTGTGTGGTACAGTGCAGCATTTTAGTGGTGTAGAGTACAGTGCAGTATTATAGTGTTGTAGGTTACAGTGCAGTATTATAATAATGTTGAGTACAGTGCAATATTAAATTAGTGTAGAATGCAGGGCAGTATTATATTCGTGTAGAGTAGAGTGCATTATTACAGTGCTGTAGAATAGAGTGCAGTATTATAATAATGTAGAGTACAGTGAAGTATTGTATTGGTGTAGAGTACAGTGCAGTATTATAATGGTGTAAAATACGGAGCAGAAATATATTAGTGTAGAGAACAGTGCAGTATTATAGTGGTGTGTGGAAAAGTGCAGAATTGGAATAGTGTAGAATACAGTGCACAATTATATTTGTGTAGTGTACAGTGAAGGTTTAAAATAATGAAGAATACAGTGCAGAATAATAGTGGTGTAGAATATAGTGCATTATTATAGTGGTGTAGAGTAGAGTCAGCTTTAAAATAGTGTGGAGTAAAGTGCAGTTTTATGTTGGTGTAGAATACAGCGCAGTTTTATAGTGGTGAAGTGTACAGTGCAAGATTATAATGACGTAAAATACAGCGAACTATTAAATTAGTGTAGAGTTCAGTGCAGTATTTCGTGGTGCATTAAAAAAACGGTGTGGAGTAGAGTGCAGTATTTAAATAGTGCTGATTACAGTGCCCTATTGTATTGGTGTAGGGTACAGTAAATTATTATAATTTTGTAGGGAACAGTGCTGTGTTATATTGGTGTAAAATACAGTGCAGTAGTATATTAGTGTAGAGTTAAGTGCATTATTATAGTGGTGTAAAGTAAAGTGCAGTATTATATTGTTGTAGAATACATTGCATTATTATAGCGGTGTAGAGTACAATGCAGTGTTATAGTGGTCTAGAGTACAGTGCAGTAATTTAGTGGTGTAGAAAAGAGTGCTTTATTGTAGTAGTTTATAGTACAGTGCAGTATTGTATTGGTGTAGAGTACAGTGCGATATTATAGTGTTGTAGAGTACAGTGCAGTATTATAGTCGTGTAAAATACAGGGCATTATTATATTAGTGTAGTGTACAGTGCGTTATTATAGTGGTAGAAAAGAACAGTGCAGTATTAAATTAGCGAAGTGTACAGTGCAGTATTATAGTGGTGTAGAATACAGCGCAGTAATGGAGTTTTTTAGAATTCAATGCAGAATTATAGTTTTGTAGTGTACAGTGCAGTATTTTAGTGGTGTAGTGTGCAGTGCCGTATTATATTGGTCTAGAGTACAGTGCAGTTATATTGTGGTGTAGTGTACTGTGCAGTTATATTGTGGTGTAGTGTACTCTGCAGTTATATTGTGGTGTAGTTTACAGTGCAGTATTTTAGTAGTGTTGAATACAGTGCAGTAATATAATAGAGTGTAATACAGTGCAGTATTATAGTGCTGTAGAATAGAGTACAATGTTACAGTTGTGTAGAGTGAAGTGCAGTATTATATTGGTCTCGATTACAGTGCAGTATAATAGTGCTGTAGTGTACAGTGCAGCTTAGTAGTAGTGTAGAATACGGTGCAGTATTTTGTTACTTTAGAGTAAAGTGCAGCAGATTTTTGGTGTGAATTGCAGTGCAGTTTCATAATATTGTAGATTACAGTGCAGTATTATATTATTGTAGAGTCCAGTGCTTTATTATAGTATTGTAGTGTACAGTGCAGTATTGTTGTATTGTAGATTACAATGCAGTATTTTAGTAGTGTACAATGCAATGCAATATTTTAGTGTTGTCGATTACAGTGAAGTTTTATAATTGTGTAGACTGCAGTGCAGTATTATGTTTTGTAAATTAGAGTGCAGTATAATATTTGTGTAGTGTACAATGCAGTAATATATTAGTGCAGAGTACAGTGTACACTTATATTGTTGTAGAGTACAGTGCATTTTTATTGTGTTTTAGAATACAGTGCAATTTTGTAGTAGTGTATAATTCCGTGCTGTAATTTATTAGTGTAGAGTACAGTGCAGTATTGTAGTGGTGTAGGATACAGAGCAGTATTATAGGGATTTAGAGTACAGTGCAGCATTATAATAGTGTAGAATACCGTGCAGTAATATTTTAGTGTATAGTATAGAGCAGTATATATGTGATGTAGATTACAGTGCAGTATTATAGTGCTTTAGAATAAAATGTATCATTATAATAGTGTAGAATGCAGTCATTATTATATTATTTTAGAATACAATGAAATGTTTTAGTGGTGTAAAATACAGTGCATTATTTTTGTGGTGTAGAGTACAGTGCAGCATTATAATAGTGTACAATATCGTGCAGCAATATTTTAGTGTAGGGTACAGTGCAGTATTGTAGTGGTGTAGGATACAGTGCAGTATTATAGTTGTTTTGAGTGCAGTGTAGCATTATAATAGTGTAGAATAACGTGCAGTATTATTTTAGTGTAAAGTACAGTGCAGTTTTGAATGGTGTAGAATACAGTGCAGTATAATAGTGTGGAAGAGTACAGTGCAGCTTCATAGTAGTGTAGAATACCGGGCTGTATTATTTTAGTGTAGAATATAGTGCAGTATTGTAGTGCTGTAGGATACAGTGCAGTATTATAGTGGTGTAGAGTACAGTGCAGCATTATAATAGTGTAGATTACCGTGCAGTATTTTAGTAGTGTAGTGTACAGTGCAGTATTGTTGTGGTGTAGAATACAGTGCAGTATTATAGTTGTTTAGCGTACAGTGCAGCATTATAAATTTGTAGAATACATTGCAGTATAATATTAGTGTAGAGTACATTGCTGTATTTTAGTAGTGTAGGATAGAGTGCAGTATTTTAGTGGTGTAGAATACAGTGCCGAATTATAGTAGTGTAGAATACCGTGCAGTATTATTTTAGTGTAGAGTGCAGTGCATTATTTTTGTGGTGCAGAGTAGAGTGCAGTATTATAGTGGTATAGGGTACAGTGCAGTATTATATTGGTGTAGTGTACAGTGCAGTATTATAGTAGTGTAGAATACATTGCAATATTATATTAGTGTAGTGTACAGTGCAGTATTTTATTGGTGTAGAATACAGTGCCCTATTTTATTTGTGTAAAATACAGTGCAGAATCATAATAATGTAGAATACAGTGCGGTATTACATTAGTGTATTGTACAGTGCAGTATTGTAATAATGTAGAGTATGGTGCAGTATTATAGTGGTGTGGAGTACAGTGCTGAATTATTGTAGTGTAGAATACTGTGGTGTATTTTATTACTGTAGATTAGAATGCATTATTTTAGTGGTGTAGGATAAAGTGCAGTATTATAGTGGTGTAGAGTACAGTGCAGAATTATTAGTGTAGAACAGAGTGAGGTATTATTTTAGTGTACGGTACAGTGGAATATTGTTGTTCTGTAGAGTGCAGTGCAGTATAATATTGGTGCATAGTACACTGCATTATTAAAGTGGTGAAGTGTACAATGCAGTATTATATTAGTGTAGTCTACTATGCATAATTGTAGTGGTGTTGAGTACAATGAAGTATTATTATGCTGTAGAGTACAGTTCAGTAATATATTGGTGTACGTTACAGTGAATTAATATAATAGTGTAGATTACACTGCAGTATTTTAGTGGTGTAGAGTACAGTGCATTATTATATTATTGTAGAATACAATGCCCATTATAGTGGTATAGATTACAGTGCAGGATTATCTTAGTGTAGAATACAGTGCAGAAATTATTTAGTGTATAGTACAGTGCACTAATATATTGGTGTAGAGTACAGGGCAATATTATATTAGTGTAGAGTGCAGTGCCGTATTGTAGTGGTGTAGTTTACAGTGCAGCATTAGAATAGTGTAGAATACAATGCAGAATTTTAGTGGTGTAGTTTACAGTGTAGAATTATTGTGTTGTAATTTACAGTGCGGTATTATAGTGGTGTAGATTGCAGTGCAGTACTATATTTGTCTGGAGTACAGTGCAGTATTATACTGGTGTAGTGTGCAGTGCAGTATTGTAGTAGTGTGGAGTACAGTGCAGTATTATAATATTTTATTGTAAAGTGCAGTAATATAGTGTTGTAGAATGCAGTGCGGTATTATATTTGTGTAGAATATAGTGCAGTATTATAATGGTGTAGGGTACCGTGCAGTATTGTAGTAGTGTAGAATACAGTGCAGTATTATATTAGTGTAAAATGCAGTGCAGAATTATAGTGTTGTAGGTTACAGTGCAGTATTATTTTTGTGTAGATTGCAGTGCAGTATTATAATTTTGTAGTGTACAGTGCAGTATAATATTGGTGTAGTGTACAGTGCAGTATTGTAGTAGTGTAAAGTACAGTGCAGTATTATATTAGTGTAGAGTACGTTGCAGGCTTATATTTGTGGTGTAGAGTTCAGAGCAATATTATAATTTTGTAGTGTACAGTGCAGTATTATAATGTTGTAGAATACAGTGCACCATTATAGCGGTGTAGATTACAATGCAGTATTTTAATTGTGTTAAGTAGAGTGCAATATTATAGTGGTGTAGATTACAATGCAGAATTATATTGGTGTAGAGTGCAGTGCAGTATATTATTAGTGTAGAATAAATTGCAGTAGTGTATTGGTGTGTGTGCAATGCCGTGTTATAGTGGTGTAGATTGCAGTGCAATATTATAGTGTTGTAGAGTACAGTGCAGTATTTATTGGTGTAGAATACAGTGCAGTATTATAGCGGTGTAGATTACAGTGCAGTATTATAATTGTGTAGAGTGCAGAGCATTATCTTTGTCGTGTAGAGTACAGTGCACTATTATAGTGTTATAGAGTGCAGTGCGGTATTATAGTATTTTAGATTACAGTGCATTATTATATTTGTGTAGAATACAGTGCAATATTTTATTAGTTTAGGCTACAGTGCAGTATTATAGTGGTGTAGAATACAGTGCAGTATTTTTTAGTGTAGAGTACAGTGCAGTATTATATTGGTGTAGAGTACAGTGCAGTATTATATTTTTGTAGATTACTGTGCAGTATTATATTGGTTTAGTATACAGTGAAGTATTATATTAGTGTAGAGTACAGTGCAGTATGATATTGGTGTAGATTACAGTGCAGTATTTTAGTGGTGTAGAGCTCAGTGTAGTATTTTATTAGTGTAGAATATTGTGCAGTAATATAGTGGTGTAGATTGCAGTGCATTATTATAGTATTGTAGATTACAATGCAGTATTATATTGATGTAGATTACAGTGCAGTATTATATTAGTGTATAGTATAGTGCAGTATTATATTGGTGTAGACTACTGTGCAGTATTATATTATTGTAGATTACAGTGCAATATTATATTGATGTAGATTACAGTGCAGTGTTATATTTGTGTAGAGTACAGTGCAGTATTTTATTGTTTTAGATTACTGTGTATTAATATATTAGTGTGGAGTACCGTGCAGTATTATATTGTTGTAGAGTTCAGTGCAATATTTTATCAGTGTAGTGTACAGTGCAGAATTATTTTGGTGTAGAGTACAGTGCGGTATTGTAGTGGTGTATCGTACAGTGCAGTATTTTTTAATGTATATTACTGTGTAGTATTTTGTTTGTATAGAGTAAATTTCATTAGTATTGTGTTGTAGATTGCCGTGCAGTATTATATTGTTTTATATTTTTGTGGAATACAGTGCAGTTTTATACTTTTGTAGAGTGCAGTGCAGTATTATTTTATTGTATAGTACATTGCAGTAGTTAAGTGGTGTAGTGTACAGTGCACCATTTTATTAGTTTAGAGTACAGTGCAGAATTTTATTTGTGTAGAGTAAAGTGCACTATTATAGTGGTGTAGAGAACCGTGTAGTGTTATAATGGTGTAGAGTGCCGTGCAGTATTATAATTTTGTAAAGTACAATGCAGTATTATATTGGTCTAGAATACAGTGCGTTATTATATTTGTCTAGAGTACAGTGCCGTATTTTAATGTTGTAGAGAGCAGTGCTTTATTTTATTGGTGTAGTGTACAGTGCAGTATTGTATTAATGTAGAGTACAGTGCATTATTTTATTAGTGTAGTGTAAAGTGCATTTGTATAGTGGTGTAGAATGCAGTGCAGTATTATATTGGTGTATAGTACAGTGCTTTATTATAGTGTTGTAGTGTGCAGTGCAGTATTATTTTGGTGTAAATTACAGTGCATTATTATAGAGGTGTAATGTAAAGTGCAATTATGTAGTTATTTAGAGTACAGTGCAGTATTATGTTGGTTTAGATACAGTGCAGTATTATTGTGGTGTAGATAAAGTGCAGTATTATAGTGGTGTAGAGTATAGAGCAGTGTTTTAGTGGTGTTAACCTTTTGTCGCCCTAATTATTTTTTTTTTAATTTTAGCACGCCCTCTATATTAAATGTGAATAATACAGGTACCAAATAGGTTAGAATTATGAAACAAACTGCATTTTGAATAGGAAACAACGGAGAGTATTTACCTTGTTTAAATTATTCGGTACGTATTTATGTTGAATAAATATATAAAATGCAACTTTAAATGTTACCGGTGCCGTACGACCACTATAGGTGTCGTCAGGTGTGAAACGGTTAATTACCTTTTAGTATAGCACAATTTGTGTGTTTTATACAAGAATAAGTCCAGAATACTGATGAATTATAGCGCAGAATAAAAGGAGTTAAAAATTCTATTTATTCTTATACCGAATTTATGTTCAAAGAAGTCTAATGTAATGCGCCGTTGATATCGAGCAACCTGACGCAATCTCCCATCACCGGATCCATGCACTCGCCCTTATGATACTCTAATTACACATTCATAGCCTTCGGACAGTCAATGAAAGCTGTTGCTTTATTCTGGTCCTTACACTTCACGATATCCTCTATCGCTGCACGCCAGTCTTACATCATTCACCGCATACAATTTTAATCCTTGTCTATCAAACACTTGTTTAACTTTTTAAAGACGGAACGTATCTGCGTTATATAAGGACTCAGTTCGTACCGCGCAGTAAACACTCTCCATCTCGGTTATAGAAATTGATCTGTTAATGATAAGTAAGGCAAAATTTTCTGTTTGTTCCGAGATCCCTACAAACTACACAAATTCCATATGATTGCAATGTAGAATTTGTAATATTAAAACTTGTGGTACGTAAAGTTACCGGTAGGCTTTAAAACATTGAAGCAGTTTCCAAAATATTTATTTTCAGAGACACTTTTGGTCTTGAAACGTCTGGCTGATTTTCAGGCCTAGAAAGTTGCACTTTAAATATAGAATTATGTCAAACAAATTTATGTTAAAGTAAAATCAACGAAAATTTAATAGAATGTATTTATTGATCTGAAGAGAAGCTTGTTTGTTTTACGAAACACAATTTATGTAATTACATTAAGGTCTGATTTCTGAAACACTGCTGCAGTGTATTGTTACTGGATGTAGCAAATTTCATAATTAAAGTTTTACATTTGTGTAAAAACATTAATTAATTTTAAAATATTATTGAAATGTTAAAAGCTCTGCCATTATATGAAAGATTTTTGAATACGCTTGGAAAATGTCGCCAAGGGTCCATAAGGGTCACAGTTTACAAAACACTCTGTTATAGTACAGGACAAATGGAACAGAAACAAAGAGAGGAATAAGAGGGAATTAGTTACAGTTAAAATATAGGCAGGATATCCATATACGAGAGAGAATCAAAAAGTAAAGGCAAAATACATTTAACGGCTTTAATAGAAGTAACTGTGAGCAATTTTACATATCATTTTTCTACATAGTCCCCTTGCAACACAATGCATTTGTTATATCGTTCAA
>Ga0123355_10007555_pt1 | contig 16313 bp, 4 predicted proteins | sample TergutEmb28metaG_3_FD_89872 | JGI IMG/M metagenome (GOLD analysis project Ga0123355, IMG submission 89872) | Embiratermes neotenicus P1 segment gut microbial communities from Petit-Saut dam, French Guiana - Emb289 P1 | ecosystem: Host-associated > Arthropoda: Insects > Digestive system > Gut ...
AGATGATGTGGTGGCATGACGGTATATTGTAAACTGTAGATGATATAGTGGCACGACAGTATATCGTAAACTGTAGATGATGTGGTGGCATGACGGTATATTGTAAACTGTAGCTGATGTAGTGGCATGACAGTATATCGTAAACTGTAGATGATGTGGTGGAATGACGGTATATTGTAAACTGTAGATGATGTAGTGGCATGACGGCATATTGTAAACTGTAGATGATGTAGTGGAATGACGGTATATTGTTAACTGTAGATGATGTAGTGGCATGACGGTATATTGTAAACTATAGATGATGTAGTGGCATGACAGTATATTGTAAACTGTAGATGATGTAGTGGAATGACGGTAAATTGTAAACTGTAGATGATGTAGTGGCATGACAGTATATTGTAAACTGTAGATGATGTAGTGGCATGACGGTATATTGTGAACTGTAGATGATGTAGTGGCGTGACGGTAAATTGTAAACTGTAGATGATGTAGTGGCATGACGATATATTGTAAACTGTAGCTGATGTAGTGGAATGACGGCATATTCAATATACAGGGTAATTCGCAAGTCCCTCCGGAACTTTTGAATTCAGCTGCGCAACAACCAAGACAGACACAGCAGGAAGGACATATCGAACACCTGTAAGGTAGGACAGAAACTTGGGGTCTCTCCCTCTGTTGACATGCTCCCATTCGGCGTGACCATCCCGGCTACTGTACCGCAGAAGTCAGAAATCCCGGAGGGACCTATGAATTGCCCTATATATATATGTATGTATGTGTGTGTGTATATATATATATATATATATAGAGAGAGAGAGAGAGAGACAGAGGGAGAGACAGTGAGAGAGAGATAAAATTTCCTCTTTTATTGGGTTGGAGCTATGTATAACTTTTACTTTAGTAATTTTGAGCCGAATAAAATACAGTGCAACGTGATATAAATTATTTCATACATTTTTGAACTAATTTATATATTATTTCTTCAAAGATCTTCCAGAGACAAAGAATTAATCAAGGCTGTCAAGAGCAAAGTTGTGCTTCTGAATAGTGGTTAGTACAGTGACAAATTGAATATCGAGAAATGATAATGAATGAAGTTATAATAATGGTAATGTGTTGTGTTTTTACGACATCATTTGTGATGTATATTAATTTTATATGAATAAAATTAACGAAATTACAATAAAACGTCAGTCTGTCGAGGAACAAACAGTGAAAACTGCAACGATGACACGGATATGGAATTTCTTCCTGCATATTCACAAATTTACAACGTGTTTGCTTAAAATCCTCTCTCTCTCTCTCTCTCTCTCTCTCTCTCTCTCTCTGAATCATGTATAATTTGCACTTGACGTTTGCATTTGCCTCCAAGAGCGGCCGACCACAGGTCTGCAAATAAGCAGCGCCGCATGAATTTGATATGTAGTTCACACAAACCATTCACGATTCAAACATGCCGAGGTTGATACGTGCTCCAGCAGAGTTGTCTACTTTGTGCCGGTAACGTCCGCATGTTTCGGATGTTTCTTTCTGGTCGCTGGAAAGATGCAAACACTCTTTGTGTTTGCATTTAACAGTGTTTGCATTTACCTTTTTATGGATTTGCTTCTGAAGTATTCTTAACTAATAATTATTTTTCACTTAATATGTTTTTCCACTGGTGTATAACACTGTGGTGTCGTGGTAGTGTTCCTTTCTTGTATAATAAAGACGTAAATATGCATGTAACAAAGTTTTATTGAAAGACTGAAAGTGCATTATCTCGCCGGCCGCTGTATTATGTGTGTAGCTAACACAACTTCTGTTCTGTGGATAATAACATTCCTGTGTTTCATTCTGGATGAACAAAAACACAGGAAGTTCTCCTTAAGAACGCCGGATGTGCCTGAGGAATTCTGCATTGTTCTCTACTCGACGCTCCCGTTTCCGCAGGGTTGAAATTTTGGTATTTAACCTGTCAGTGATACAGAACTCAGGTCAATTTCAGTAAGGGCTTAAGAAAGTTACCCCTTTTTCTTTAAGCGCCAGTACTATTACCTAATGTTCGGTTTAGGCGCAGGAATTAACAGCTTTAATTTATTCCCTTTAAAGATATTGTTCACAGCTTTTGACACCTCAGCTTTTGGAGTTGTGTGCGAACGTCGCCTTTAATGTAGCCTGGGGTGTCGAAACTTCTACTGGAAAGGGTTAAGACTCGCATATATCGCGTAAAAATTACTAAAAGTTGGGAAAAATATTTGCTTTGTAACTTTGTATATTTAGAATACAGCCCTAAGTCAGTATTCTAGATAACATTAATAGAGAAAGTTACGCACATTTATTTTCTCATTCTTTAAGAACTAACAGCTCTGCAGTCGGCGTATCGCCGAGTTCAGAGGAAGAAGACGCACAATAAATTTTGCAGTTTGTCTTACCAAATACGTTTTATTATTTATTTTAAATTTTGTAAAATTTTGTTTTCATACTTCAGAAATCCGTTTCTTGTTACATGCGTGCAGGACACAAAACCCGTTATATGTCTGAGTTCCATGGTCCATCCTTGTAGGAAACAGAAAGTTGATATATCTCATAATCATGTTCCATTCCTGTAGGATGCAAAAACCGTTGATATGTTTCAGTTCCATTTTCCAGACGTGTAGGACGCAATTCTCCATAAAAGTATATTTGTACAAAACTTAATATTTCTCTACTTTTGAGAGTGATATGAAACAAAACACAGAGAATATTTCGTTGCTTTTTGCTACAGTGGTTACATGAACGTACCAAAATATTACGTTATATGCGCATTGCCTTTCTTGTTATGATCTTTTGTACACTTTGCACACACTAACAAAGAAGGCAGTGTGCGTAGGCCTATAATGTAACGTTGAGGCGCGTTAGTGCAACCATTCTGGCGGTGGAAAAGCATTAACTATATCATATTCTGGGTATGTGTTTGTAGCCTTAGGTATCCAGCATGCTATGCGCATGCAGCATATTGTGATCTCTGACCTGTCCGATTCTACTACATTTTCCTACACTGTTTCATAAAAGGCACGATTTTCTAAAAGTTATTAAACGTAAAATATGAGTTTCGAATTCCTCCACAAATTTTGCCTTCAACATTTCTCATTCTAAGAAGAACTGAGCGAGATATAATAAAATATAATTATTGGTCTTCTTCATGTATATTGCCCGTTATTCTATTCAGATTTTAATGAAAATTTAAATTGCGCGACAGATTTTCGAAAAGTACTCAATTATGGATTTTCAGGAAAATCCATCTAGTAGCAGGTGAGGTGTTTCATGCGGACAGACAGACAGACAGGCATGACGAAGCTAATAGTCGTTTTTCGCAACTTAGCCAAAGCACCCAAAAATTAGTTCAGGTTTGGTATAGCGTGTCAGTCTTTCTTTGATTGCGATCATTGTTTAATTCCGAATATACTGATCTGATGGGATTGAATTTAATAGGAACGCCTAATATCATCAGTTAGTTTAATTTTTGTATTGGTCTAACACAGCTCAACCAATTAAATTAAATTATCACACTTTTATGTAAATAACATACTTGATTTTATAACAACGGCGTATTATTCCAATTAAATCGAAGATGAAACTAACAATTTGGATGGAATCTCAAATATAATGAATTAATTTGTTTCGCAACACGTTTGCTATAAGGAAACAACTGTGTCTACAGTCTTTTCTTTAGTGGTAGTGCTTGGAGGTATCAGACTTCTGAAATAGGACTGCATCAAATGTTTGTCTAATTCCTCATAATTTCCGTCAATTCGTTGTTATTTACAGTTAAATAAAGTTTACACTTTGCACTATCCATATGGATGATATGTACTTGTTTTGCTTCAAAATTGTCGTTCATTTGTTTATGCTTCACTAAAAGTTCTGTCAAAAACTCGCATTATATGTGAAAAGTTTAATGTTAAAATAACTAAATAACGAGCTGGAAGTAGTATGGAAGGGTACATTGGAGGTATGAGAAAATTTCGGAATTTACCTGGAAACCTGTCGAAAATAACAGCCAGCCTATTTCAGATAAGATAAGATTCGAAACAGTTTTGGAATAAGAAACGTTGCATATTTATTGTAATACTGTTGAAATTGTATACCTTCCAGATTACTTGACAGGCCACCGTTTGATGCTGTTGAACCCTCACTTCCTCATACCTTTCCGCGCTGACGCCAAATAAAAGGGAGAAACTTTAGCGTACTTTTTGCTGTAAAACACTTAACCTAAATAAATTACTATGGTGGCATTATCGTCGTCATTGTTCGTCCTTTTATGGTTAGAACTTTGATTTATTACTTACCAACTACTTTAAGCTGGATGAAGATGCTGGTTGGGGGATGTGACGACACCTGGCACTCGTACAGACCTGCGTCCCTATGTTGCACAAACTTGATTTGCAACGTCCAATCCTGCAACACAGGAATTTATCACCCAGATAAGAATAAAGAACAGCTGAAGAAAATAGAGAATAGATAGAGCCTCATTACTCCAGGTTCTCAGAATAACGTGGTCTTTTTTATTTTCCTTCCCTAAACATTGTTTCAGATTCTGCTGCCTGAGATTTACATCACTTAATTATAAATATAAACACTGAATAACTATTATGCAAAACTCCCTTTTGCTAATTACAAATCGGATTACACCAAAGTAATTCGTAATCAAATATCTTGACAACCGTTATTTCACGAAATATCTTCTTCTCTACGGCAGTTGGAATGAATCAAAATCCATTCTTAACTGTCAGTGACAAATACACTTAACACCAAATATAACATTAGGGAGCTCTGCAATTTCCCCGCGAGTGTCAATATCCTTCACATATTTCCCAAAAAGCACGGCTATTATATACCTAAACAGCACTTTAATGGTGACAGTCCTTTCCTTGTGAGTGGGCTCCATGTGACGTAAGTCTACGTGGGGTGTCCGGAAAGTAACAAGCCATTTTGAATATCTCCAAAACCGGTCGCGTGGCCTTGATGTAACTTGGCAGCCAGTCAGAGGAGACCTTACAGCACATCGGCAAACAGTCATTGTCCCGTGGGGCTAGTAAGTCGGCAGTGAGAGGCCATTCACTGAGCTTGTGTACAGCGTGACCGTCGCATTTACAAATCTCCTCCCTTTGAATGGCGATTTTAGCTTTGGGAAAAGCCAAATGTGGACTGTAGGGGTGCCGACAGACCTGGATGATGCGATACTTTGCCACAAAAGAAACTCTTTACGAGAGCTGTAGAATGACTAGGTGCATTGTCATGATGAAGATGCTCGCTCGGTCATTGTGAATGCGACGATCACACAGTACACTAGCTCACTCAACGTCGTCTCACTGCCGTCTGACTAGGCCCATGGGAGAGTGATTGTTCATAAATGCACAGTAAGGTCTCCTCTGATAGGTTGCCAAGTTACATCAAGGCCGCGCTAACGGTTCTCTATATATTCAAAATGGATGGATACTTTCCCGACTGCCTTCGTACGAAATGTTCACAAAAATATGTGCGATGATATCTGAGCTACAGATATTCTGTTGGCAGAAGAAGGTTTCCTAAAGTTCAATTTGTCATTTATTTTTGCCTCTGTTATAAAGGAGCTTATAAGACTAAGTTGTGCTACAAACCGCAAGGTCGCGGGTCCGATTTCGGATAGTGTCTTTTGAAATGTTCATTGATATAAACTTTCAGGCCGTACTATTGTCCAAGGATCAACTCAGCCTCCCTCAGAAATGAGTACCAGGAATATTTCCTGGGGGTTAAGCTAGCCGCTGCATAGTGATAACAAACTTGCCAACTTAATTTGCCAATTGTCTTGAAATCTTGGAACCTCAGACTTCTGGAATCCTTAGGGCCTGTCCAGGCCTCTCTAGAGAATGGTTTCACTTTCTTAAGACTACGTAAAAGGCGCGTCTCTGGTCGTGCTTCTTATTTCCTTCTACAGACAGACAGACATATAATTTTCGGAAATTTCACGTCCTAAACAGCCCTTGTCAGGGGTAGGATTATTGCACAGGACTGTGGGATTAGCATGAAAACATGCTAAATTAAAGGAGAAACAAATATAACCTGATTAAAAATTGTACGGATATGAAATGAAATGCTAGAAGCAGAAGCTGCCTAAAGTCTGTATTAAAAGAATTTACTTTAGAGAAATATTTCGACAAATATATTAATTTTTTTTTCAACTGAAACTTGATGTACTTAAGCTTTAGTTTAATGGTACAGTACATAAACATCTTACAGGACTGTTAGAGCCATTACCAATAGTTTGCTTTAATATCACAGATATTTTCCTTTAGCCAGAGAATTTATCTGTTGCTGGAATGATACAGGGTATAAGGCCCAGTTGTTTCCATACATATTTTCAACCGGTTATTCCATATGAAACAGAAGCAAAACTTGTTTGTTGATGTAGCGATCCGAGTTTTTTTTTTATATACACAAATTTCCCTTTTCAAATATATAACAGAAAAAAAACTCGTTTTATATTGTGAAATAAACATACATAGCAAATAATGATTCACCTGGGGCCCGTTAGAGAAGTTCAGAAAAGTTACTGTTAGCTTCTGTCCATCTGTCTCTCCTGCTGTAGGAATAGTTTATTACTGAACTAATTGTCGTGCAATTTTGTGTTGGGAACCTTATTAAAGTCTCTAAAAATATTCCAGTCTGATTAAAATAGGTTCAACATATCGTTTACTTTATATGAAGTCGTAAGCATGCTTGTGATAATATTTCGAGAAGTGGTTATGGGATTAGAAGTGTTCAGAAACAATTTTTTTAATGCAATCAAGTCATTTCCCTTGAAGTCATCTTTTCAAAAAACTGTACCGTTTACAAATTGCTAAAGAAAATTACAGCAGAGTAAGACAGGCGTAGATATAAGGTAATACGGTCCAAAAATATGAGATGTTTGTGTCACTTAGCTAAGAAAACGTATGTAGAGTAATGCATATAACATATACTGCCTAATTAACGTAATTTCTCATTGTCTTCAAAGTCCGCTACACCTCTTTCAGTCAAATTTATCTTCTTTTTACTGTAAGTTTACACTTATATGCTGTTTTTGACCTATATTTTATGCGTGTAATATCGATTCCATAAACGAATTTAGGCCTGGACAACAGCGATTTTAAACTTGTTCGTGATTTCCTCTGTTTGACTCAAAGAACAGAGCAGGATAACACCTTAACATAACTCATGACTGCTTCATTCTACAAGTCACTTGTTAAGTCAACCTGAATTTATACTATGCGCAACGAAGCAGATAGAAAAGCTCCTTGAAGCAGTTCAAGAACTCAATTTATCGATATTATTTTGTTCTTATTTATATTTTCCTCTTCTTTTTAGTGAAGGCTGTCAAAATTTATTACTCAAGCCATTCTATTTTTTCTTTTCTTTTCGCTCCTTCTCCTAATTCCATTACTCAGCTTTACATAACTTAACAATTCCTGAACACTATTTTATACCACCTTAAAATCCGTACGAAAGAACGACTGTTTTTAAACAAACAGTTTCCCAGTAACCATCGCTCAAATTTTGGTGACAGTTATGCGCGTCTTCTGTGGAAGGAGCGAGCCGTAAACAAGAGCTGCTAACTGGGTACATTGGGCTTCGTGGAGAGCTAATCGTGCCCAGTTACAGCAGGGGGCATCCTTAATATCCTGCAGCAGATATTTCACGTGTTTTGGGCTGCTGTTTCTGCTGCCATCTGGTACATGAAAGATATACAGCATAACAAAAAAAAAACACTGCACAGGTGCAGCTTTAGGACCAGGCAGCACTGTTATGTATCATGTGGGTCGAGTGAGGAAAGCGCGGAAGTAAATATGTGACTGAGATGAAGACGTGTATGTTGTAAAAAATGCATTAAGTTCGGTGTGAATAGAAGATTATTCACTTCAAATACAGCAACAATGTAAGATTCTGAGAGTAGCAGTGGGCCAGATAAACATAACTTCTGCACACATCTTCGATAAATATCTTTTACAACGTAAAGAATAATTGGAATCGGGATTACCAAAACTGCCGTATGATGAATACAGCACTAGAAGAAGGGAAGAATAGTGGCTGTCGTTTTCATTAAATGAGAGTCCTGGAAACGGAAATGTATGACATCACACACCATTTATGTTGTTTCCCACAAATGCCCCTTACTCTTATGTGTTGCCGGCAAAGTAAAAAAGCCTTACATTTAATAATTTTTCCATTTATTTTTCTTTCATTAGTTAATTTGAAACTGAAATTCATGAAAGAATTTTGCATTTGTAAGAGCAACGTAATTTCACTTTAATTATCACACCAACTAATGCACTTATATAAAATTTCAAATTAAAACACTTAAAATCGCTCCAACATGTTTCGATCCTTATGTCATCCTCAGGGAGCTACGTAGCTCCCTGAGGATGACATAAGGATCGAAACATATTGGAGCGATTTTAAGTGCTTTAATGTGAAATTTTATGTACGTGTATTAGTTGGTGTGATAATTAAAGTGATCCTACAAAATGCACGGTGCAACAATGAAGATAACAACGTAATTTCTTTGTAATTCAAAATTTCATGCATTGGCACTTACATTTCACACGAACTTAACAAGTCCCTGTCCAGTCCTTGAAGTTAAGTAGCTGCTTTTTTGAGAAAAATGTTTCCTGCCGTGAAAGCTTCTAATCCTAGAGAATTTTCCTGGAATCTGTGACATGTAGATTCGCATAATGTTGAATCAAAATTTCTAGTATTTTTGTCTTTTTCTGTCCACACAGATGGTCAAAATATTGTTCGTGTCAGTCGCACTCATAAATATAAAAAAAACCTCCAGCTGTAACACCTGGCTGATCATTGGGTTTGGAGCAGCGCACACAACACATGAATTCACATTACATGCTCCCTTCACATGATACACATTGCTGTGTTAATAAGAGTAATTTTTCTGTCTTTTTTTGTGGGGAGGGGACTCTGGTTGAGCTTTGGCAACAGTTCCATTCTGGCCCTCATCTCTAATAAATTCAACACGCCATTCCAATTTCTCACCTCTTTTCAGGATAATTTAAAATTCATCGCGGGATATTCTGTGGCCTTATTCCACCTTTCATTTTGCTGCGAAAAATAATTTCAGAGGCGACCTCTTTTTTCCAGTTTAGTAGGCTCTGTTTTTTCATTAACTGGACGAATGTTTTAACTTTAGTCTGGTGTGCATTTTTCCTAACCCTCGCGCAAGTCCCGCTCATATTTTCGGTACTGAAGGTTTGCCTTTTGACACTTCCCTGTCTTTGATAATGTCGGGACTTCCTATGTATGTTTTTTAGTTTAGGCTATTAATCCTGGAGGTCTAAAACAATTCTATTAACAAAATTTCATCTCTTTTCCGACTACAAGAAAAACAAGTGTCTATAAGAGTAGATATATGGGTAGTTTCTGTTGTTGGCGAATGGAGCCCTGCAGAAAAGGGTGAGGGGGTTTGGCATTAGATGCTATGCAGTAATTGTCTGTCCTTCGGCTTGCAGACTGGCACTAAAGTAAGCTCTATGGACGTATTAATTAACATGTAAATCTCCTCCTCGCTCTTTTTGTATTGAAAGCTCTAAATAAAACGTGTGCACTATGGTGCTGGTAGACTAAAATCAACTGAAATTTACTGTGAAAATTGGCATGTAAAACAATACGCCTACTTGGCAAGGAAATTAAATTCAGTGCAAATTATTTTTTGAATGACGGCTCCCCTTTTACGGCCTATTTGCTTGTGTTGAAAAGGCTCGCCAGAAGGACATGAAGTTTAATATCATAACAAACAATACTGTTATACCAAGCTCAGACTTACTGCACACCTTATGATCCTACTTATAATCAGTTCTTGTTTACATGTTGCCAATAATACGCGGTAAGTGTAAGGGCAGCTGCGTGATCCACACATTGCCAGTCTTATCGTTGCGTGTACGGCTGAGAACTTGGTCTGAGACACAGAGATTAGTTGAAGAATGAAAGACCAACTTGATGTCACTTGCTATTTTATTTCACTTATGTGCTCAACATGTTTCAGACATAAATATATCCATCATCAGGAGCTTGCGACTGTTCTGTTGAATTACCACATAGGTTCGATGTGTGTTGGAGTTTCGGTGTGGTTGGGTTGGAGTGTTATCCGTGTTGCAGGCTGAACAGCCTGAACCAAGAAAAATACGACCAATGTGGTAATTCAACAGAACAGTCGCAAACTCCTGATAATGGATATATTTATGTCCGAAACATTTTGAGCACATAAGAAGTGAAATAAAATAGCAAGTGACATCAATTTGGTCTTTTATTCCTCAACTATCACAATGATGCACGGTCCAATAAACATAAGATACACAGAGATTAGTTTAATCTTCCGTTCCTACGAAACTTATGGAGAATCGTGTAAAATACATTCTTTTTTCGTGAGTATGCAGTGTAGTTTCATGCAAAGGATTTTCATGGTGTATGCATGTGTAAGGAAGAATGCAAAGTTTTGTAGCAAAATTCAGAATAGGGTTTTCCAGTGTTTCACTTCTTTTAAAATTATGCACATCTCAGCGCTGAAGGTCATTTCCAGCAGCTACTCTATCACGCGATAAGGGTTAATGTTTATTACACACATTATGCTAGTACTGAGGTCGTGAGTTTGTCGTGTCTCTGTTTTCAGTTTTCAACTCACCCTCCTGTAATAACTCGCGGCTTTATGTAAACATAGAAAATATAAACCGTGCATTGGAAAAATAAATATTATAAGTGGAAGGTCGAAATTATGTCCACAGTTATTATTAATATTTTTAAAAAGGGTGCTGTTGTTTATTTTACATCTGAGGGTCCAATTCCTCAATTACCGATTGTTAAAAAGTATTTTGACTGAAAAAATAAATACGCTTCTGCTATTTGTTGGTGAGCTCGAGAACGGCAATTAGTATATTTTGTGTGCAGGTGACAAAAGTTACTGGATAAATAGTTTTGTTCAATAAACATTTGCCTAGAAAACAGAGTAGTTGTATATTTTTGGTCTATCCAGTTTATTTTCTTACAAGAATGTTTAAGCATAGTTCTTTCCTGTTAAACGAGATTAAACATTATTTTCGACAACCCTTAACTCACCATTGAAATTTCCTTATTAAATCAAGTCACACATAAGATAGTAATTCTGACAGTAGTTTAAGTTGAATGTGACAAATTATATCCTTTTCTTTAAGCTAAGATTGTGTATATGAAACACCAGAAAAGAAATCATTCACAAACACTAAATAATTAATTTTAAACAAGTAAATGTGTTTTATAACATAACACGAAATTCCATGTGGTATATTAATAATTGTCCAACGAGATGCAACACAATGCAGTCTATTTATTATTTTGCAAGTTCACTCTACATGTTTCGGGTGTCAACCACACCCAACATCAGGAGTATACACAACTGTAACTACAGCCTCCGGTACTGGTCATATTTGTTGCGCAGATACCTCCCTCCAACGTGGCCAAGCTAGTTGTTGTTACGGTTTTGTGTACTCCTGATGATGGTTGTGGCTGACACCCGAAACACGTAAGGTGAACTTGCAGAATATAGACTGCTTTGAGTTGTATCTCGTTGGACAATTATTAATATAGATCAGCGATGTACGAAACCATAAACATAAAATCCATATAGTATGTAGAACAGGCATTAAATATAATTTATATAAAGCAGTCATATTTGCCAAAATTGCATTAGTTTGAACATATCTGTGGAACGAAAGATACACGAAATGACTCGGGGGGTTTGGAACATATTTATTGAAGAAACTGCCTCTTTAAGACTAGAAATAAATGTATTGGCTCAGGATTAGCCTTACAAAATACGCAAGAAATGTAACAGGCGCATAAAATTTGTTGGGCTTCCTAACCCGAATCTAATTCAGTAGTTAGTGTTTCCTTGTACCCTTCTTCTAAACAGTTATAAAATAACTGTTTTTAATAATTCGGACTGGTATATCAAGAAAACCAACTAACGACGTTCTTATTATTTGCTTCAAAGCATCTCACAGCATACATAGACTTGTCGAACCATAATGAAGTGTACAAGCTATTAGGTTTCTCGTTATGAACTGTCTTGCACTCCTTTATTCCTTTCTATATTTGAAACTACATTTTCTCTCTGAGCGGGTTTTAAACTTTCCAATTTAACCCCCTTTCAGAACGCGGGTGTTCGTGTAAAACAGGTTCCATTTCTTGTTGTTCAATTACGATCATTCAGACCAACCGTTGCCAACGCACTGTTGACTCGCACTGGTACAAAACGCACACGTAATTAGAACGTCACTAAATGTTTAGGAGTCCCGACTGGGCAAAGGGAAGCAGAATCTATGAACACTGTTTTCTAATTTACTCAGTTCTTGTCCGACTTCCCAGCTAAGCTCCTCACAACCCCTTCCTTCCCCCCAAGTGTCCAAGTCAGTAAACTGTGTTAATTGCTCCGATACCTACTCCACACTCCTACATGGCTAAAGGCCAGGCAGGCATAGGCTTGTCAGTACATGATTAGCAGACCTATAGCTCGCTATTAGCGAATGGAAACTACAGAATTGCGTCTGTAATGAATGAGAGAGGAAAGTACTGTTCAAGCATCACTCCATGACAAGGTACAGGGAGTACAAACATGTGGTCTTCTAATGCACTCTTCTATCTGATATTCCCACGACGATGTTGGTTGATTTATGCTTTATTTAACAACGCTGTATCAATTATGTAATTAAAATTGATGCAATAACTAAACAGAATCCAGCGATGTTCGCTTGATTGTAGCACTTTAACATGCAGCAAAGAAACTTCGATAGTTTTACGTTAGAATTGTGTTAGCTGTACCTGTAGCTACTACGATACATTGGTCACATATGATAAAAGCACGACACCACATTAGTGAATTCGAATTAGATTGAAGCAGAGGCTCTGCTTGTGCCTAAAGGAAAGTCTTCAACCAGTCAGTAACAGTTATAAATAGTCTGACGCTGTTAGTACAGACTGCATTTATACGCATTTGCAGGAAATTCGTGTTACAGTTCTATTGCTATATGTCTGACCTATTTAATGTAAACTGTATTGTGGATTTCTTCAGTAGCACTGGATATATTTCTTATTTATTCCTGAAACTAATTGAAGGGAATGTTGATTCAGGTAATTGCCTGTAGCCCAAATATAAACGACATGTAAGTCGACTACAAATTGTGCGTTGTACTCTAAGCAGCTCAAATTTGCGGGGTAATTAAAAAAAATGTTCTAAATTGCTCATTTAACGAAGAAACGTTTAGCTATTATAAAACGCTGGGGTTTATTATAGAATTCAATAATCCCATAGTGACAAATAATACTGAGTGAGCTGATTTAGGTCCAAAACATTGTATTCTTTCGAATATAGTTTTAACATTGTCCTCAAATATATGCCTACGTCCTGCTATTAGTTTGTGCCACTGTCGTTATCCGACGAAATATTTCTGTACGTTTCTCTTCGTCCCGAATCGTGACAGAGCAGAGTGGTGCAAAAACCTGCAATTAGGTTGTGACCTAAATGTTTAGTAATTTGTTATAGGAAAATTGGATATTTGTAATTTCTGGAATCTATACTTATATTCAAGTCATTCTTTCGATACCTTCTTTATCAACAAAACTTGAAGTTGTGTCCCAAGTTAGTAACAGCTGGTAATATGCAAGTAATTTTTCAATTTAATATATTAATTCGCCCTATTTATTGTGAAAACTCCCTATTGGTGGTGGAAAAATTCCCAGTGTTTGATATTGTGTAGGGGTACAATTTGTAATTAAAATGGCTAAATACAGATATTTATCAGCGCCATTTTGTTCAGTGTGGTGGCTAGTGCCTATACAGTGCGTGACGCCAACAGACTTGACCATGTCAAGATTTTACAATACGTGGATAGTGGCAAATTTACTACAAAGCAGTACTCATAAAAAAAACGGTTCACCGGATCTTTCTTTCGTCACATATTGCTGTGTTTCGTCTGTAGAGACATCAAGGAAATGCAGTTATTATGGTACGTAATTGCTATTTATTCGGTTGTTCAACAAGTAGCAAATATTATTATTATTACTATTATTACTCTTACTACTGCTACTACTACTACTACTCTACTATTACTACTACTACTACTACTACTATTACTACTACTACTAATTGCAATTCGTCACTCGGTGGCAATAGTCCTTACACTAGTAGAGACAAAACAAATAAGAATAAATATACATAAACGAAACAGTACAAAAAGCAGAGTACAAACGATAAAAAACACAGTAGATACAAGTAAACCTATTACCAAAACACCCACACATACAAACAACCACGCATTACAAAACAAGTTAAACCAACCATAGTACAAGTTAAAACAACTACAGTACACGTTAAACAACCACCGTACAAGATATACCCAAATGAAATAGTCACAATATCATGAAGTAACCTCAGTATAAAATCACTCTAATGTACATGCCACTCTAATCCCCAAGAACTTCACCGTAAATCATTTCACTTCATTTCACTTAGAAATAAAATCACTTCACGTAGATCATGTCAGTTCACTCCACATCACTAAATTTCACATCACTTCACTTATTTACACTCAGTCCCCACTTGAATTTCCTTGTTTGTAACTACATTCTTAACCCTCTTTCTAAATGTGTTTAGTTTACGGGGGAAAGAAACTAGTAGGCTTGCAGGTAATTGGCTCCACTTTTACGTGTAATTGTCCTATTTACGAATGAATGTTTACCAACACATTTTCTTTGTTTACTAATCCTACAGAAGTGTCGCTGTTTCAAAACAGGATGTACTGTCAGTAAGAGAATTAACAAAGTCATTAGAGTAAGTTCGGTAACAAATTCTAATTTTTTTTCCCAAACCGGAAATCTGTCTCAAAGCCACTCTGTACTTTAATTCAGTAACTCCAGATGTTCATATTTGATTTTTGAGTTCAGTCAGCTTCGGAAAATACTTCATCACATACTGACCAACTCCCAATCAAGCACTATGTACGGGATAAACCAGATGCTTTCGGGACGCTTTATTTGAAGTTAAGTGGCCCCCATCTCTCTGGGGATCAGTGTCAGCTACGACACTTGTTACAACCAAAAGACTTCTGTTTTCTATTTCAAGTACCTTAACTCATTGACAACAAACTAATCAGATTAATATACCTTGTACATAACTTCTTAATTCTTCACCGTATTTGCCTTTGCAACTGCATCTTAATCAATCTACATGCCAAGAATCCTATCCAGCGTTTTTGTGGACGTGAAATTTAGTTCCCAAGCTTCGCAACGCACACTGCATCTCTCATATATTCAAACTTCGGATCTCTACCATCTAGAGCACCACATTAATGTAATACATATACCAAATCTACGAAATATAAAATAATGCCTTTTCCAGGTCCGTAAAAGAAGTAACATGTGTTCAGTTAAATTAAAAATTAAACATCGTTTTCAACCGCTATTACCCTTAACCACTATTACTCTATAACTACTATTACCCTACAACCACCTTACCCTACAACCACTGTTACCCTACAACCGATATTACCCTACAACCGCTATTACCCTATAACTGCTATTACCCTATAACCGCTATTACCCTATAACCACTATTACCCTATAACCGCTATTACCCTACAACCGCTATTACCCTACAACCACTATTACCCTACAACCGCTATTACCCTATAACTGCTATTACCCTATAACCACTATTACCCTTAACTGCTATTACCCTACAACCGCTATTACCCTACAATCGCTATTACTCTGTAACCGCTATTACTCTATAACCGCTATTACCCTATAACTGCTATTACCCTATAACCGCTATTACCCTATAACCACTATTACTCTATAACCGCTATTACCCTACAACCGCTATTACCCTACAACCGCTATTACACTATAACTGCTATTACCCTATAACCGCTATTACCCTATAACCACTATTACCCTTAACTGCTATTACCCTACAACCGCTATTACCCTACAACCGCTATTACTCTATAACCGCTATTACCCTGCAACCCAACCACTTAGTTTTACCTACTGTTGTTGAATGATGGGATTCACAGTGAGTCTGTATTGGTGCTGGAATGAATAGTGAGTCCGTCGATGACATGTGGAACTTCAGTCTGGTAGGTCTGGCCAACTGCGGTAGTGGCATGGCTCAGTCCGGTGCAGAGGAAAGGCGAATTTACACGTGGTAAAGCAGACGGTAACAACAAATGTACTGCGATGATTAATCCTCTGAATTGTTTGCCACGTGCACTTTGTGAACTGAACACAAC
>Ga0123355_10007556_pt1 | contig 16312 bp, 7 predicted proteins | sample TergutEmb28metaG_3_FD_89872 | JGI IMG/M metagenome (GOLD analysis project Ga0123355, IMG submission 89872) | Embiratermes neotenicus P1 segment gut microbial communities from Petit-Saut dam, French Guiana - Emb289 P1 | ecosystem: Host-associated > Arthropoda: Insects > Digestive system > Gut ...
AGAGCAATACAACCCATGAAATAACTCAACAAATAAGTCGCAAGCTCCTGAGGATGGGTGTATTAACATCCGAAACATGTTGAGTATTAAATAATGAAATAATAAAACAAGTGACATATTTTTTTTAAGCTCGTGGTTCCATGCATCTTAATTCAATGTGAATAAAAATCCAACAGATGAAGCAGTATGCATATATTTATTTACTGCAAAGCTACTCTACAGGTTTCGGGTGTCACAGCACCCATTATCAGGAGTATTAAAAACCGTACCCGCAGCCTCCGGTACAGGTCATACTACTTGTACCGCTACTCCCCTCCAACGTGACCTGTACCGGAGGCTGCGGGTACAGTTTTTAATAATCCTGATGATGGGTGCTGTGACACCCGAAACATGTAGAGTAGTTTTGCGGTAAATAAATATCTGCGTACTGTTGCATCTGTTGGATTTTTATTCACACTGAAGTGACATCAAGTTGGTCTCTCTTTATTCAACTGTGTACAATATTTACAGGAGATAAAATGAAAGAGTAATTATTTGTCATAGTAGATAGAAGTTCATACCGAATGAAAGTTAATATAATCAATCGGGAATAATATTCGTTGACGTTAAATCACATTACAACAGTAACACGTACAAAAAACGTTACGTAGTCTAGACTACAAGGGCAAGTAACTGTGTGAACTTGAGGGTTACTGCCGGCACCGAGGGTAAGGACAGACCGTGCGGTTGGTATTTCAGTGGTTTTCGCTGAGGTTCAGAATTTTCACAGTCCCTGAATATTATTCCGCACAAATTACCCACCGAATCAGAGAGCTCCGCCATAATTAAGCTACTGTTAAGTGTAATAAACATACTTCAGTTCTTACTTGGCCAAGCTACATGGTGAACATCTCCAGAAGAACCACCTGCTCCATTTACTCTTTTCAGCGCACAACTCGTTTTACTACGTATGTATTTTATGTATTTCCAGCAGTTTTGCTACATGCAGGAGATGGAAAATTTAATAACTGTTTTGTACAGTTGAGTGCTCCATGATGATGCGTAAATAAAGCATGGAACACGTACGATTTGATTTTTATAATATTATTAAAATTTCAAAATTTTTTCGCATTTGTTGGTTTGACGAGTGCAGTGATTGAATTACAATGTGTGAATTGGAGAATATGAAAAACTAATGAATGTAAACTGCAGTAATAAACTTACATCATGAGTAGGCAGAGCCTGAGACAAAACTCAATACCGTATGGTGGATGTATGATAACGCAATTCTGGGACTGATGCCAGGAGATCGATGGGTGTTAATTTTGGGTTAGCGTGCATTGCCACGTGGTGAGGGTTAAAACAATCAGCTTAAATCAGTTTTCGATACTTGTACTAATGGCTTTCTCTCGTAGCTGGATAACACTTTTTTTCTTTTTTGCGCTTTAAAATAAAATATTTTGGATATTTTAGTCTTCTGTTCAAATATGACTCAGATGCTACTTACTGAGGTTGCGACATGTTGGAATATTTCAAGTAGCAATACGTTACTCCAAATTTTGAGCACAGGCAGCGCAAAGTAAATTTCAAGCGAAATATGTCAAAAAGGCTTATATTTTAGCATAAACCCAAACACACGTCAGCCATTATATTTTAACCCCATTATAAAGGTAAAAAATCCCTGTACTGTCCTGTACATTTCCAGAGTTTCCCAGGAGGTTGAGGCTCCCAGATTTTAAGATAATCTGTACATGAAGGTGGTAAGTTTGTCAGTCTTGCGCACCGGCTGCCTTCATCCACTCTCCCCTTCTCCAGGAAATGTTTCTGGTATTCATTTCTGTCAGATGCTGGGTCTACTCCAGGGCCATAGTGCGGCCATAAGTTTTATGTCAATTAAAAATTCCAGTGAATCCAAAGGGAAACGAATCCGCGACCTGCCGGCTTGTAGCACAGTGTCAACCCCATTATATGCCAACTAAAGTCACCATAAGGAGTGCGTAGCTTACAGTATATCGAGAGTCGTGTATGTGACTGTGAACTTTTCTATGCCTCTAATGAGATAAGTCGATTGGTCATGCCGAAATGGCTCCCAGAAACATATTTATTGGTGCGAGATTTGACCTTCTCACAGTGATGGTAATGAAGACAAAAGGTCTGCTGGGATGTTGTGTCTTATCAACTGGTATATACTTACCGATGCTTCGAATGGAACTAATGCCTTCCTCTTCGTGTTCAAGAAGTCAAAGCTGGTGAAAAGAGCCTTCTTTGTGTTGAATGAACTTTTACCGTGGCAATGCTGGACTTAAGTTTACGTTTACGTCTTGCATCATTTTTTATCAAGCTACCAAATTTTTTTTAAGTGTTCCACATTTTTCGGTGGTTTTTGATCGATCATAAACTGTATTGCAGATGGTAGCTTTGGCATTCTCATTATCTTGGTTTTTTCCACATTCATTTCCATTCCATAATGTACTATAATTTCAGTTAGTCTATCAGTTATGCAATATAACGCCCGCTGGACCAAAACGGAACACACTTTATCCGCTAAATACATTAAAGTCTAGATCCTAAATGCCAAAATTTATCAAAATCCGTTAGTGTGTTGTGGAAGTTAATATATCGGAGTACTTGAATATAACATTTTGCATTTTGAACCTTGTTCGTCCAGAGGAGTATATCTGTCGTGCTGTAGCATTATATACGAATGTATCAACACTGTTTAAGACTGTATTTTATTTATTTGGTGCCTAAGTAACAAAAGTTTCATTTTCTGAAGTTAAAAAATATCGAAAGAAACACAGAATATTTAGCGAATAATGAATTGCAGAAGCACGGAGAGAAGCTGTTATAGCCTGAAGTGAGGTAGCCTCCCAGTATTTTCCTAGGGTGACTGAGGATAACAGCTAAAATCATTAGTTAATGCAGACGGTATTTGGATCTAATGTGGAACCTAGAGCCCCCCCAAAGGCAATGATCAAATACAAATTACTCCACCCTTACTTTAGATGAAAATCTGTGTAAATTATTCTGTGTAACCAAGCGTTTTGTCATGTGTTTTTATTATGGTACAGTTATTGCCTGCATTGATATATATATATATATATATATTAACTATTTGACGGAAATTGTCCCGTAACAATCCTTCATTTATCTTTTAATCTAGAAGACTGATGTATCTAGAAATTTCTTACAATTTTGTGTTCACCTCTTTTAATTTTTATACCATACTTTTCTCCCAACTACAGTTTGCACTATCGTATAAACATGCACGTAATACCTTTATTGTTGCACCGTGCATTTCGTAGAATCACTTTAATTATCAACCAACAAATGCACTTACATAAAATTTCACATTAAAACACTTAAAATTGTTCCGACGTGTTTCGATCCTAAGATCATCCTCAGGGAACTAGGTTGTTCCTTGCTAAAGTCATTTTAAAAACATTCACAAAATATTATTTTGTGAATGTTTTTAAAATGACTTTAGCAAGGAAAAACGTAGCTCCCTGAGGTGAAATTTTATGTAAGTGCATTTGTTGGTTGATAATTAAAGTGATGTACATAATGCCTTTTATTATACAATTTCAAAGCTGTTCATTTCATTGTTTGGTCTAAATTTATCCTCTACCGCGTATATTACAGTGATGTCGAGGAACTATATAGGGCCGCCAAGCCTCTTGCACAATGGGTATCGGGTCCGAGGGTAAAAAGCTCGGCGCGTGGTTTTGACCACCCACCCATACCTAGGGCCGAAGTTAAAGAAATACTGTAGCAATACTATAGCAATACCGTAGCAATACTATAGCAATACTGTAGCAATACTGTAGCAATACCGTAGTAATACTGTAGCAATACCTCTATTCCTCGTTCTGTGACTTCATGGCCTGCTTTGGGGAGAAATTTACTTTTACCCTTTACCTTATATATTATTGTATCAACAGTTATCAGTTGTCACTTCCTGTCGACAAGCTATTCGTGTTGCTAATATAACCCGCTTAACTGTGAGCACGCACGCAAACACACACACAAACCGTGAAATAAAAGAGGGAAGTGACAAACATTACTAGATGAAGGAAGGGTAAAATTAAATAACACAATCAACCAAAAAATCTTCAGATTAACTAAGACAGTAAGTAAGATATTACCGTAATTCAATTTGCATATTTTGGGTCCCACGTTGTCCTGTAATAAAAAGTACCTACCTTCAGTTTGTAATTAGAAATATCGTCGCAGTGAAATATTCAACAAGGCTTTGTAGGTAAAAAAATGATTTATGTACATTCCTTGCGCTTCGCTCTATACTCGAAGTTAGCAAAGCTCCAGTGTTACATCCATCACGGTGTGTGCGTCTTCAGTAGCCGTTCCCAAATTAGAAAACCAAGATGAATAATTTAACTCGGGTCACGAAGGAAGTTGTTTTGGAGATAGATCCTACAGTCTCGTATATTTCAGAATCTCTTGGGTGAGCTGAAAGGAATAGCAAGGAATTTCTTATTCAGCAAGGGTTAAGATAACCAGACTTAACCCCACATCTGCCGTATTTCATCGAGCGTCCAAAAGAAGGCACGAGATCTTACGACTCTCCTACGTAGATTCGGTCTGGTTAGTTTGTGTCGTTCTTATCAGAGTGATGGCTGAAACCAAACTGCAAGAAAGGTAATGGAATTTGATTGTAAGTCTTTATTTGTACAAACTTCACATTACACAAGGCTTCATTCTTGGCTTCTTCTGAATAAGCCCGTAATACTGTGGAGTGATTCTGACACATTTGACTGGAGTTGTATTCTTGTATCAAGCATATCATCCTGAAGATGGTCTGATTACTGGCCGAAAATTGTCGGTGAAGATATTGTAAATAAAAATAAATCACAATATAAAAGAGAATTTGTTAGCTGTTAAAACATGTAAACCTTTAGGCACCATGCATCCTATATATAGGACAGACGTAACGCTACTCCCCAGAGTACGCTTTTTATATATTAGTCAATAAATATACTTAATTATCTTTTTTAGACTTTCTGTAACCATCTTCGTTTATTCCTCCACCAAATGTCGTGTAGTTCCTAATATTACCCTTCTTGGTTCATAAAATATTCACATTTTACATAAATGGTTTGCTAAACTGTAAATGTCCAGCTCCAAGGCCAAAGGGTTAAGTAATAAGAGAACTGAGCCCTTATGTGTTATTACGCTGGTAATTCCATACGGACGTTGCTGGGCAACCTGTAGGTCACGTCTGCAAGAGGCAAGATAGGTTGTCCCGAAACGTCTGTAAGGAATTACCAAAATTCCCTGCGCAATAACCCAGAAGAGTTCAGTTCTCGTCTACCTCGAGGCGGAAGCCTGAAATCACGTGATGTAACAGCAGTTTTTAAAGACGATCTTCATGATTGGTACTTTTTACGAATCATTGTTAGGGTGATGATGTGAAGGAAGGTATTAGGCATGAGGAACGTAACACGCATGAGAGGGAGAAACAGAGTAGTGCAGAGGGTTTCGGGTGTGACGCCAAGAAACAGAAGTACCGTTTTATAAAACTAGGCATATATTGGACGATACTAAAATGTTTATTAAATAAAGAGAATGGTTGAACATGGGTTGTAACAAATGTTAGGCCTTTGTGAAAACGAGAATGCAAATTTGGGTTCCTAAAAATGCGGGAAATTTCCTGACTGGATGAGGAAATATTAACTGCTTTAAAATAAGGAATTTGAGGTATACTAGGATGTTACGAGTGTTTTTAGGCTTCCACCGCTTGTGTAAATGACGTCTTAGACCTTACGGGTTGTTACGGAGCGTAGATTTGAAATTATCTAGCCATGTTTCCGGATAACCCATCGGTTCTGTCTTCAAGAGAAAAACATGCCAAGAAGAGTTCTTCTAAGGCCATTTGACCTCGAAAATGTGATCGATAGTCAGTATCGAAATGTCGGTAGATTATTATCAATCTACGCTGCGTACTGTCCTAGACGAGCGAAGATATCACCTTGCTGCAGTGTTTTCTCAGTATATATTATTATTCCCAAGTACGTCTATGGTCTTAATGGACGTCGGACTTGGACTTGCACGTTGAAATGTACCGGATTTTAAGGGTGATCGAAAACACGATACCGTCGAATATATTTGGATGTAAATGAAAGGACATGACAGTAAGGTCGAGAGGATTGTACATGTAATGAACAGCTCCATGGTTTACACCTTCACATAATATTATTAAAGTGATTATTTCAATGTGACGTGTAATGGGCGGGACATGCAGCACGCATTTAAAAAAGTTTACTTACCATATTTCTGATAGGAAAACTTGAGGGCGGCGTCCGCTTGGAAGATACAAGCATGGAAAAAATTGTATCAAAGTGGGTCTTAATGACGGAAAGTGAAAGGGTTGTGAACTACTTTCTTCTGGCTTGGAATAGGGTCCAGCTTCATTCTGCTGTAAAGGTAAAGCAATCCCCGTACAGGCCTGAACAGGCCCTGAGGGTTCCAGGAAGTTGAAGCTCCCAAATTTCAAGACAAGGTGAAGGTGGTAGGGTTGTCAACCCTACGCACCGGCTGCCTTTACCCCTCAAGAAATATTCCTGGTACTTACTTCTGTTAGGAGTTGAGTCGACCCCAGAAAAACAGTGAGACCGGAAGGATTATGTCAACGAAAAATTCCAATGGCACACTCGGGAATCGAACCCGCGGCATTCCGGATTGTAGCGCAGTGCTTCATCCAACTGCGCCACGACGTGCCCCTGTATTCTGTTGTAAATCGTGTAATGAGCCAACGAGACCCATAACAATGCACGAAATTTGTGGGCAGCTTCTTAAGAAGAGTTCTGTTCCAAGGAAACAATCACAAGCCAGTTAATCTGCCTTTGTTGTCGTATTTAGGAACCAGAGACGTACTTGCCTATACGAATGACGACTGTAGGTTATTCCCCAATTTACCGCCTGTTCACTGTGCCTTACATAACTCTCAATATTGCTATGTTACTTCGTCAATGGACAGCCAATTAACAGTAGACTCTACCAAAGACCCTGAAAGAAAACTGAGCAGTATTTCTACGGATTAGTGGGGAAAATAGCGTACGTGTGAAGCCACACAAATAACCTGTAAAAGGATGGAGATGGGGCGCAGTAGTGTGGTGGAATCGAGATGTCAAGTAATGGCTACTTCTTGGGGGGCGCTACTTCGAAATGTGATGCGGTTTATCGCAGAATATACGTCTGGCGTTTTGGAGGGAGTAATGTAGTAATGACAAGGGTAAGGAGTCCATTCTTATGTGGGAAAGAGTAAATTGTACAAGTTCGTATACCCTTGAAAATTTATGTCACTCCTGCCTTTATGAACAGCCTAATATACAGTATATATATATATATATATATGTATTATTCTTTCATCCCTGCTTTCGCTTCTTATTTCTTTATCCCCACATATTTTATTTTATTTATTTTTTGGGTTCGGGAAAATCACTAATAAATCAAGACTTTATGCAAGAACAAATCAGTAACCGACTGAATTTGGGGCATGCTTGCTCACATTCCGCTTAAGTCATTTTTTTCTATAAAAGCATGAACATTAAAGTACACTGAACAATTGTGTTCTTTATTTTGTATGAGTTAGGTTTTCTTCAGAGTAAGGGAAGTACACAAGCCGAAGGCGTTCGACAAAAGGGTGCTGAAGAAGACGTTTGGGCCTAGATTGTAGAAAGTAACAGGAGACTGGAGAAAACTACATTCTTAGGAACTTTAAAATCTGTATTACTTGCCAAGTTTTATTCGGTGATTAAATCGACAAGAAGGAAATGACGTGGCATGTGCCTTTCATGGAAAATACACGTGTGTGGAGAGAACGTCTGAAGGAAGGAGAACGCTTCAAAACATTAGGCGTAGAAGGTAAGAAAATATTACAATAAATCTTAAAGATTTAAAGTGGAAGTGAATTTATCTAAGGATGAAAGGATTCGCGGGCTCCCGTGAATACGGTAAAAAGTCTTTTTTTTTCAACCAAAGCACGGAAATTCCAGATTGGCTAAAGAACTTTTAACTTCTTAGGAAAGATTTTTAAAATTATGCGTCAAGTTTTGTTGAACTATAAGTAAACAAATAACCATCGAACACAACTTTATAAATTATTCATAAAGCCACATGTTTCGACCCTATACTTTCATCGGCAGGCTGATGTTTAGTACATATTAAAATAAGTATACATGTTTCATTGTAGAATTAAGGCCTCACTTCTTACAAATATTGAATATGTTCAAGAAAGAATGAATTGTAAATATATTTGCAAGAAGTGAGATCTTACTTCCAAAATGCAATAGGTATACTTCTTTTAATATGTTCTAAAAGCCAGCCTGATGATGACACCATGGGGTCGAAACATGTAGCTGTATGAATACTGTATAATGTTGTGTTCGATGGTCATTTGTTTCTTATTTCTTGGAAAGGACTTTTCTCCTTGAAGTCGGTTATATATTCGACGACTATGTCAGTAGCTCAGTGTATAATTTCATACTGTGACACCGTCAGCGAATGGCAAACTGTGGGACTAATATCAGCCTTTTAAAGTCTACTGGTTACGTGATGCACCAACAGGTTTAACATTCAACAACTGTACGCTCTGCCCACACTGTATTTATGTGTTTTGTATTTATCTGAGAACAAACAGCGACTTGCGCCACTTACAGCATAAACTGATTGGGTTTTATAACCGCGAGGGAAAGTGTTTACTCGTACAGCGCGGTACGGACTGGGCCTTTAACTGAAGCTGTCTGCGTTGTGTCTTTAAAGGGTTATTGTATGATACTTCAGCGCTTGAACTACTTGAACTGACTCAATTACTTTGTTGAAAGGCGGGGCCATTCTATTATGGGCGATTTCGCTAAATTGCAAAGAACGACTGTTAGATTTGTCGTGTTTGTCCGCTCGCCCGTCCGTCCGCAAGGAATAGCTTGGATCCCAATGGACGGATTGTCATCGTCACCATCATCATTATCATCATATATCATTCATGGAGTTGGGCCACTTGCTGACCCGTTCCAGTCTCACGTCGGATTGTCATTAACCCTTAACCCGCTAAAGTGGAAAATAAGATGAGCTCCTAATAATGCCAGCAGATGGCAGATGGGATTGAACTCGGCGTTTAAAGGGTTAAGTTTGTAAATCTGAGTGTTCTTCGAAAATCTGTCGAGAAAATTCAAGTTCCATTAAAATCTTACAAGAATGACGGATATATTATATGAACACTTTCGTAAATTTATGAAATATTTCACTGAATTCTTCTTAGAGTGAAATATGTTTCAGACACATATTCTAGAGAAAATAACAACACACTTTTTATATCAAATAAGTTTTTAGTTTCAAAAATCGTGCTGTTTGTGAGGTAATGCGGAATAATTTGTTACAGCCCGACAGCCCACGGATGGCACTATAATATGGAGCATGCGCTTTGCATGCTAGATTATTAAGGCTTCACACATAACACACACACACACACTCAGAACATGTAATACTTTTTCAGTCCATGACATATAACACTTACATGCACTTTAGTACTTCACTTATTCTATGTCTGGGTGTCATCCTTTCAAGTTTACAGATTGTAATTATGTAGTGTTCATGTAAGCCATGCATACTGCAGCAGAGTCCATTTGCTTTAAGGTGTAAAATTGTACATACATATACCATGAATTTGTATGTAGATAGAAGGCACAATTGAACTATTCTAGAGAGAGATGAGCGGTCAGCTACATGCCAAGCCCGCAGTATACCCATGGGAAAGAGCCTCTGGTCCCCGCTCTATAGGCAAATGTGTGGGGCCCAGCGCCTTCCTGGACCCTGTTCTGGAGAACAGGTAATTTTAAACATGGCTTGTCAGCCATAACACCAGGTATCATAGTGACCACTCAGACTATGCTTTCTTCGGTAATATGTTTAGCGTAACTTTCACAATGCTATAATATTTGAAAATTGGTACCAAAGACAGCAATTAAATGTAATCAAACGTAAAATATACGGAGAATTTAGGTGTGAACCGAAAGCAGACACGGCATAACTAACGGCCTTATATTTCCGCTATTTTCTAACAATGTGTCGACAAAATTATGGCATTTGTTCCTCTTATCAAAACATAGAAGAAAAAAAAAGGTCGTAAACACATAAGATGGAAAATTACAACGATAGTTGTAAGAACGCGCCTTGATGTTACGTTAAACTTTCATTGCCTCTCTGATTGTTTATTAAGTCACAATTCACAACAAATTCTTAAAATATCCTGCACTTGACAGCAAGGCTGGACACGTCAGATCAAGGACTGTCGCAAAATTTGAAAGGTCCGAAGCGTTGCCAGTATGTTGACAGACACACAACATTTCTTTTGTGAATTGTCGCCTCATTTGCAATTCAAACTGAACGTATTATGTAATCTTATGCATATTGGACCGTGAATCATTGTGATAGTTGAAGAATAAGAGACCAAATTGATGTCACTATTTATTAAGTTTTATTTCACTTCTTCCATGCTCAACATGTTTCGGACATTAATACATCCATCATCAGGAGCCTGCGACTTTTCTATTGTATCACCACATTGGTCGTGTGTTCTGTAAAGATGGAGGTTATTTTAGCGTTAGTGTAAATTATAGTATATCGAGGTGAATGTTTGGTGTGATGTGTTTAGTCGCTTTGTTGCAGTTGGTACGCGTGTTTCTGTTGGTGTTGTCTGTTCTCGTATTTTCTGCGTATAGATTATGTGTTCTCATGTGTACAGTGTGTTTTATTGGTTGATTGGCGATGTTTTGCTAATGTACTCTGCAACAAAGCGACTAAACACATCACACCAAGCATTCACCTCGATATACTATTATTTAAACTAACGCTAAAATAACCTCTATCTTTACAGGACACACGACCAATGTTGTGATACAATAGAAAAGTCGCAGGCTCCTGATGATGGATGTATTAATGTCCGAAACTTGTAGAGCATGGGAGAAGTGAAATAGAACTTAATAAATAGTGACATCAAGTTCATCTCTTATTCTTCAAGTGTTATGTAATTTTCGAGTCCCCGCAAATAGAAACCTGAAGGACTGAAGTCGGGTGAATGTGGGGACCACGCAACTGCTCCTGCTATACCTGCCCATTAGTCATTAAATGTATTATGAAGTACATCTTGCAAAGGTTGGCTAAACCGTAACAGAGCCCAGTCTTGTAATAAATCACGCTGTTACATACAAACGTATAATTTATAGCTGTCGTGGAGGACACTTTACGGCGAAAATTAAATTTTTGCAGACGTGTATTGACACGGACACTTTTTTTTTACCCTGTTCTGATGCGGGGGTACTTCTATTTGAAGTGTGGACAAGCATTATAGTTACTCGTGTATACTACAACTCTCCCTGTGTTAGAGTTTTTTTTTTATCCAATGCCCCACATGTCCTTGACGGACTTCGTGGTCTTCCCTCCTGGGCATGGCAGAAGTGTAACCGAATTCTCAGGTTGGGACGCCCATGAGGCGCGGTTACGTTGTCTCGACGATGTGAGTGGTGATATAGGAGGATGTAGTGCCAGGACGGCCCTCAAACCTAATTTCTACTAACCTACCCAGACCATGGTCACCGCGGGAATCATCCCCTTCAGGGAAAATTCCCACGGTAGAGCCGGGAATCGAACCCGGGACCTCATGATTAGTAGTCAGAGACTCTGACCACTAGACCACGAGGCTGGTCCCCCTGTGTTAGAGTAGATGTTGGAAATATCTTCTTTCACTTTTCAGACATCCTTGGTTTTGAAGGAACTGGAACACCGGGAAAGCATATCCTAAATTTCTTACAATAATTTTCATCCGGTTTCTTCCTTGTTTAGTTTGCGACAATTAAACGCCTCTGTACTAAATTGTATCGCTTAATCACGAACAAAAGAAATGTACTTTACGCTGTGCTTCTCACGTCTGCCACACAACAGATTGAACTGGAGTGCGTGACGTCAGTGATGCAATGCACCCATACACACGGCGATAGGACTGGCATCTTGCGAGTCATTCATCTGTTTTTCAAGTTGCCGTGCATTGTCAATAATTTCCTGACATAGACTTTAAACAGTACTGAACAATGTGTTGTTCAGATGTCATGCTTGTCTTAGTGTTGAAAGAGGTAATTTCTAAAACATACTCTCAATCCGGTCGTTTTACATATTACATATTATAGATATTATATGAGGAAACGTAAAAGCTTTGTTTGTCGTGCATCTGGGTTCTTTTTAAATTGCCCTCTCTTTATTACGAGTACATACTAAATTACCATCAGAACTATTCAATGTGACAGCAGTTATATTATGATTACAAAATATTTCGTGTTGAAAAGTTAATATTCCTGGAATAAGTAAATAAATAAAACGCACATAACTGATCTATATGCTTTTTCGTAAGTCATAGAAAACAAAATGACTTTGTCAAACATTATGCATCTTCTCAATCCTATGGATAGAAGAAAGCGAGATGGGATCATAAATATATTTCCTTACTAATGACGAGTTACATTGCCCTCAAGATGCTGTCATTCCTATTTGGATTTACTTGGTGCTTGACAGATTCAGCGGAATAGACGTATACGACTATCCTCCAACAAACAAACCAAACAACCAACAAAGAAAGAAAGAAACAAACAAATAAATAAACAAACAAACTAACTAACTAACTAAAGAAATCACAAACAACCGAAATTCACCGAACAACACAACACTTTAAAGTCACAAAATGCTGTGCTACATGTTTCAGTTCGCATGATCCTTCATTAGGTAGTTTTTATTACAATTTAAAAACATAAGTATATAATAGCATGCAATTGTTCCGTCAGTGAGACCTCACTAAATTTTGGTTATTTATTAAAATCATAAATATAGACCTGCATCATGCTTGTAGGTTAAAATAACATCCAGATATGATATAAATAAAATATCTTCTTGTTTTTATGGTTCTAAATAGGCCCACTGTTTCAAATGAGCTGAGTCATCTATGCTCTTTTACGTTTTATTGTGTTTTTCCAGCCCATGTTCGTACCTTCGTACGCAAATAAATAAAATGTATTTATTTTCAAGGCAGTTTTGTGATTATTGCTATGGATTTTGGGAATATATTTAATGCGTCTTTTAAATAAAATGTGTAACGTTGATTTTGTTTGAGGTACTTTAAGTAACACTGCCGATTTATGTTTCTGCTGTGTTTGTGTAAGTTTGTATAGGTCAGGCAACTGAATACTGAAAATCTAATAATCAAAAATTTGTTTATTTTAAGCCTTATGGAATTTTACAAATCGACACAGTCTAACATCCCAGAAGACTTGAATCTTCAGCAACACGTCTGTGAGAACCTGAAATCGCGTGTTCATTATCGTATACACAAGAGCCGCCACTGATTCATACCCTGGTCCACATGAACCTAACATATTCCTTTAACATCAGTTTTAATAGTATTAATTCCCATTTGTTCGTACGGCTTGTCAAGAAGTCTTCTTTCTTCAGTCCTCCGTAACAGAGCTCTGTATTTTTTTTGTCTTTTCCCCACGCGTGCTGCATGACCCATCCGTCTCATCACCTTTCATTTTATTATAAACCTTATAATATCTGGCGAGGATTGCTAATCATGACGCTTCTTGTTTTACAAAGGGATCGCTTATAAAAAGTTAGAAACACTCTGACTCTGATAGCTTTATTCTGACTTCCGTGGGTACATGACACATGGGTAGCAGATGATACACACCAGATATCTACCTATTCGTACTTGACAGTTAAACATGTATTCAACCGCGGCGCCAATGTTTGTATCCAGGCGTAGTAGTCAGGGTTTGATAAATAGGAGGTTACAGCTTGCTTCTGTTAGGCGTCTGTTGCAAATCGTTTCGTGCCAGATGCTGATTCAAGGGTCAATGAAAGTGAAAATTACTGGACAAGAAACTTTATCGTCTTCTCAAGCCTCCTGTTTTTTTCCTCCCGTTTGGTCTAAATATTTCTCCTATTCTGCTCAGAATTCCCTCAGTCTACGTCTGTCACTCAGCTTCAACGACCATTTTCCAGACTCAGACAAAATTTTTTTGACGTAAAATACTCATCAAGTTTTGTTATAATTGTTTAATTGGTTTAGAAGTTTAAAAGAGGGAAACACAAACCGGCAGGGAGCCTGGTGATCTTATAAACCTACATTTTTCAAGAATGAAAATAGAGTAAATATTACCGTGGGCACAGTTGAAGGCTTAAATTATAGAGCGCTGTCCACATGCTCATGATTTCGACGGTAGAATCACAATTGGGTGGAGCGTATTGATCTTCCACACAATGGGAAGCTATAATTTTACTAAAAGGAACACCAGACTCACATAACCTGGCTGTAAATGCACACTGCGCTCGTAAATGTTCTGATGTGTATGCAGCAGGTTATACTGCTTTATATTCAGCTGGCGAAAATGTATACTAGCTGTTAGACTTTAGAAGTTGCTGGAATTGAACGTCATGATTTACAGCGTTATTGAAATTGCACCATTCCTGCTCATAATAATAGGATTGCTGTATCCTTACGCAAGGTCTAGGTCAGTGAAACTCTATTTTCTGTGATTCACGGAACAATAAAACAGCAGAAAATGTTTGTACGACCCATGACGTATTGCCCGCTGTGTATTACAAATCTCATGAGTATTTCCTTGTTTATTCATTCACAAGTATTTGAAACTCTCGGTATTTTATCCCAGATTTCTTAAAAATCAGCTCTATTTACAGCATTAACAATTTTTTTTTTTCGCTAGTGTTTCTTAAACTTTGTATATAAAATGCTATATCTTAATCTTCTCTAATCATGTGTTTTCTCCGTGTGCGAGGAAGCTACTTTGTAATACTCGTAGTCACGAATATAAGTTGAAAATTATATGATAGCTTGTATCAGTGCCGATCGCAATATCCGGGCGGTCTAAGGCGTGGGTCTGCGGCCGTTCGCTTGCTGGGATTGCGGGTTCGAATCCCGCCGGGGAAATGGATGTATGTCTCTTATATGTGTTGATTGTTGTCAGGTACAAGACTTTGCGACGGGCTGATCACTCGTTCAGAGGATGCCTACCGACTGTGGTGTGTCTGAGTGTGATCGTGAAGTCTTGATAATGAAGAGGTCCTGGCACAAGAGGAGCTGTCGTGCCTTCGAAAAAAAATGCTCAAATCAGTAAAGGTGTTATCCTCTTTTTCCGAAAACTTTCCATACAGATAACAGCACCGATAGTGCTATTCTATTGAGCTTAATACCTTATATAATTTATTGGTTTTCGCGTTTAAGCATTGTTCGGTTGACAACTTACAGACTTCTGACTAAACACTGACATTACAGAGGAACGTGGTATCTCCTTCTCGGGGGTTGAAGAATTGATTTCAGGTGGACGTTGAATTATTAACTGCAGGCAGTGGATCAGTTATTTAGGCGAATTTTAAGAATGGTGGCAAATCAGAGCCACAGAAAGGGGTCGGGTGATTGTTCTTGGTCCTGGCGAATAGAAAACGTAAAAGGTTAAAACTCATGAAACCAAGATACTGCTCAGCCCTTTTGAGATATTCGCTGTGAGAAATATGAGTATCCCGTTGTTCTGTAATAATATATATATATATATATTAATATATGTAGTGGGCATCTTTTATTGTCTTGTACTATGATCGAAAAATGTACAATAATCTCACAAATTATCACACTCCTACATGTTTCGACATAGTCGTGTCATCCTCAGGGAGCTTGTAACCAATGCCTTGCCAAGTTAAACCGTATTTCAAATGTAGCTGTTGGTAATACAGTGCATAATTAAGATGTTTAACATAGGCTTTATGCAAGTTCTCATACATACTAAATGTAATTATATATAAGATGAAAAGTTGCCAATAAATAAATTTAATGATAATATTTAATCTTGTATGCATAAAATTTTACCTTAAGATATGGTAAATATATGTAAAGCCTGTAATCCAACAATCCTAAACTTATCTATAGTTAAAAAAAGATAAGTTTAGGATTGTTGGATTACAGGCTCAATAAGAGATAATAGTAGCAGTAAGAACAATGCTCTTGTTTATGTTTTTTTAACACTAGTGCGTGGTTTTAGGTTGTTGTGGGGTTTGTATTATCGTTGGGTGTAAATTGGGGGTTCTGGTTCTTGCGGAGGGTTGATAGTGTGCTTTGTGTTTATGTTTTAGATTGTTGTTAATTTTTATTATACTATAGTCGCTGAAATCTCAATATTATGAAATCATTAAAATATTAAAATTGTTATATTTTTCAATATAGTTTGCTAACATCTTTTTGTTGCTGCAATTATCATGAAGTCAG
>Ga0123355_10007557_pt1 | contig 16311 bp, 25 predicted proteins | sample TergutEmb28metaG_3_FD_89872 | JGI IMG/M metagenome (GOLD analysis project Ga0123355, IMG submission 89872) | Embiratermes neotenicus P1 segment gut microbial communities from Petit-Saut dam, French Guiana - Emb289 P1 | ecosystem: Host-associated > Arthropoda: Insects > Digestive system > Gut ...
AATTGTGTTGTGCTGTTCGTCTGCTACGGTTGACATTTGTATGCTTGATGTGTTTAACGGGCAAATATGTGTGGACTGTAATGTTTGTTTGTGAGTGATGATTTTAATTGTGTTGTGCTGTTCTTCTGCTACAGTTGACATTTGTATGCTTGATGTGTTTAACAAACAGCTGCTAAGATCTTAGTCAGATTTACCCTCCCTGTTGTTAGCTGTGCCAATGTTGTTCAGAAATTTAACCACAAATCTACGTTCTCACTTGTGACGTAAGCTGGGATTCTGAAAAACAAAACCCATTTTTAAGAAAAATCTTATTGAAAGTCAAATAAACTCTTTACTGTCAAACAAACAAACAAACAAACAAAGAAACAAACAAACTCTTGTTAAGAATGTAACTAAACCAATTTCGTTCCGCTGTAATAAACTAAATGGCAGTGTGGCAGAATTTAATGTTTATTAGTGACTGCAGATCGTCATACTGTGTGTTGGAAATGGGAAGAGAATCAAAATAAGCTTTTCTCAGAAGCACATTCTGAAACAGCTTCAAACACTTTCTGGTCTGCTTGATGTGACATTAACACACATCAATTCAGTACTCTCTGTGCTCTGATATCTCCCAGAGACCAAAATATTTTGATAAAATCAAGTTTTTCCGGTCGGACAACACGGAAAAACAAATTCAGTCTACCAGTGTCCCCACAAGAGGACTATCTTCCGTTCAGCTATATCAGTAACTGTTTTAAATGTTGTGTATGTGTGTCCTGTATTTAGTGGCGATTTGGTTCTATTTATTTTCCATTCTGCTGGCACAGCTGTTTTTCTATTCAGGTTTTCGGCTTCCTATTTTCTCTCTCCGTGATCAAATCTATAAGATACGATTTATTGTGTGCAGACAGGGTGAGAGCATCAAATGGTGATCTATTGTTATCACAAGTGTCTGAATAAGAATCATCACTTAACGAAAATTTCGGGTCGGCTTCGCAGTAACCAGTGTCAGATGAATATTCGTTCTTTGGTTAACCATTTAAAGACTAAAAGCAATCTGCTGTATATAAGCAATCAGTCCGTACCGCGCTGTAAACACTAAACGCATTCTGCTGTATATAAGCACTCAGTCCGTACCGCGCGGTCAACACTAAACGTAATCTGCCGTACATAAGCCATCAGTTTGTAGCGCGCTGTAAACACTAAACGCATTCTTCTGTGTGTAAGCAATCAGTCCGTACAGCGTTGTAAACACTAAACGCAATCTGCGGTACATAAGCAATCAGTACGTACCGCGCTGTAAACACTAAACTCATTCTTCTGTATATAATCAATCAGTCCGTACCGCGCTGTAAATACTAAACACAATCTGCTGTATATAAACAGTCAGTCCGTCCCGCGCTGTAAACACTTCCCACCACCGTTACAAACCAAACAGTTAATGCTGTATAAATTACACCTCACTCTCCGTTCTCAGATTCACACAAAACACTCAACACAAACCCAGCAACAAGCAGAATTCAGAATGTTAAATCTGTCGGTACGTAAAGAAACCGATAGGCTATAAAATGTTAAGCAGTAGCATCACATTGCTCCGTCTGTTCGTCCTCAGCAGCAGCAAGCACAGACAATGAAGCAACTGAAACAACACATTAAATTACTTACGTAATGCTATCAGGTTGCTATACGCTCGTTTGTGTAATGAGATTAAGGGGGCTTTGGGTTGGAGTGTCAATTGGCAGAGAAATGTGAGGGAAAGTAACAGAAATTGCTGTGGATGGAAGGACTTCAAATGGAAGTGGGATTGTTAAATTGGACACAAACAAAATACCGTATATAGGGTGATAACCGATGGTAAAAATAGTATTCACTAACTCTATCTAATATTCTTCTCGAGGTTAGAGTTTCAGCGTGAGATTTTCATTATTAATAACGTTGGTGAAGTTCGTATTGCAATTTGAAGCGTCACAACCTGCTCATGTTCAGTGCCGATTTTATTTGCCCAAAACAAATCGAAGTTCCAACAGTTAGTTCCATGAAAAAAAACTGCGACCAGAGAAACAACAGTCCCCAATGTTAGTTCCTAAGTATCGAAATTACCAAAAAATTTCCACATGTAGCGGCTTTTGTTTGTAATGTTTTACAGTACACAGAGTGTTGAGCGGTTTTACATTCCATCCAAATTTAATGACTGAAGGCGAGAATGTCGAAAGTTCTGTTGTTTTATGAGACGCTAATAATAAATATTTTAGCTACAAATGGTAATAAATATCAATCAATCTTCTGAAGGAGAAATTTGTAAGCAGGAACAATTCAAGCAGTCAGTATTGGCATAATTTAAATCCCAACATGTATACAGTACTCTGAAGGTAATAATTTTAAAACACCCGGTATTCCAGCATTCCAGTCGGTGCAGTGCACGTGTTAAAAGTACCGGTATACAAATGAAGACGAATAATCCGATCAGCTGACCGTATTGCAACGTGCAGCAGCATTTCTTCTGCTCCACTGACTGTCCTCGTTGTTCTGCCCATAATGACAGTCAACTGAGTGTTACAGAAAGTCCACACAGCTTGAACTGTGTAATGAAGCAATACTAACGGCATATCGCACAATGTTATACTCACTCACTCCATGCAGCAGAGTCCTTTAGGGGAATCTAACCAGTTCTCAGCTAATCAAGCAATACTACGCATTTTATGGAACCAGAAGATTCATTATCGCATTCACAAATTTAAGTCAACTGTCCCTATTCTGACCCAACTAGATTCAGTCCATACCCCACATTCCACTCCCTGAATATCCATTAAAATATTATCCTCCCATCTACGCCTGGGTCCCGCAAGTGGTCCCTTTCCCTCCGGTTTCACACCAAACCCCAGGACACGCCACTCCTCTCCTCACCTCTCCCTCATACACGCTATATGCCAGGCCTGTATCATTCTATTTGCACGCTCCAACAGTAAAAATTCAAATCAGCACCATATCACAAAGCGCCACTGTTACTGCACACAGCACAGCTCTTCACTGTCACATTCACAGGCACACTGCACAGATATAACAGTATACAGAAGTACACAACACTGCACACAGCAGAGTTCTTCACTGCCACAGTTACAGGCACACTACACAGATGTAACAGTAAACAGCAGTATACAACACTGCAAACAGCAAAGCTCTTCCCTGTCACAGTCTGTAGCAACTGCACAGATGTAACAGTAAACAGCAGTATACAACACTGCACACAGCACAGATCTTCACTGTCACAGTCGGTAGCACACTGCACAGATGTAACAATTTACAGCAGTATACAACACTGCACACAGCACAGATCTTCTCTGTCACAGTCGGTAGCACACTACACAGATGTAACAGTATACAGCAGTATACAACACTGCACACAGCACAGATCTTCACTGTCACAGTCGGTAGCACACTACACAGATGTAAACGTATACAGCAGTATGCAACACTGCACACAGCACAGATCTTCACTGTCACAGTCGGTCGCACACGGAACAGATGTAACAGTTTATAGCAGTATACAACACTGCACACAGCACAGCTCCTCACTGACACAGTCACAGGCACACTGCACAGATGTAACAGTATAAAGCGGTAAACAACACTTTACAAATCACAGCACTTCACTGTCACAGTCACAGTCACACTGCACAAATATAACAGTATACAGCAGGATACAACTCTGCAAAGAGCACAGCTCTTCACTCTCACAATCGGTGTCACACTGTACAGATGTAATAGTATAGAGCAGTATAAATCACTGCACACAGCACAGCTCTTCACTGTCACACTCAAAGTCACACTGACAAATGTAACAGTATACAGCAGGATACAACACTGCACACAGCACAGCAATTCACTCTCACAATCGGTGTCACACTGTACAGATGTAATAGTATAGAGCAGTATTCAACACTGCACACAGCTCAGATTTTCACTGTCACAGTTACAGGCAAACTGCACAGATGTAACAGTATAAAGCAGTAAACAACACTGTTCACAGCACAGCTCTTCACTGTCAGAGTCACAGGCACACTGCACAGATGTAACAGTATACAGCAGTATACAACACTGCACAAAGCATAACTCTTCAATGTCGGAGTCGGTAGCACACTTCACAGTTGTAACAGTATACAGCAGTATACAACCCTGCACACAGTAGAGTTCTTCAATGTCACCGTCGGTAGCACACAGCTCAGATAAAACTGTACACGAGAGTATACAACATTGCTAACAGCACAGCTCATCAATGTCACAGTCTGTGGCACACTGGACAGATGTAACAGTATACAGCAGTGTACAACACTGCAGAGAGCACAGACATTCACTGTCACAGTCGGTAGCACACTGCACAGATGTAACTGTATACAGCAGTAAAAATCACTGCGCACAGCACAGCAATTCACAATCACAGTTAAAAACACACTGCACAGATGTAACGGTATAAAGAAGAAATCAACACTGCATACAGAACAGATCTTCACTGTCACAGTCTAAGGCACTCTGCACAGATGTAACAGTATACAGCAGTTTACAGCAGAGCACACAGCACAGCTCTTCTCTGTCACAGTCAGTAGAAAACTGCACAGGTGTAAGAATATAGAGCAGTAAACAACACTGCATTCAGCACAGTTCTTCACTGTCACAGTCGGTGGCACACTGCACAGATGTAACAGTATACAGCAGTATACAACACTGCACACAGCACAGATTTTCAATGATACAGTCTGTAGCACACTGCAAAGATGGAACTGTATACAGCAGTACACAACACAGCTCTTTACTGACACAGTCGGTGGCTCACTGCACAGATGTAACAGTATAGAGCAGTGTATAAATCTGCACACAGCACAACATTTCACTGTCACAGTCATATGCACACTGTACAGATGTAATAGTATGCAGCATTATACAACACTGCACACAACACAGCTCTTCACTGTCACAGTTGGTAGTACACTGCACACATGTAACGGTATACAGCAGTATACAACACTGCACACAGCACATTTATTCACTGAAACAGTCGGTAGCAAACTGCATAGTTGTAACAGTATAGAGCAGTATAGAAGAATACACACAGCACAACACTTCACTGCCACAGTCGTTAACAATCTTCAAAGATGTAAGAAAATACAGCAGTTTACATCAGTTAACACAGCACAGCTCTTCACTGTAACATTCAGTGGCACACTGTACAAATATAACAGTATACATCAGTATTAAACACTAAAACTGCACAGCTCTTCACTGTCACAGTCGGTAGCACACTGCACAATTTTATGAGTATACAGCAGTGTAAAACACTGCACATAGAACAACTTTTAACTGTCACAGTCGGTAGTACACTGCACAGTTGTAAGAGAATACAGCAGTGTAAAACACTGCACACAGAAGAACTTTTCACTGTCACAGTCTGTAGTACACTGCACAAATGTAAGAGTATACAGAAGTATACATCACTGCACAAAACACAGATTTCCTTTGTCACAGTCGGTAGCAAAATGCACATATGTAAAAATATAAAGCAGTATATATCACTGTAAAAAGCACAGCACTTCACTGTCCCAAATACAGGCACACTGCACAGATGTAACAGTATACAGCAGTATACATCACTGTAAACAGCACGGTCCTTCACTGTCAGAGTCAGTGTCACAAAGAACACATTTATCAGTAGACAGCAGTATAAAACCCTGCAAACAGCACAGCTCTTCACTGTCACAGTCACAGGCACACTGCACAGATGAAACAGTATACAGCAGTATACAACAGTGCACAAAGCACAGCTCTTCACTGTCACATTCGGTAGCACACTGTACACATGTAGCAGTATACAGCAGTTTACAACAATTCACACAAATCAGGTCTTCACTGTCACAGTCGGTAGCAAACTGCACAGATGTAAGAGTATTCAGCAGTATACAGCAATGCAAAAAAGCACAGGTCCTCACTGGCACAGTCGGTAGCTCACTGCTCAGATGTAATATTATACAGTAGTTTACAATTGTGCACACAGCACAGTTCTTCACTTCCACAGTCGGTGACACACTGCACAGATGTAACAGTATACAGCAGTATACAACACTGCACACAGCACAGATCATCACTGACAGAAGCACAGGAACACTTCACAGATGCAAGAGTATTCAACGGTAAACCACACTTCACACAGCCCAAAACTTCACTGTCACAGTCACATTTATACTTTACAGATATAAGAGTATACAGCAGTGTACAACCCTGCACACAGCTCAGGCCTTCACTGTCACAATCGGTAGCACACAGCACAGATGTAACAGTATACAACAGTATACAACACTTCACACAGAACAGCTCTTCACTGTCACAGTCGTTAGCACGCTGCATAGATGTAACAACGTACAGCAGTATACAACACTTCCAACAGAACAACTCTTCATTGTCACTGTCGGTGTAACACTAAACAGATATAATAGTATACGGAAGTATACAACATTGCACACAACAGAGCTCTTCAATGTCACAGTTAAAAGCACACTGCACGAATGTAACATTATACAGCAGTTAACAACTCTGCACACAGCACAGAACTTCACTGTCACAGTAGGTAGCAAAATGCACAGATGTAGGGTAATAGAGACGTATAAAATACTGCACACAGCATTAATATTCACCGCCACAGTCGAAGGCACTCTACACAGAATTTACTGTATACAGCAGTAAACAACTCTGCACACAGCACACATCTTCACTGTCACAGTCGGTTGCACACTGCACAGATGTAACAGTATACAGCAGAATACAACACTGCACAAAACGAAGTCTTTCACTGTCACTGTCACAGACACACTGCACAGATATAACTTCATACAGCAGTATACAACACAGCACAAATTACAAATATTCACTGTCACAGTCGGTAGCACAATGTAACAGTATACAGCAGTATACAACACTGCACACAGCACAGCTCTTCACTGACACAGTCGGTAGCACACTGCACAGATTTGATTATATACAGCAGTATTCAACACTGTACACAGCATAGCTCTTCACTGTCACAGTCACAGTCACACTGCACAGATATAACTGTATACAGCAGTATACAATTCTGCACACTACACAGATCTTCACTGTCACATTCGTTAGCACACTGCAAAAATGTATCATTGTACAGTAGTATACAACACTGCACACAACACAGCTCTTCCCTGTTACAGTCGGAGACCCACTGCACAGATGTAACAGTATACAGCATTATACAAAACAGCACACAGTACAGTTCTTCACTGTCAGAGTCCGTGGCAAACTGCATTGGTTTAATAGTATACAGCAGTACAATAAACAGCACAAAGCATAATTCTTCACCGTCAAAATCGGTGGCTCACTGCACAGATGTAACAGTATACAGCAGTATTCTACGCGGCACATAGCACAGCTCTTCAATATCACAGTCAAAGGCACACAGCACAGATCAAGGTTATACAGCAGTACACAAATCTGCACACAGCACAGTTCTTCATTGTCAAAGTCGGGAGCACAATGCACAAATGTAACAGTATACAGCAGTTTAGAACATTGCACACAGAAAAGGTCTTTCCTCTCACAGTTAAAAGCACACTGCACAGATGTAACTGTGTACAGCAGTATACAACACTACACACAAGACAGATCTTCATTGTCATAATCAAAGGCAAACTGCACAGATGTAACGGTATACAGCTGTATACAACACAGCACAGAGCACAACGCTTCTCAGTCACAGCCGGTAGCACACTGCACAAATTTAACTGTATACAGTATTATACAACACTGCACAAAGCAAAGATCTTCACTGTCACAGTGTGTAGCAAACTGCACAGATGAAACAGTATAAAGCATTTTACAACACTTTACACATCAAAGCTCTTCCCTGTCACAGTCGTTAGCAACCTGCACAGATGTAAGTGTATACAGCAGTATACGTCACTGCACACAGCACACCTCTTCACTGTCACAGTCAAAGGCACACTGCACAGATAAAGCAGTTTACAGCAGTACACATTACTGCACACTGCACAAATCTTCACTGTCATAGTCGGTAGCACACTGCACAGATATAACAGTATAAAGCAGTATACAACACTGCACACAGCACAGAACTTCACTGTCACAGTCACATGTACACTGCACAGATGTAACAGTTTACAGCAGTATACAACACTGCACAAATCACAGCTCTTCACTCTCACAGTCGGTAGCACATAGCACAGATGTAACAGTATACAGCAGTATACAACACTGCACACAGAACAGCAATTCTCTGTCACAGTCGGTAACACACTGCACAAATGTAACAGTTTACAGCACTATACAACTCTACACACAGCACAGCTCTTCACAGTCACAGTCGGTAGCACACTGCACAGATGTAACAGTATTCAGCATTATAAAACACTGCCCACAGCACAGCTATTAACTGTCACAGTCACAGGCACACAGCACAGATGTAACATTACACAGCAATATACATTACTTCAAACAGCACAGCTCTTCACTCTCATAGTCGGTAGCACACTGCACATTTGTAACACTATACATCATTATACAACACTGAACAAACCCTGTCCCTTCACTGTCACAATCACAGGCACAAAGCACAGATCTTCACTGTCACCGACGGTAACAAAATGCGAAGACGTAACAATATACAGCAGTATACAACTCTGCACAAACACAACACTTCAATGTCAGATTTAGAGGCACACTGCACAGATATAAGTGTTTACAGCAGTATATATCACTGAACACAGCACGGCTTTTCACTGTCACATTCGGTGTCAAACTGTACAGATGTAATATTATACAGCAGTATACAACACTGCACAATACACAGCTCTCCAATGTCAGAGACAAAGAGCACACTGCAAAATTGTAACAGTATTCAGCGATATAAATCACTTTCCTCAGCACAGCTCTTCACTGTCACAGTCACAGTGAAACTGCACAGATGTAACAATATACAGTAGTATTCAACACTGCACACAGCAGTGTTCTTCACTGACACAGTCGGTAGCACCCTGCACCGATATAACAAAATACAGCAGTATACAACACTGCACACAACTGCGCTTTTCACTGTTACAGTCTCAATCACACTGCACAGATGTAAGAGAATAAAGCAGTATACAATCATCCATAAAGCACAGCTGTTCACTGTCAAAGGTACAACACACAGCACAGTTTTAAAAGCATACAGCAATATTAAACAATGCACACAGCACAGAATATCACTGCTCAGATGTAAAAGTATGGAGCAGTAAACAAAACTGCACAGAGAACAGCTCTTCACAGTCACAGTCGGGGCACACTGCACAAATGTAACATTATACAGCAGTATAAAACCCTGCACACAGCACAATTCTTCACCGTCAAAATCTGTAGCACACTGTGCAGATATAACAGTATAAAGCAGTAAACATCACAGCACACAGCAAATAACTTCGCTGTAAAATTCGGTGTAAAACTCTAGAGATGTAACCGTATACAGCAGTAAACAACACTCAACACAGCACAGATATTCACTCTCACAGACAAAGCACACTGCACATATTAAACAGTATAGAGCAGTATAAAACACTGCACACTGGACAGCAATTCACTGTCACAGTCGGTAGTAGACTGCACAGATGTAACAGTATTGAGCAGTATAAAACACTGCACGCAGCACAGCTCTTCACTGTCACATTCGGTAGCACACTGCACAGTTATAACACTATACAGCAGTATACAACTTTGCATACAAAATATTTCTTCACTCACCCATTCGGTCTCACACAGCACAGATGAACAAATATACAGAAGTATATATCACTGCACACAGCACAATTATTCACTGTCACATTCACAGGCACACTGCACAGATTTAAGAGTATACAGCGGTATACAACACTTCACATAGATCATTTCTTCACCGTCACCCTCACACATACTTTGCACGGATGTAACAGTATACAGCAGGATACAACAATGCACACAGCACAGAAATTCACTGTCAAATTTGTTAGAACACTGCACAGATGTAACAATATACAGCAGTATAAAACACTGCACATAGCACACTTTTTCACTCTCACAGTCGGTGCCAAACGGCACAGATGAATCATTATAGAGCAGTATATAACACTGCACACAGAAAAATTCTTCACTTTCACAGTCGGATCCAAACTGCACACATGTAACAGTATAACGCATTATAGTACACTGAACACAGAACAGTTCTTCAACGTTACAGTCGGTAGCACACTGCACAGATATAACAGTATACGGCAGTATTCAACACGGCACACAGCACAGCTCTTCACTGTCACAGTCATAGGCACACTGCACAGATGTAACATAATGCAGCTGTATACAACACGGCACACAGAACAGCTCTTCACAGTCACATTCGGTGGCACACTGCACAGATGTAACAGTATACAGCAGTATTCAACACGGCACACAGCACAGCTCTTCACTGCCACAGTCAAAGGCACACTGCACAGTAGTAAAAGTGTAGAGCCATATACATCACTGCTCACAGCACAGTTCTTCATTGTCACGGTCGAGAGCAATATTCAGTGATTTCACAGGATAAAGCAGTATGAAATTTTGCACGCAACACAGAACTTCAATGTCACAGACGGTGGCAAACTGCACAGATGTAACAGTATACAGCAGTATACAACCCTGCACACAGCACAGATCTTCGCCTTCACAGTCGGTGTCACACAGCACGTATTTAACAGTATACTGCATTATTCAACATGGCACACATCTCAGATCTTCACTGTCACATTCACAGGCACACTGCACAGATATAACTGTATAGAGCGTAATACAATACATCACATAACACAGCAGATCACTTACAATATCGCAGTCACACTAACCAGATATAACAGTATACAGCAGTGTACAACACTGCACACATCACAACTCTTCACTGTCACAGTAGTTAGCACACTGCACAGGATTATACAGTATACTACAGTATACATCACTGCACACAGCACAGCATTTCATAGCAAGAATCTGTAGAAAAGTGCAAAGATGTAACAATGTACAGCAGTATAAACTACTGCACACAGCACAGCTCTTCAATGTCACAGTCACAGGCACACTACACAGATGTAACAGTATACAGCAGTATACAACACTGAACACAGCACAGCTCTTCACTGTCCCAGTCACAGGAACACTGCATAGATGTAACAGTATACAGCAGTATACAACACTGCACACAGCACAGATCTTCACTGTCCCAGTCACAGGAACACTGCATAGATGTAACAATATACAGCAGTATACAACACTGCACAGAGCACAGACCTTCACAGTCACATTCGGTAGCAAAATGAACAGACGTAATAGAATAGAGGAGTATACTACACTGCACACTTCAGTTTCATCACTGTCTCATTTGGTGTCACACTGCACAGATGTAACAGAATAAAGCAGTATACAAAACTGCACACTACACAGCTCCTCACTGTCACAGTCGGTAACAAACTGCACAGTTATAAGTGTTCACAGCAGAAAATAACCCTTTACAGAGCGCAGAACTTCAATGTCACAGTCGGGGTCACACTGCACAGATGTAACAGAATACATCAGTATACAACACTGCACCCAGCACAATTCTTCATCTCCACAATCGTTGGCACACTGCACAGATGTAACAGTATACAGCAGTACACAACACTGCAAACAGCGCAGCTCTTCAGTGTAAAATTCAGTAAAACCCAGCAAAGATGTAACAATATACATCAGCGTGCAAAACTTCACACAGCAAAACGATTCTCTGTCACAGTTACAGGCACACTGCACAGATGTAACAGTATACAGTATTATACAACACTGCACACAACACAACTCTTCATTGTCACAGTCGTTAGCACTCTGCAAGGTATAACTGTATACAGCAGTATACAACAGTGTTCAACGCACAGATTTTCACTGTCACATTCGGTGTCACACTGTACAGATTTAACAATAATCTGAAGTATACAACACTACACACAACGCAGCTTTTCACTGTCGCATTCACAGGCCCTCTGCTCAAATGTAACATTATAAAACAGAATACAACACTGCTCACAAAACAGATATTAACTAAACCAGTCGGTCGCACACTGCTCAGATATAACAGTATATAACTGTATACATCTCTGCAAACGGCACTGTTCTTCACTGTCACAGTCACAGGCACACTGCACAGATAAATCTGTATACAGCAAAATACAACAGTTCCCACTGCACAGCTCTTCACTGTCACAGTCACAGGCACACTGCACAAATGTAATAGTACACAGCTGTATAATATATTGCCAAAGCAAAATTCTTCACTGTCACAGTCGTTTGCACACTGCACATATGTAACTGTGTACACCAGTATACAACACTACACACAGCCAGTTCTTCATTGTCACAGTAGTTAGAACACTGCACATATTCAACTGTAAGCAGTAGTATAGAACAATGCACACAGCACAGTTTTTCACCGTCAAAGTCTGTGGCACACTGCACAGATGTAAAATTATACAGCAGTATACATCAGTGCACACAGCACAGATCTTCACTGACCTCGTCACAGGCTAACTGCACAGATGAAAGAGTATACAGCGGTATACAACACTTCAAACAGCACAGCATTTCACTGTCAAAATCACCGGCAAACTGCACAGATGTAACAGTTCACAGCGGTATACAAATCTTCACGCAGCACAGATCTTCACTGTCACAGTCACAGGCACACTGCACAGATGTAACAGTATACAGCATTATATAAAACTACAAACTACCAAGCTCATCACTGTCACAGTCAAAGTCACTCTGCACAGATGTAACAGTTTACAGCAGTATACAACACTGCACCTAGCACAGATCTTCACTGCCACAGTCGGTGGCCCTCTGCACAGATGTATCATTATACAGAAGTATACAACACTGCACACAGCAGAGATTTTCGCTGTCACAGTCATAGGCACAATGCACAGTAGTAACAGAATACAACAGTATACAACACTACACACAGCACAGATATTCCCTGTCACAGTCACAGTCACACTGCACAGATTTAACAGTATACACCAGTATTCATCTCTGCACGCAGCACAGTTCTTCATCGTCACAGGCGGTGGCAGTCTGCACAGATGTAACTGAATACAGCAGTATAAAACACTGCAAACTAAATAGCTCTTCACTGTCACAGTCGTTAGTAAATTCACAGATGTAAGAGTATACAGCAATATACAACTCTGCAAACATAACAGATCTTCACTATCACAGTGGGTTGCACAATGCACAGATGTATGTATACACAGCGGTTTACAACACTGAACGCAGCAAAATATTTCACCGTCACAATCGGTGTATCTCTGCACATATGTAACAGTATACAGCAGTAAACAACACTGCACACAGCACAGCTCTTCACTGTCATATTCGGTCGCACACTGAACAAATGTAACACTATAAATCAATATACAACACTGCACACCGCACAGCTGTTTTCCGTCAGAGTCGTATTCACTCTGCACAGTTGTAACTGTATACGACAATATACAAAACTGCACACAGCACAGCTCTTCACTGTCACAGTCGGTAGCACTCTGCACAGATATAAGAGTATACAGCAGTTTAAATATCTGCAAACAGCACAGTTTTCACCGTCACATTCGGTGGCAAAATTTACAGAATTAAGAGACTACAGCAGTATACTACACTACACACAGCACAGATTTCTATGCTCACAGTCGGTGCCACACTGCACAGACAAACAATATAGACCAGTATTCAACAAAGCACACAACACTGTTCTTCTCCGTCACATTCACAGGCACACTGTACAGACTTAACAGAATATAGCGTTACACAATTTTTCACAAAGCATTGCTCTTCACTGTCACAGTCACAAGTACAGTGCACAGATACAACAGTATACAACAGTATACAAAATGCAAAAAACACAGTTCTTCAGTATCACAGTCGTTAGCACTCTGAACAGGATTTAACAATTTAAAGCAGTATACAACACTGCACACAGCAAAGCACTTCAGAATCACAGTCGGTAGCAAACTGCACAGATGTAACAGTATAGCGCAGACCTTCACCGTCACAGTCCGTGGCAAACTGCACAAATGTAACAGAATAGAACAGTTTACAACACTGTACATAGTACAGCTCTTCACTGTCGCCGTTAAAGGCACACTACACATATGTAAAAGTATACAGTTGTATAAAACACTGCACACAACACGGCTCTTCACTGCATATTCGATGGCACACTGCACAGATGTAAAAGTATACTGCAGTATACAACACTGCACACAGCACAGAATTTCACTCTCACTTTCACAGGCATACTGCAGAGTAGTAAAAGTATACAGCGGTATACAACACTTCACACAGCACAGATCTTCACTGTCACATTCACATGCACACTGCACAGATGTAACAGTATACAGCAGTATACAACACTGCACACAGCACAGCTCTTCACTGTCACAGTCGGTAGCACACTGCACAGATGTAACAGTATACAGCAGTATACAATTCTGCAAACAGCACAAATTTTTACTGTCACAGTTACAAGCAACTGCACAGATGTATCAGTATAAAGCAGTATACAACACTGCACACAGAACAGCTCTTCACTTTCACAGTCGGTAGCACACTGCACAGATATAAGTGTATACAGCAGTATACAACTCTGCACACAGCCAAGAAATTCACTGTCACTCTCAAAGACACACTGCACAGATGTAACAGTATACAGCAGTATACAATACTGCACACAGCACAGATCTTCATTGTCACAGTCGTTAGCACACTGCACAGATATTAGAGTATACAGCAGTATACAAATCTGCACACCTTACAGCTCTTCACTACCACAGTCGGTGGCACACGGAACAGATGTATCAGTTTACAGAACTATACATCTCTGCACACAGCACAAATCTTTTCCGTCACAGTCGGTATCACACTGCACAGATATAACAGTATACATCGGTATAAAACACATCACAATACACAGCTCTTCACTGTCACAGTCACAAGCATACTTCACAGATGTAACAGTACACTGCTGTATAAAACTTTGCACACTGCTAATCTCTTCACTGTCACAATCGTTAGCACACTGCCCAGATTTAACTGTGTACAGCAGTATACAACACTGTACAAAGCACAGCTTTCACTATCACATACACAGGCAAACTGCACAGATGTAAAATATACAGCGGTATACAACACTTCAAATAGCACAGCATTTCACTGTCACAATCACAGGCACACTAAACAGATGTAACTGTATAAAGCAGAATATACCTCTGCATACAGCACAGCTCTTCACTGTCACAATCGGTAGAACACTGCACAGAATTAACAATATAGAGCAGTTTTAAACACTGCATCCAACACAGCCCTTCCCTGTAATAGGTATAAGCACATTGCACAGATGTAAACGGTATACAGCAGTATACAACTCTGCACACAGCACAGCTCTTCATTGTCTCATTCAAAGGCACACTGCACCAATGTAGCAGTATACAGCAGTATACAACACGGCACAGATATTCACTGTCACATTTGGTAGAATACTGCACAGATGTAACAGTATACAGCAGTTTACAACACTGCACACAGCTCAACTCTTCACTGTCAAAGTCGGTAACACACTGCACATATATATTAATATACAGTAGTATACAACACTGCACACAGCACAGAACTTCACTCTCACTGTCACAGGCACACTGCACTGATGTAACAGAATACAGCAGTATACAAACCTGCACATAGCACAGCTCTTCACTGATACAGTCACAGGCACACTGCACAAATGTAACAGTGTACAGCAGTAAATAACCCTGCACACAGCAAATTTCTTCACTGTCACAGTCACAGGCACACTGCACAAATGTAACAGTATACAGAAGTATATAACTCTGCACAACACAGCTCTTCAATCTCACAGTCGGTAACAAAATGTACAGATGTAACAGTATACAGCAGTATATAACCCTGCACACAGCAAATTTCTTCACTGTCACAGTCACATGCACACTGCACAAATGTAACAGTATACAGCATTATATAACACTGCACACCGAACAGCTCTTCAGTGTCACAGTCGTTAGCAAACTGAACAGATGTAACTGTATACAGCAGTATACAACACTGCACACAGAAGATTTCTTCACTCTTACATGCCGTGGCACACTGCACAGGAGTAACAGTATACAGCAGTATGCAACACTGCACACAGCACAGCTCTTCACTGTCAAACTCGGTGGC
>Ga0123355_10007558_pt1 | contig 16308 bp, 7 predicted proteins | sample TergutEmb28metaG_3_FD_89872 | JGI IMG/M metagenome (GOLD analysis project Ga0123355, IMG submission 89872) | Embiratermes neotenicus P1 segment gut microbial communities from Petit-Saut dam, French Guiana - Emb289 P1 | ecosystem: Host-associated > Arthropoda: Insects > Digestive system > Gut ...
TCAGAATTCTTCTGGTGCTTATGAGAAGGTGTATTATGTTCGTGTGGCTCTCTTTGATTCTGCAACTGGCGTTTGGAAGATCTATGCTGGAACAGTGTCAGTAAATAATCCTGGCGGAAACGACAAAGACCAACAAGTAGTCTTAACAAAAATCTCTTAAAATAGGCATCTTTGCCTTATTTTTTTTTGAAATAATCAATTACTGCATAATCTATACAATAAGTTGTAAATTTCTGCATATTCAATATATAGCGACAATTATAAACGATACTATAATTTAATTTCCTAGAATAAACTATCGTTTATGTGTTTGTTTGATTAGTAAAAGGTTCCCTATTGTCGAAAACCAAAATAGCATAAATGGCACGTTAGGATACACAAACAGCCCTTCAATGGTATTAATAACACCGTTTTCATTACCGTAAAACATCACCACTAAACTTGTTGGTTGCCATGTGCAGCTAACTATAGTTGATGAAACTACATTATTTCCTGCAAACAAGTCCCACTGAAATAACTTCCATAAACAAACAGAACACTCACTATTATATTAAAAACGACTACAATTTTAACCAATCTTAACATTTTTCTCACCAAAATTTTGGTTGTGTCTATCGCTCAGCTATGTTACCGTTGTTCTAATACTGTTGCTGAGCTTAAATATTTCTCTCTTTAGCACCCAATACCGTCAATTAAAAAACCTCATCACAAAACACAAAAACCAAACACCAAACCTCAAACATCAAAAAGACGTTTTATTACAAAAGCAACCCATAACCCCCGGCTTCTTTTTTACTCCGATTACTTGTTTAACTCTTCTATTCAGTTTTGAATCTTTTTGTACCGTTCCAGGTTACCTGACACAGATTAACCCTCTTTAAACAAAGAAAAGCCTAATCTCACCATTAAATTCCAGAGATTTATTTGAATTAATAAATTATAACACTGATGCGAACGCTTAAATTATTATATTGATATTTTAGGGGGGAATTTAATTATGAGAAACAAAAATTACCCGTATTACACTGTTGAACCTGTGAAAAATCTAAAAGAACTGATCAATGTCGCTGCTAAAAAGTACGGTGAAACGCATGCAATTACCTTCGAGAGAAATAGGACTGTCGTTCATATAACTTATAAGCAATTAAAATCTGACGTTGAGACTTTGGGCACCGTATTTCTTGATTTGGGTCTTCAAAACGAAAAAATAGCAGTAATTGGCGAAAATTCCTATGAATGGTTATTGACTTATTTTGCGGCAGTCAACAGCGGGAATGTGATTGTACCGCTCGATCGCGATCTTCCGGTGGCGGATGTCAAAAACCTACTGAACGACTCGGAGGCTAAAGTGTTTGTCTATTCTAATTCCTATTCTGATCTTACGGAATATTTACGCGGCAATGACACAAATATAGACCATTACATAAACATGAACAACGTTGCCAAACTTATTGAAAAAGGCAGTTTATTGATTCAGGGAGGCGACAAAAGAGCTGTTGATTATGAAATTGATGACCATGCGTTTGCCACGTTATTATACACGTCTGGTACTACGGGAGTTGCTAAAGGCGTTATGCTCTCGCATTACTCACTTGCGAGCGATACGGTTTCTAGCTGTCAAAGCGTTAAAGCCAGGGGTTGCAATCTGCTTGTCCTTCCACTTCACCACTCGTTCGGGATGACCGCATGCGTGCTTTATATGCTACTTTCGGGAAGCGAGATCATCATAAATAAAAGCCTGAAAAGACTTAATCAGGATTTGTTAAAATACAAGCCGTACAACGTGTTTATGGTTCCGTTATTCGTAGAAACTTTTTACCGGAAGATCTGGGATAGCGCAAAAAAGCAGGGCAAGGACGGACTGCTGAAAAAACTTATCGGGATAAGTAACGCGTTGATGAAGGGTGGCATCGATGTTAGGCGTGTGTTATTTAAATCGGTCCTTGAGGAACTGGGTGGGAATTTAGAGTTGATTGTCCTGGGAGGTGCACCGATCGACATGAAGTATGTTAAAGGACTTTGGGATATCGGCATTGTCACGTTAAATGGGTATGGCATTACTGAGTGTTCTCCTGTTGTGTCTGTGAACCGTAACCATTATTACCGTATCGGTAGCACCGGGCAGGTGTTTTCTTGTTGTGAGGTGAAAATCGCCGAACCGGACGAAAACGGGCACGGAGAGATCTGTGTCAAAGGCGACAATGTCATGCTTGGTTATTATAAAAATGAGCAGGCGACAAAAGAAGCATTTGATGGTGAATGGTTTAAAACAGGTGATGTCGGATATCTGGATCGGGATGGTTTCTTGTTTATATCGGGCAGAAAAAAGAATTTGATTATCCTGAACAACGGCAAAAATGTGTATCCTGAAGAAATGGAATTTGCCGTTCTTAATTATATCCCGTATGTAAAAGAAGTTGTAGTGTATGCCGAGGATAATGAGATTGCCGCTGAAATGTTTCTGGACGCTAAGAATTATCCGGATTGCGCTTCGACTATAAACAGTGACATTTCAAGGTTAAACCTAACGCTTCCTATATATAAAAATATTGGAAAAATCGTGATTAATGATACAGAATTTCCTAAAACTGCGACAAAAAAGATTAAAAGATATAGCAAATAAATTCCTATTTTTAAATGAATATTTTTTTATAACGCGGCTGTTTTGTGTCTGGTGCACACAATTTTAGCATCCTATCTGAAACGCTGTCGTTCACCAATTCAGGCTTGATTTAACCCTGCCCGAGGCAGCGTGTATAAGGGCAGTTCGTTTTGGACTTAATTAGCGCTGAGGGGATTTTTGGGAGAGTTATCATCTAGTTTTCGTAAAAGGTCAATAATAAGGCTTAAATCGCTTTGAAGATCTATTGTGCCTCATTGAGTTCCATGTGGTTATTTAGCGATAACGTATGTGGTCTCATTAGCCATTAAATGCCGATAAAGGTAATCACAATAATTTAACGGAGATAAACCGATGTTTAAAAAAGTAGAAGAAATAATCCGAAAAACGCTTGACAAAGACGGGATCGCCATCACTTCGGAAACGAACTTCGTCGAGGACTGGGGATTGAATTCCCTTGAGCTTGCGGAGCTTGTCTGTGTTTTTGAAGATGAATTCAACATCGAGATCCCTGATAGGGATGTTGTTAATTTTCGTATTGTCGATGACATAATTTCGTATTTAAATAAAAAGTTAAAGTAAATCCAAATCTCAACGTGAATTCGATTGAGATGAATGGAGGAAAATAACTGAAGCCATCTGATAAGTTGTATCATTTGTCGCATCCGCAGAACAGAATTTGGTATTCAGAAAAGCTGTATCCCGGAACAAGCATGTGGAACAATGCGGGTACCATAAAAATTACCGGCGAAATTGATTTCAAATTGCTTGAGCGCGCTGTAAATTTTATGCTTGAAAAATGCCACTCATTGCGGACGCATATAAAAATGGTAAACGAAACGCCTATGCAGTACATCCCGCCGTATGTCTGGAACCCAATAGAGCTGATTGATTTTACAGATCAGAAGAACGACGCACTTTACCGTTGGGACCTAGAGCAGTCCGCTTTGCCTGTCGATTATATCGACTGCGACCTGTATTACTTCACAATGCTAAAATTCAGTCATGACCAGGCCGGTCTGTATATCAGAATACATCACCTTATATCTGACGCCTGGTCGATCATTACTTTAGTAAACGGTATTACCGAAGCATACGATTACCTGTTGCGCGGCGATGAACTGCCGGGCAAAGACATCCCTCTGTATTGGGAATATCTGGAGAGGGAACGCGGCTATATGGAATCGCCGCGCTTTGAGAACGACCGTAAATACTGGCATGAGAAATTCAAAATATTACCCGAACATCTGGATCTAAAAAACCGGCGCGACGGACTTTTTCAAACCACTGCAGAAAGATGTTCGTTTATAACACCTGAACACAAAGCCCTACGGATCATGAAATATTGTCAGGACACCAGCGTTTCCGTTTTCTCTTTTATCATATCCATATTTTCGATTTATCTCAACAGATTAACAGGTAAAACCGCATTTGTTATAGGTACCTCGGTACTTAACCGAATAAACGAACGCGAAAAAGAAACTTTTGGCATGTTTGTCAGCACCATGCCGATCCTTATCAAAATATCTCCCGAAATGAGCTTCGCAGAAATTCACCTAGCGGTTGCCGACGAAATATTCTCCTCGCTCCGGCATCAAAAATATCCGTTCAATCTTTTAATGAAAGAACTTCATGATCAAAACAAAAACACCGACGCCCTGTTTGATATGACTTTATCTTTCCAAAACGCCAGCCTTGTAAAAAACGCCAGCCGTTTTTCATACAAGACGCACTGGCATTCGCCGCTTGCCCAGATAAACGGCATCGACATACACTTTAACGACCGAGAAGGCAACGATGTTTTTACTTGGGACTATAATTATCTAAAATCACTTTTCAATCACCACGATATCACACAAATGCATGATTATATAGAAAACCTAATGACAGACGCACTAGAAAAACCCGATAAAAAAATAGCAGATATGAATATATTATCATCTGAACAAGAACAAAAACTTATAAATCACCTGGCGGGTCCAAAGAAAAAAGCCCCCCACGCTCTGACTTTGGCCCGGCTCTACGAGTACAGGGCAAAAAGCGCTCCCGCTTCAGTGGCATTGATATCGGGTGAATCCAGTCTTACTGCCAACGAGCTTGATAGATGTGCGAATGGGTTTGCGTGGCGGCTTAAAGAGCGGGGAATTGGGAAAGACGATGTTGTTATTGTTATGATGCGTCGTGCGCCGGAGCTTTTTGTTGTTCTGCTTGGCATATTGAAAGCCGGAGCCGCGTTTTTGCCGTTAGATCCCGCCACGCCTTCTGAGCGTGTGGGTCTGATATTATCCAAATGCAGTGCGGTTGCAGCTGTGGCGGACGAGGGTTTCAAAGATATTTTCGATGCCACAACCCAATATATCGCAACAGACGAACTTTCTGATATACCAAAAATGCCCGATCCGCCTGAGATCGACTATGATCCTTCTTCGCTTGCTTATGTTATATTCACCTCAGGTACTACGGGGGCGCCCAAGGGTGTTATGATAGAAAACCGCTCTATCTGTCTTTTTGTGGAAAATTTCGGGGGTATTATGGATCTGGCGGACGGAACCCTTACGCTGTGTGTCGCTTCGATTTCTTTTGATTTGTTTATCATGGAGTCGTTTCCCGCGCTTATACACGGCGGAACGGTGATCCTTGCCACTGACGACGAAGTCAAAATACCTAGTAGTCTTGTCGGGTTGATTGCCAAACACCATGTGAACAGTATTATGTTTACTCCGTCTCGAGTACAGATGTTGCTCAATCAGGGTGTCGGTGACGCGTTTGGCGATATAGCGCAGATTATGCTAGGTGGAGAGGCCCTTACCGAAGCGCTGGTCAAAAAGCTCAGAATGTACACCGGAGCAAAAATTTATAATTTTTACGGTCCAACCGAGACTACCATTGCCGTAACGTATAAGCCGATAACGGGTGATTGTAAAATCAATATCGGGCGTCCCCTGCCAGATGTGAATGCATATATACTCGATCCAAATGGCGCGCTTGCAATACCTGGAGCTGTTGGGGAACTTGTGATAGGCGGAAACACCCTGGCACGCGGGTATATAGGAAATAAAAAAGAAACCGATGCGGCGTTTATACCTGATCCCTTTAGACCAGGGCAAATAATGTATAAAACAGGTGACCTCGCTTGTCTGTCTGATGAGGGGGAGCTCATTTACGCTGGACGCCGGGATAATCAGGTTAAAATCCGCGGTTACCGAATAGAACTCGAAGAGATACAGTCAAGACTCTTAGAGATCACAGGTATTACCGACTGTGCGGTCATCGACTTAGAAAATGAGCGGGGGGAAAAATATCTCTGCGCATATATCTGTGGAGATTTGCTCCCTACAAAATTTGAACTCCGCACCGCGCTGATACCTACCCTGCCGCACTACATGATCCCCTCATATTTTGTACGCTTACCCTCCCTGCCTATGACTATCAACGGAAAACTTGATCGTAACGCCCTTCCCACGCCCTACAAGCAAACAGATCTAGAGGTCATAAACGACGAACAAGCGGCACCCTCTACAAATACCGAAATAATTCTCGCCGATATATGGGAAGAAGTATTGAACGTGCGCCCCCTCAGCCGATATGATAATTTCTTCGATATCGGCGGCGACTCTATGAGTATAATATATGTAGCAAACCATGTTACCAATTACTTCAAATCAAATGTCTCTCTAAAAGAAGTATACGAAAACCCTACCCTTAACGCCTACGCACTGCTGATTGACAAAACCTTAGAAAAGAGCTACACACCAATAAAACACAGCTCCCCTATGAAGGATTATCCAGCGTCAGCGGGCCAAAAAAGAATATTTCTACTCAATGACATCGATAACACCTCAATCGTCTACAATATGCCCGGCGCGGTTAAGATAACCGGAAAATTCGATATAGCCCGCTTTAAACAGGCTCTAAATAAAATAATAAACCTTCACGCCACCCTAAGAACCGGATTTTATATAAGAAACGGAGAATTACGTCAAAAAACATACAAAAATACCCCTATAAAAATCGGTATTCACAAATGCAACCAAGAAGCACTCAACAAAACACTACGCAAATTCATCCAACCCTTTGAGATAGCCCATCCCCCCCTTATTCGCGTCGAATACGTAAAACTCGACGAAACAGAACATGTGGTCTTCATAGATATGCACCACATTATTTCAGATGGGATATCCTATGAGATGATATTTAAACAACTCTCTTTACTATACTCAGGAGCTAAAATTTCACCCTGTGAACTACACTACTCAGATTACGCCCTATGGCAGAAAGAATATTTGTTATCCGAGGCTATCCAAAACCAACGAGATTACTGGCTCAACCATCTGTCAGGCGAACTCCCCACGCTTTCTCTACGCTCTGACCATCCAAGAAAGACCCATCAAAATTTTAAAGGTAGACGTACCTCAATTAAAATGCCTAAAAAATTTTGTAACGAAATACACAAATACGCCAAAACCAAGGGCCTAACTACCTATACTGTGATGCTGGGCGCATTTTATATCCTGATGGCACGATATTCTGGACAAGACGACATAATCATCGGAACTCCAACCTCTGGCAGAAGCAGACCCGAATTACTATCGATGATCGGTATGTTTGTCAACACGCTAGCCCTACGCGCCCACCCCCACGCCGACAAAAAATGCACCGATTTCCTGACGGAAATAAAAAAAATCGTGATTGACGGGATGATAAATCAAGATTATCCCTTCGAACTCCTTGTCAACGATTTAAAAATCCAACGCGACCTCTCCCACAATCCCCTATTTGACATATTCTTTGCGTATAACACTTCAAAGTTAAACCTCACTTTTGAAAAAACCACAGTCAACGAAATTAAAATCCCCTGGAATATTTCAAAATTCGACCTAACCTTTGACATACGCGACACCCAAAGCGAAATGCACTGTACGGTTGAATACAGCGAAATTTTTTCAACCCGAACCGCCAAACAGATGGCCAATCGGTATGTTAATATCCTTTATTCGATAATTGCTGACGACACAAAAACAATCGGTCAAATCGATATACTTGGCTTTTTAGAAAAAAACCGCCTGATACAGCATATGCGCGGACTGGAAATAAAAATCGATCCCAAATTATCCGTCGAAGACACCATATGCAGCTATGGCGCTACAAACGGCGACGCCAAGGCGTTGATATGCGGCGATAAAAGCCGTACTTTCAAAGAACTCTACGACATGAGCGGACAGTTAGCGGCCATATTAAAATCACGAGGCGTCAAATCAAACACTACTGTGGTCGTATCTATGTCGCGCTCAATAGAGCTGGTTGCCGCGATCATAGGCATCCTGCGCGCGGGAGGCGCTTATCTCCCAATAGACCCCGAATACCCCAAAGACCGAATCGCCTACATGATCAAAGACAGTGGCGCAACATTGGCTATAAGCGACCACCCTATGCCAAAAGAAATCGACACTATATCCCCCGAGGAGGCCTTCACAAAAAATGCACAAGATGATCCCTACAGCGGGCATATCCTAAATCCCCCCGATTCAACAGCCTATATTATCTATACCTCCGGATCAACGGGTCTTCCCAAGGGGGTACGTCTCACACGCGCGAATCTGATAAATTACTGCGAAGCATGCCGCAAATTTGAGATTTTCAAGCCCGGCGAGGTTTCAATGAGTGTCACAACGATTTCTTTTGATATATTCGTATTGGAATGTATCGTTTCGCTTTATTTTGGCGGAGCGGTCGCGGTCAGCAGCGAGGAACAGCAACGCATACCAAGTCTACTTGCTGAATTTATGCGTCGAAGTGGGTGTTCGTTTATCCAGTTCACCCCCTCAAGGCTGGCTCTGATGCTAAGTGACAAGTCATTTCGCGAAGCGCTTGGCAATATAAAAACAATTGTCCTTGGAGGCGAAATGTTGCCCGGTGAACTTTTGCTAAACGTAAAGAAATATACGCGCGCAAGAATCATCAACGGCTATGGCCCGACTGAGACAACAGTGTACTCCACGTTTAAAGATCTCACAAAATCAACCAAGGTCACAATAGGCAAGCCTGTGCTAAATACGCAACTCTATATCCTTGATAGTTCTATGAACCTTGTCCCTGAGGGCGTTGTCGGTGAATTATATATCGGCGGCAACGGAGTCAGCCCAGGATATCTCAATCGAGACGAACTGACAAAAACACGGTTTATTGCCGACCCCTTTGCGGAATCGGGCGTCATATACCGGAGCGGAGATTTAGCCTGCCTGTTGCCAAACGGGGATATAGCATGCCTGGGCAGAACTGACGACCAGCTAAAGATCAGCGGACAGAGAATCGAACCCGGCGAGATAGAAAAAGCTCTCGAAACCTATCCAGAAATAAATAAGGCCGTGGTAGTTATCCGACCGGTATCGGGCAATTTACGCCTTTGCGGCTATTACACCTCCACATCAAAAGAAGATATATCACCCGACACGTTAAGACTTTATTTAAAGAAAAAACTTCCCATTTATATGATCCCCAATTATTTCCTGCGGATCGAAAAATTCCCCCTGACAGCAAGCGGCAAAATCGAGCGTAAATTGCTCCCCAACATCGATTTATCCAAACAAGAAAACAAATCCTCTACACCAATGACGCGTGAGGAGATAAAAATAGCCAAGATCTGGAAAAAGGTGCTTGGCATCGACGATATCGGTCCAGAAGACGACTTTTTTAGCCTCGGCGGGGACTCTATGGCAGTGATCAAGGCACAAATCGAGATGCTAAAACACGGGATTAAAATTGGCACCCAAGAGTTCTACGAAAACCCAACCATACGCTCGATACGCATGTTTAGAGATGAATCGATTTCTGTTCGAACCGCGCTAAAACCGGAGAATAAGCCTGACGAAAAAAAATATCCTACAAACGTTCCGAGTTCGGTCCAAGGGCCGTTTCCGATGAAAAAAATTCTGCTTACTGGAGCGACGGGTTATCTTGGCGCACATGTTTTAAAAGAACTCGTAGAAATGGACGGCGTTGAAATTTTATGTTTGATACGGGGGGCCGATTTAGAGGACCGACGCGGAAGGCTTGAAAAAATTCTCGGATTTTACTTTGGGGAAACAAAAAATATCTTGCGCCACGTAACCACAATATGTGGCGATATCAGCAGTGGAGAGGGCCTTTTGCCTGATCTTGCTCCTGATACAGTTACTAACTGTGCCGCAGAGACTAGGCATTACGGAAAAGAAAGCATATTTACTCTTGCCAACGTCACAGGCGTCAAAAATCTTGTGGACTTCTGTAAAAAATGCGGCGCCGCCCTATGCCATATATCCACTACCAGCGTATCGGGCACCATCATACGTTCCCCATCACAATCAGTGAATAACAAAATATTTTCGGAAAAAGACTTTTATATACATCAGAATTACTCTGACAATTTATACGTAAAAAGCAAATTTGAAGCAGAAGCTCTGCTATACAAGGAAATGCGCCTTGGACTTAAGGCAAAAATCATGAGAGTCGGAAATCTCATGCCACGCTACGTCGACGGCGTTTTTCAATCAGATCCATCAAAGAACGCTTTTATGAACAGACTCCGAGCGTATAAACTGATGGGCGCGACACCAAAAAGCATTATCAAAAACGGCGCCGAGTTCACCCCCGTAGATTCCTGCGCCAAAGCCATAGTCCTACTTACCGGAAAAGACAACGGTTCAGTATATCATCTATTTAATCCAAACCACGCATCGGGAAGAGACATCATTGAAATATTAAACACTTGGGGAACACATGTCAGAGAACTTGAGGATAGTACGTTTGTTAAAGAAGTCAAAAAAACAATGAAAACCACAAACGCGCATATTCTAGGCGGAATGATAGAGGACCTCGTACAAATCCCAAGAACAGGCGCACGCGTCAGCGTATCCTGCAAAGAAACAGCAGAAAGACTTTCACGATTGTCATTTAACTGGAAAAAACCCGACAAAACATACCTCAAAAAAGCACTCACAACAATACATGACACATAAAATATTCACAAAATAACCTCAATTTAATGTTGAATTAGACCTTTTGTTTAAAGAAGTTAATCTGTATCAGTACCTGACATGCAAAACCGCTCATAACCAAATATTTGCACATACAACCGCCCCCTACCAACAGCCTCAATCGCTGTACGCGTTGAGTTGACATTGCAAATAATGGTTGGTATGTGCCAGACCATGTGGATCGTCATAAAGAAGGACAAGGAAGAAATAACCAAAGAAGCATATACAGATAATGAAGGTTGGTCTGTATGATTATTGAGGCAATTAAAGACCGAAAATCTATCCGCAATTATGTGCCCGAAGCGAATGTGTCTGAGGAGCAAATCAAAGAGCTGTTAGAAGCAGCAATGTTGGCACCCTCAGCCTGCAACAGTCGTCCATGGACGTTTATTGTTGTGCAAAATCGAGCTAAGCTTGATGAAATCCCAAAAATTCACCCCTATACGCAAATGCTTACAACAGCGAGCTGTGCGATAATAGTGTGTGCTGATTTAAATCTGCAAAGCGGCGTATCAACGGGCTTTTTTCCCCAAGACTGTGGGGCCGCAACACAAAATATACTCTTACAAGCGGCTGAATTAGGTTTGGGCACTTGCTGGTGCGGCATATATCCTAAAGAGGACAAGGTGAGCGCATTTCGCAGTTTGTTTACATTGCCTGACAACATTGTGCCGTTTTGTGTCATTGCTGTAGGCGTTCCTGCTGAGGAAATGGGTAGCCGCGGTTTTTATGAAGAGAACAAAGTTAAATGGATAAAATAATAGTAGCGGTGAATTTGTTTGGGCAGTTGATTAAAAATATTGAGCATGGGGGGTACCCTTAGCGGATGGGTGGGTATGTCAGTATGTCAGATTGTTAGTAAAACGCGGTCATGATTCAAACTAGTTTACGTCCAAATTCCAGTACGTTTATGAGTAAACCAAAAACAATTGTATGCATAGTCCACGATTTGGAGTAACAAATAGTCCTGCGAGCCAAACGCTTAAGCCTAGTACGAAACGTAAGATGTTTACGCTCAATACGTTGCGTATTACGCTTACCCGTAAACAAAACACCTTCAGGTATAGCATCATGATAAGCAAAATTATCGTCTGAAAACACCGCAACTATTTCCACATTTAACTTTGAAAGCAAAGATAGGAGCTTTTGCAGCACTTCGTGTTCTCTTGTACCAAAAACGTACGCAATAATTTCACCGGTATCATGATTTATAGCATGCCACAACCAACAAGGAGTCTTTTTACACATGACTCTGCCCCACATTTCATCCATTTCAAGACGGATTTTCAAGGGTTGGCTTAGGTTTGTGTATTTTGGGTTTAGATTAGTTTGGAGTTTTTCTGTTTTTTTAAAACTGACATAACTGTGTTTTGACTAATGCATAGCACACGTGAAATGTCGCGTATTCCACTGCCGTTTAGGGACATTTTTATTATCAACTGTTTGGTTTGGGGTGTGGCTCCACTATTTTTGTACATAGTTTGGAAAGTTTTTCCACAAGAGTTACATTTGCATCTGGGGGTTTCATTGGTTGGTTGTTTGCCCATTTTTACTACGCTTTCACTACTACAATGTATGCACTTTACAGGTACTTTTACCACAACTAATCACAGGATAATAAGCACAACTTCACTTATAAACTAGTTTGAGGCATGACCAAAACGCTTGCGCAGAAGAGTAAGCGCCAGTCATATACTTATCATATGGAATGTAACGGGTTTATGGCGGTTCCCACCTCTAAATCTAAAAAATATTCCCGGCTATCAAAAAATCGGACGCCATCAACATGGCGTGTAATGTCGTCTCTGTCATAAACAAAGCCCAGTTTCTCAAGCACCTTGGCAGATGCGAAATTCTCTTTCGCGTGACCGCCCGCGACCTTTTTTATGCCCAGTTTTTCAGCGGCAAATTTGAGAATATCCCTCATCGCTTCGGTGGTATATCCACGATTCCAGTGAGTTTTTTTAATGTTGTATCCAACTTGAAACAACTGCCAGTTTTCTTCCCAAATCAATCCACCCGAACCGAACAGCTCACTGGTTTCTTTCAACACAAAGCCCCAGATGTAATTATTGTTCACGAGAATATTTCCCGCGCCATCCCGTTTCCATTCGATCTCCTTTAACCACTCTATCGTGTCGCCAATGGAATGGTGAGGAAGCCAACTAACATACTTCGCCACTTCCGCGTCACCCGTCCAACCATAATAAGCGGTATCCGCGTCAGCGAGAGTGAGCGGACGGAGTATGAGTCTTTCGGTTTCAATTATGTTTATCATTCTATCTCTCGCTACAAATCTTCGCAATCAATTGGCAGAGCAATATTAACCATTCATAATAATGTTTTTACCTTGATACCGCCACAGACATTGGCGATTGTCTAACAGCATACTTTAACTGTTTCAAACTTATAATCAAACCTTCTGCTAATGCATTTGCCTAAATCGTTACAGAAAAATCTGATGATAATTAAAAAATAGTGTTAAAATAAAAGAAAGAATATTTGAGGTTTTGAGGTTATTCGCGCTCAAAGTATTCTTCTGGTTTCGGTGGAATGGGTGGTAGTCCTTTGCGTTCACGAATTTCTTTGACTAGTTCTTCTTGTAATTGTTCTGGAACTGGTGCCCAACGGCTGAATTGTGTTGCCCAGAATGCGCGTCCTTCGGTTGAGCTTCTAAGTTCATCGGCGATACCAAAACTTTCAGACACGGGCATTTCTGCTTTGACCGTGATCATGTCTTCTTCTGAGGGCATATCTAGGATTTTGCCGCGGCGTTTGTTGACAGTTGCAAGGACGCTGCTGACGAAGTCTGATGGGACGTTGCATTCAAAGTTTATGAGGGGTTCAAGTAGTTTGGGTTTGCTGAGTAGAATCACGCAGTAGATTGGTCTCCAGGTCATTGGAATGGCTTGTGCTGGGCCTCTGTGGACTGGGTCTTCATGTAGGGTGATATCTTCTAGGTTAATTTTTAGGCCATGGGCGGGTTCTTTTGCAAGTGGTGAGGTGTGGACTGCTTCACGGAAGCCGGTTTTTATGTGGTCGATGATTTCGTCTACGTATTGTCGTCCACGGATGCGGTTGACTAGGATGTTGCTTTCTTCAATTGCTACTGCACCTTTTGCTTCGTCTGGTGCCCAGCCGAGTTCTTTGAGGATTTTGGCTCTTTCATCTTTGTTTTGTAAATCAGTAATTTTTTCTGATTTAATTGCTTCTACGATTTCTTCAGGTAGTTTTTCGATAGTTATCCAAAGTTTGTTGTGTTTGTTGGGGCTTTTACCCATAACTGCTGGTCCAGTATAGTTGTGGTTGATGGTTTCTCTGTAGATAACAATTGGTTTGCTGAGTTTGACTTTGAGGCCTGCTTCTTGCATTCGGTAGGCGGTGATTTCAAGGTGAAGCTCCCCCATGCCTGAGAGGAGGAATTCGCCTGATTCTTTATTCATGACAAAGCGTATGCAGGGATCTTCTGTTGTGAGTTTATGCATAACTTTGTCAAAAAGTGGCAGGTCTTTAACGTCTTCTGGTTCAACAGCTACAGTAACGACTGGATCAGACACATAGGTTAGGCCTTCAAAACTGTGAATTTCACAATTTGCCTCACCTATGGTTTCGCCAACGCGCATAACGGGTAAACCGGAGACTGCACCAATGTTGCCTGCTGGTACACGGTCAACTATGACTCGATCAGCGGCCATGCTCATGAAAACTTGTTGAATGGTGCCTTTCCGTTGTGAACCAACTAGTTGTACTTCTTTGCCTTTAGTGATGGTGCCGCTGAAAATTCTGCCAATGGCCACCGTACCGCTGTGTGGATCCACATCGATTGTGGAAATACACATAAGCAGTGGCGCTTTGGGGTCAACTTTTGCCATGCCAACACCAACTGGTGAAGTTACATCGCCTGCCCAAATCTTTGTTTGACGATATGGTTGAGCGACTAGTGGGCTTGGTAAATGTTTACAAAACATGTTAAGAATTGGTTCTGGCAGAGGTGCTTTTTTGCTTAATGCTATTACTTTTGCGTTAACTTCCTCAGGGTCACCAGTATATGCGTTGATGATGTCTTGGAAGCTAATTTGTTTTTGTTTCATATAATCAAGGCTTAATCCCCACTTGTGAAGAGCTGAACCAAAAGCAACAGTATCTTCAATTTTAATTTTCCAAGTTTCTTTATATTCTGGTGGAGCGTGTTTCTCAATTAGATTGTTGATTTTTGTGAGAACTTTTGCAAATCTCTTTTGAATTTCTTGTGGCGATAACTTGATTTCTTTGATTAATCGGTCAACTTTGTTGATAAATAAGAGCGGTTTAACTCTTTCTTTAAGCGCTTGCATGAGAACGGTTTCTGTTTGAGTCATTGGGCCTTCTACAGCATCAACAACTACAAGTGCACCATCAACAGCTCTTAAACTTCGGGTAACTGCGCTTGAAAAGTCAATGTGTCCTGGAGTATCGATAAGGTTAATCAAATGCTCTGTATTTTCATATGTGTGAACCAAACTGACGTTTGAAGCAAAAATTGTAACGCCACGCTGTTTCTCAAGAATATAACTATCAAGGAACCGTTTTTGCCCAGCAACATCTGCACTGATAATTCCTGCATGTGCCAAAAGACTATCTGATAAAGTTGTTTTGCCATGATCAACATGGGCAATAATGCTGGTGTTACGGATGATTTTTGGGTTTTCCATCAATTTAACAATTTCTTCATTTTGTCTAAAACGCGCCATAACTTATTCATTCTCCCACTTAATTCTCATAATGTTATTATTTTGATTTGAATACATTACATTTTTAAGCATTTTATGCATATGGAAATCTCTCAGACAATAGAGAAACTACATGGAATTTGTAGCCTATTAACTTTATGGCATGAGCGCATGCGATTTTTGGGCAAAGAGTGGGTCATTTTTCTCTATGCTTCCCCGTACTTGGCTCGTTTGTAATTTTTTTCAAAGGACATACATTAAGCATTCACCCTAACCAATAGCACAGCAACTAATGTTAACAGCATACACACTACTGAATGGAGCAGTTTTACTATTCTGTGGCGGCTATTTAGCTGAGTTTTTGGTTTTATAGAGAAGGTTTGTTGGTGATTAGTATATACAATTCTTGGGTTTCATATTGACAGTTTGTCCTTAAATTGGCAAAGTTATTTTTGTTCCTATAGATAACCAAAAAACAGGTAAACTAAAGAACCTACAGTTAGGCTGAAGTTAAACTTCAATCAGCTCTCTTGTTCATTTTTAATGATAGGTGAATCTGGTCCAAAAAGAAGTTCACAGAACTCTTACAGTATCTTTGCGGCTCCAATCACGTGCAATTCACACACCAACTGCACACACAATGCTGTCAACCTAGAAATGATTGCCGATTAAAAGCCAAACTGCACCCCATTTTGAAAAACGCATAACTTACAAAAAATTCATTAATACAACCTAAAACCAAATAAACTCCAGAAAAAAAATGATCAACATCGTAGAACAAAGACTAACAAACGTATTATCCAACCTAAAAAACCGCGAATACCAAAAAAAATTCCTAACCAAAAAGTATGTGTTTAGCTGTTTGTAGATGAAGGGTTTTTTATTCTTTGTGTGTCCCCGCCTCTTTGGTTATTATGATGTAGACTCTTCTTCCTAGGTAGCGTTTGGGTATGTCTGCTTTAGCAGA
>Ga0123355_10007559_pt1 | contig 16308 bp, 13 predicted proteins | sample TergutEmb28metaG_3_FD_89872 | JGI IMG/M metagenome (GOLD analysis project Ga0123355, IMG submission 89872) | Embiratermes neotenicus P1 segment gut microbial communities from Petit-Saut dam, French Guiana - Emb289 P1 | ecosystem: Host-associated > Arthropoda: Insects > Digestive system > Gut ...
AAAAAAAAAAAAAAAAAAAAAAAAAAAAAAAAAAAAAACCAACAACAACAACAACAGACTTCTCTATAATTGAGAATAGCGGGTGTGTGACATTCCTGGTACTGTGAGGATGCATTTCGCTAAATTTCGATTGGGAGGACCAAGTTCAAGAAGAAAACAAAGTTGTAAATTTCAAAAACGACCTTGGATATGAGTAAGCTGTGTTACTTGTTTTACTATATGTTTATTACTGAAAGTTTTGTGTGTTGTGTATAAAAATTCTCTACGCACAACACAGTGAATGTTACTTCCAGTGGCAATGTAAGGAGTGAACAGGAACTTTATATAATATAATGCAGATAAATTTGTCTTTAAGCGTCGGGTCCCCACTCCATTATCTTTCCACCAATCCGGCACAATCAACTTCATATTCATACTACTCGTGTCAGAAGGACAAGCGGGCGACGCTTCAAAGAAAACTTTTTCGGATGTCGGGAAGCACTGGACAGAAAATTACGTTCACACTGTTTTTCGTCAGTGTTCAGAGCGTCGAGGAGTGCATTTCCTTAGAAGGAAAGTCGAACTATGCGTTTTGTTATACTGAAAGTGAATTTCGCAGAGCTGCTTTAAAGAAATTCGTACTCAATATGTCACCTGAAATGACGCAGTACTTGTTCGGCAGGAAACACAACATTCCACAAGTCGTTGTCCTTCTCAGTACCATTTTGTCTTGTCGTTCCACTCTGTTACTGTCCTCCAGGCGTAAATCTTTATTTTATTTTTCCGGTTACTTCCTTCAAGATTCATAAAACCCTGTCATATTAACCGTTTGGCGTCGGAATTATTTTTTTTTATTTTAGCACACTCTGTATATAAAATGTGAATAAAACAGGAAACAAATATGTTAGAATTATGAAACAAACTGCATTTTGAAGAGAAAGAAACGGAGAGTATATACCATGTTTAAAATATTCAGTAACTATATTTGTTGAATAAATATATAAAATTCAACGTTTAGAGCTTAGCGGTGCTATACGACCCCCATAGGTGTCGTTAGGCGTCAAAGGGTTAATATAATTTATAATCATGCAGTAACACATGAATTATGTTGCTGGAAATTCTCCAAAGAATGTGAAGGAAAGTTTGTCACCTTTCATGCCACGAAGTTATGTGGGAAAGTGGAGCTCTAACTCCATTCATTCTTATCCTTCGCACTAAATCAGGGTGATTCTTAGCTTCAGACGCTGACCGCTTCGCCCTCGGAGAAAAATCCGCTAGTACCCATTAATTGGGAGAAACTGAGGGATGTCGGTGCAGGTTCTGAAACTTTGGGTAAGAGAGAAATAAAATCCCCGGGGGAAAAAAAAATTATTTTTGGAGATAGCGCTCATTATTATTATCGCGTTTCAGACATGAAAAAAAAAACCGTGACAATGAAGACCAAAGATTTAATTACGGTATCCAGAGTGAATCGTGTAACGGCTACCTGTCCAGGACACTGATGTGTATGGAGATGTGAAGTAAAGTTCCTTCCGTCCTTAATTTCAGAGATGGGTGCTAACCAGCGTCAGCCTCACAGGAACGGCCCTTCTCCGCCACTACCTAGAAGACAGGACGTTCCTGTAGCATGGCAACGAAAGATGCCTTATGAGAATCTGAGACCTGTCTGCTGCAGGTCAAATCGTTAAAGTCAAAGGCGGACAAAATTTTGTTTTTGTGCCATTTAACTAAGCCATGAAATATACAGAGTGGGGGTGATAAGATTCCGTTCATTTTAGATTCGAAAAGAGAATAAAATAAGTAGTAAGCTTCACGTTCCGGAAGCTTTATTGGCCGGGAAATTTATCCGTTGTATTTAGTTGGCAAAAACGTTGGCCCTAAATTAGGTGTGAGACGAAACTTTTTTACCCTCCTGAGTGTTAAAAGAAGCGCATCACAATATCAGTCGTCCAAGAACTGCGAAAATAAAAAATATAATTTAACAATTATTTTCTTCTAGGAGGACAAACATAGTACTTAAGAGTGAGTTGTGAAGGGAAGGTTTCTGCCATAGCACACTTTTCTTTTATGTACTTGCATTATCCACCTGTTGATGGTCGAATAAACGACCGAACCATGTCGTAGAATGTAATAATCCACGAACATGCAGTGTTCGGGTATTGTGTTTGTGTGGATTATGTGGCTAGTGATTTGTTTATTTCCTCCATCGAAGAGCAGGTGGCTTCTGTGACACTGCTGTAATTTATAGATTCCTCATTGCACCACATTCGTCAGGAAATTATTTTCCGAGAATCTGAAGGTTTCGATTTGCGTCAGAGACTTTAAGATTCACTTCGTGGTTTGCAATTTCAACCCAATCACCTACATATTTTTAGTGAGTCAGAACGTCAGCGCAGATGGTAGAAATTTTTAGCCTTAGGGCAGAGCGGAGGAATCGTGTGTAGAAAAGCGTGGGCAATATTTGTGTAGGTCTCATAAGGCAGCTTCTTTACTTAACTGTAGAAGAGCTTACTGTTAATATCATCATCATTCCGACATAGGATTTGCTTATTGTTAAATCCTCGTTTTAAATTCTAAGGTCTTGGAAGCTGAATAAACTAAGTTACTGGCTACGAGCTCCATTGTCCAACATCGAAAACCAACAGCTCAAAGATTATTTCGTTCGCCACAACACTTAGATATATTACCTCCACCTAATGTGATAATGGGGACCGCGGTAGCACAGTGGTTAAGAATCTGTGCTACAAATCGGTAGGTCGCTGGTTTGATCCCAGCTGGTGTCAGTGGATTTTTCATAAAATTCTTCCGATCGCACTATGGCCCTGGGGTCGACTCAGCCTCTAACAGAAATGAGTATCAGGAGTATTTCCTGGGGCTAAAGGCGGCCGGTGCATAAGGCTGACAACCTACCACCTTCCTGTGCCGTTGTCATGAAATCTAGGAACCTTAACTTTCTGGAACCCTCTGGGCCTGTCCAGGCCTGTAATGGGACTGATTTACTTTTACCTAATGTGATTAAGGGAGCCTCTCCGGGAGAATAGAGATGCCGAAACTTGAAACTGACTAATCGTCTCTTCTTTCCGTATCTAAAAATACGCGGAATTTTATTTTCACTCCTTTATACGTCCTCGTAATGTGATTTGAAACGTTGTGCTGTCCCTTGGCATCGGAACAGATGCTTAAAATTGAACTTCGTATTGTCTAGGTGATATTTATCCTGTTAAATGTTACAGTCCGTTTATATTTGTGCTTCTGAATTGAAGCATTAATGTATTTCATCATTTAAAAAAAATGGTAGGATAAAATGTCCCGTTGTTAATATTTTGTTCTTAAATTTTCGTTCTTCAGGACTCCCTGTTCAGGAGATGTGAACAGGGAGCATGCTACTGTCGTAAAATTTATGCTTCATCTTGCGACAAACAAGATATTCAAATTTTGTGTGAACAGTCGCGTGCGTTTGTAAGATTTCAACAGAAGTTCCGTGTGAATTTAGAAATATCTATGATTTATCGTCATGAGAGTAAAATGGTTATCGCTGACGTGTCTTATTGCTGATAGTCCACCTACCATTCTTGTAAAACAAAGAATTTAATTTCGGGGGTTTCCCATTCTACTACAACTTTTTATGTTTTCATCAGATTACGCAATTCACTTCGACACACGTTTCGGCAAGCACTGCTATTTTCAGGTGTAGCATACATAAATATCAAATTTATATACACTTGTCATGAAATACATAAAATAATAGAAATTATAACTAAAATCCTAGGAGTTGTTCATCGCAAGAAATTAAACAGAATTTTAAAATCACATAGAATTATTAAATTCCATTCCTTTTACATTTGCTGTAAGTTACTGTTTTAGCTATACGTTCTAGGTCTCTATTTATACTGGATCACTTAAATATTCGGTGAGACGAAGAAAGAAAAAAAACTTAAAAGGATTTCTCTTCGTTGTTGCAAAATTATGTTTCCATTACTTCAAGGACCTTGTCTTTTACCTTGTTTTAGAATAACAATGACAAACCCACTTAAGTAAATTAGTGGAAACAATGATAGTGAGTACCCACAGGCACTTACAATGAAAACAATTAAAACCAACTACTGTGAAGTGTACGAATTTTAATAATTTTTTGAATATATTTTTAGTAATTATTATTACAATTTTAGTTAAAACTTTTATTTTATATATTTTATGGTACGTTTATTGCAAACTGGCATTGTTATATGCTACCTCCGAAGACGACAGTAATTGCCGAAAAATGTACCGATGACAAATGAAGTGCGTATCTAGTGTGAGTATACACAAGTACATTTGCATACAGACGGAAAATTCTTGACATTAAATTGTAATTTTTTTTATGCTTTGCCGATCGTGTAGCTCAGTATAATCTTAGTAATTAAATAACTTAATGCAAAAATTCTTGTTTCATAATAAGTTTATTATATGCCTCTACATGTTTCGAGCACTATGTGCTCATCATCAGGAGGTCAAAATTGTATTATACAGCATCTGGTATCATCACACCTGTAGGTGGCGGTCCCGTGCACAGAGTCCTCTCTCAACCGGTGCACCGGACCGCCACCTACAGGTGTGATGATACCAGATACTGTATAATACAATTTTGACCTCCTGATGTTGAGCACATAGTGCTCGAAACATGTAGAGGCATATAATAAACTTATTATAAAACAAGAATTTGTGCATTATGTTGGTACCAAGATTAAGACTAAGATTAAATCATATGCATATGAAAAAGTAAATAATTTAATAAAATTTCATGATATCGCAAATGGCAGACATTAATTGGCATGTGCAATTTTAAGAAACGTGAAACAGCTCGAAAGCGAAACGTAACACCTTGTACTGTCATTAAAACTCTGGTTCATTTGGTCGCTCCAATGATAGACCTAACTCTCGTTTACAAGTAGTTAATACAAAGGGAAAGTGGACACCATTGGGTTGCTGTTTGTACCAAGTTTCAAGAAATTTAATCGTTATTATCTACAATATTTATTCTCGTAATTGAATCATTATATGGACATAACAGACAAAGAAATCATTTTGGAAAGAGGCCAACTTGCGAGGACAAAATTTTAATCCGGGATCCCAAATTAATAGAAAGTAACAGAAGAAATGATCGTGTAACAAACGTTGCAGAGAAATGTTTAGTGATGTGTTATGGAATCTGTACTTTGTATTTTGTCTCCAACTTAAAATATTTAGCTCCGGTTTGTAGTAGGAGGGTGCCAAAAATTAAAAAAAAAAAGTATATTGTGAAGAAACACAACGGGATGAAATTTACAAAACAGTAAGGCGGTTCATAATGAAGTGGAAAGGACGTAACACGAAATACTGGTGCTCTCATTTCCGGTATTATTCCGGCATTTGACTTGGAAGAACTAAGTAAAATGCCAAAGAAAATCAGTCACGGTATTCTGCGTGCACTCTGAGATTCTAATGGGGAACCTCCTCCACATGAGCCGAAGTATTACAGCTAAATCCACTTTGCTACTTTGTATTGAAACAAAACTTATTTCTTCTAAATGGGAGATATAACAGCGTTATTTACATTTATTAATCCCGGTCAACATATCAAAAGCGGAAGTATGTAGAAACCGCCAGTATCCGCAAACAAGGTCAGAATTCCCAAGCCACTACCGGTCGGATTGCTGGAAATGAAGGGGGCTGATTTCGTTGTCTAACTAACAATAATTACCCAGCGCTGCGAATCGTGACAAAGGAAATAATCTATGGAAAGTAACGGTCTTAGAAATTCTTCCTTGTTTTCTTAAGTACAAATTATCATGAAAGCTGCTGTAGGCTGATTCTGGTTTTCTGCCTCGATTCTTACATTCATTGTTCAAAAGACAAGCCTCATGTCTATAGACGTGAGAATGACCAAAAATATGCACACTTTTTTGCGTTAGTCTCGTGCAGTTTTTCTTTAGTGTTATTTCTGTAGTAAAACCAACCAGATTCACCAATGTACGTGGTGTAGTCAATAAGTTCCCGGACTGAATTTTTCGCGCTCGTACGGAGCGTAGTTACCACACCAACCGCTATAGGTATTATTCCCAAGGTATCATGGGCTAGTGTGTTGAAAGCCAGCTTTCTGTGCGCATCGTGTGTGACAACTCTAGCTTTTATCAAGAGGTGCAACGATCTCTCTGTGATTATCGAGATGGCGGATTTCCGTGAACAACGCGCTTGCATCAAATTCTGTTTCAAGTTAGGGAAAACTGCTGCTACAGAATATTATGAAATGTTGAAAATAGCCGTTAGGGAACAAGCTATGGGTCGTTCCCAAACATTTCAGTGGTTATCCCGGTTTAAGGCAGGCAGAACTTCGATTGATGATGACGAACGCTCTGGTCGACCAGTACACCAATGTATCATATTTAGTTTATTTTGGAATGACACTCTACATGTTTCGGACGGTCTTTCTGTCCATCATCGAATGCCTGTTGCTGTATGTACAGTCTTGAACTCCTGATGATGGACAGAAGGACCGTACGAAACATGTAGAATGTCATTCCAAAATAAACTAAATATGATACATTGTTGCATCTAGTTGGTTTTACTACAGAAATAATATTACGATGCACGACCCTATGAACGTCAAATTTCTTTAGTGTTCTTGTATTGATATATTTGTTTTGGTGTTGGGCACTGGAAAAACAGATACATCAATAAAAGAACACCAAAGCAAAAATGTACAAGTCTAACGCAAAAAAGTGTTCATCTTGTTGATCATACTCAACTATATATATATATATATATATATATATATATATATATATATATATCAATACGCACGCTTGAGAGATTATAAAACCACAACCTCAGGAATATGTGACAAGCCTTACTGCAGCTCCTAACGAGCTCAGAATTTTCTCATCACTTGCGGTGTGATGAAGCAGCAAAATCATAACATACTTAAACGTGCATGTTATCCATGATCCAGTTCACGTATTCTGAGACACGAGTGTCAACCCCAGGCATGACGGTGGCAGCGCACCTCTTTGCTCCAAAAGACACCACACCCAACAAATAGTACCGTGGTGGTCCGTCTAGTGCCTCCACCTTCATTTGAGGGCCCCCGGCGTCTCCCCTGCTCGATTCGTGTCTCACCTGCCCCCTATACACATCAGTGTAGCTCCTATCTTGGCGTGATTCTAGAAGGCCTTTTCACATTTCTCGTTCTGCAAGATGGACAGTTTAACGGTCCGCGGGATGGAGCTCAATTTCGGGTTTTCTGAAAAAAAAGAGCTTGTTTCGAATTCTGAGATAAGCCTTGACAGCGTCCTTTGACTAGCTGTTCGTGTATGCATATTATTTGACGCGACATAATACTGTAAATCAAATGTCATTATTAGGAAACTTATAAGACAATGACTCAAACAGTAAAGAGTAATCAATACGTTTTGATCCAATGTTTTCCATTTGAAGCATTTTTACTGATATCCTCCAAAGCAACAACACGATCTTCTGCATAAATTTGTCCTTGGGTCACAGATGCTGGAAAGAATTTTCTTACCATTTATTTGTTTTTTCTAAGTGTAATAAAAATTTTACACCGAAAAATCACTACTTTTTTAAAACATAAAATTACATAATTGCACCCAAGTAGCATTAAGAGTTTTACATATCACTGTCAAAGAATTACATAGACTGCCCACCTTAGCTCTAAAACAACCTGGCTCTCTATTACACATTTCCATTCCATCTTTGCTCAGACACGAATGTTAGCGGCTGTCAGCTTTGTTGATAAGTCGCTCTAACGTACATACCAAACCAGAGAAGAGTCTTGAAACTAGGATCTTTCTGCCAGGAATGCCAACACAGAATGTCTTTCAACCACAGCTTTTATTTTACGGTTAATTCTTTTGCGGATGTGTTGTGTCCATTGTACAAGTGCGTTAGGCTGCCGTAATGCTGTGTTATGTACACACAATATCGGACAGAACAATATATTTTCCATCACACCCACTCGAAAAATGTCGATCCCCCAAAGCGTACACAAGACTCTATTATTGGGGCGTAAGACAGTAATTGTAAAGAAAGGCCAGTTTATCTGGCCAAACTGTTGTACCCGCGCTTATTTTGAAACAGTTAGCTCTGCAGAATATGGGGTTCTTTTTTTCGGAGATTTTGACCTTAACAGTTAATATCATACCCCAAATTAAATCTGGTTATATGTACAGTCGCCGTTCCCAGCGGTCGCGCGATCTAAGGCGTGGGCCTTTGGCCATTTGCTTGCTGGGACTGCGGTTTGAATCCTGCCGGGGGCATGGATTTATGTTCGAGAGAGCTGTGTGTTGTCAGGTAGAGCTCTTTTGTCGGGCTGATCACCTGTTCAGAGGAGTCCCACCGTGTGTGGTGTGTCCGAGTGTGATCGTGAAGCCTCGACGATGAAGAGACCCTGGCCCACTAGGGGCTTTGAACCATGGAGAGAATTTTTATACTCAAAAGTGTTTTTCTCTCGACTGTATTCTACTTTTTGCATATCTACATTAAAAATTATTGAATTAATAATCCCTTTTCTGAAAAAAAAACTGGCTCAAACTGTGGCATTTATGAAGTTTCTGGTTCGAGACTGTGTCGGTTTACCGACTACCCTGATTGCATTTATTCAATGGATTTTGCAGTCCCTCCAGGCACACGCCGCTAAAGAATGTCATCTGAAATTAGGCCATACCGCTTCCTTCCACATACCTTCCTATTCGCAATTTTAGATCATCCGATATTCAACATCATGCAGTCTCAGATACAGCCTGTCTAAGTAACCACACACACACACACACAAACACACACACAGTGGACAGAATAGCACTGCCCAAACCCACAACAGTAACATTCCACTCAAAAACATACACTCTGCAGTCTAACTCGTTATTTTTCTTTCATATTACACACAGGGATAATAGTAATTCCAAATCTATTCTGAATTGGGCTGCAGTTATGTTGTTGAGGAGGGGCTTTTCTTTAAGTCAAAATACAACTAACATATGATGTTGTTTTTTTATTTATGCTGACGACGTGCTTCGGCCCTTACAATGGGCCATCTTCAGGTCACAAAACATATATTCGAGGATACTATACAGTGTGAATCATAAACTACGATATACCAAACTATAATTCAACGAGATCCCATTGTCGTTCAATTTCCCAATTTCGTATATCCTATTTTATGATTCACACTGTATAGTATCTTTGAATACATGTCCTGTGACCTGAAGATGGCCCATTGTAAGGGCCGGAACATGTCATCAGCATAAATAAAAAACATCATAAGTTAGCAGTGTTTTGACTTAAAAAACCCCACTTCAATTGCATATATAACACAACGGGGATGACGCATCTAAAAATTGCAATTATGTTGTGCTTTCATTCTTATTAAGATTCTAATTAATACCTTATATAGTTATATACTTATCGCATATATATTAATTTTTATTTCACAAGATTTATTTCCACACCCTAGCACACGTGTTCCCCTTCCATAATCCTAAGAGCCAAGCTGTACAGGGACACTTCTATTCAAACACATATGTAGAATACAATCTGTGGCAAATAAACATAAATGTGTTTTGTGTTGTAACACTGATTGAAAGTTATTTAAAAAAAAAACATTTATCTAACCTTTATTTTATTAGTGAAGAAGTTATCTCATAATGCCTGTCCAGAAAATTCTGCCCCAAAAGCTGACGTCTCTAAGTTAGAACGCAGACCGTCAAGGGCCGTATAACATTAAAGTGGATCTTTACGAAGAGACTGTGAAAGATTCAAGAAGTTCATAATAGCCTGAGTACGAAAATTCTGCAAAAACTGTAACAAACCTTCGTCTGTCACAAAGGACAGGATAATTTATGATCATCTATGCGAGTATCAGCGTACTGAAAAGTAATTTATGCCATGGACACATTTTATGAAGGTTACGGGTATTGTTACTTGTGGGGTCACCCTTTACTGGTGCTCCCTTCGCACCTGTATCATAGGTTCCCCATCCGGCGCCCTCACTGGTTTTGCCCACATACTTCTTGGTCATCAGGATGCCGTGCAACAAACAGATAGGCATTACGTAACCTGGAACACAGAAAGGTGACGTTAGCGGAGTAACACTGCAGTGGTCGCAGTCACGGAAAGGAAGGCTGTGCCGACAGCTACTTGCAAATTACTCGAGAAAACAATATGTCTGCCCGATCGGGTGAGGGAAATAACGTGTTTAAATTGAGGTTTCGCGTAATCATTCTGCACGATGAGTTCCGCTGGGGTATAATCTTGCAGCGGATTGGCTCAGACGTCAAATTTGCAGTTCGGGTCTGTATTTGTATTGAGTTCACCCAGTCGAACCACACCACTGAAAGAAAAACACCAAGATTTTTTTTTTTTGTTTTAGAATTTCCAAAGGGAAAGGGTTAAAGGTGCTCAGGATAGGGACAGTGGCGAGCACTTGTAAATGCGGTAGGAAAATTTCGGCTTCCATAAAATGCGGGGAATTTCTTGACTAGCTGAGAATCGTTTAGCTTCTCACGAAGGACTCTGCCCCATGAAGAAAGTAAGAGGTGTTAAAAGGTAAAGTTCATCCTAGAAGGGACCATGAAGGCTCAGAGATTGCGTAGACGTAGGGCTAAAGCTTTACTCTCTAACCTTAGTTCTAGATGGGGTTGGTCAACGCCACGGCCACTCTAAACACCGGGAAAGAGAGCCAGTAGGCCCATCTATTGTGCACGTTGCTGGGTAGGTCCCCGAGTCGGTCTGAACGAGTGCAGAAAATCTCGCTCCTATCGGAATTCGATCCCAAGGACCGTCCAGCACGTAGCCAGTTGTTATATCGACTACTCTATTCCAACCTACTTTCACGGTAGGAAAATCACTGAATTTATTGCTTAGGTGTAGGGCTGTATAGGGCGTAGACCTAAAGCAGTGAAAACTGTTTGACTCTTGCTCCGGTCCACCAGCACTAGATACCAAAACGTATGGTTACATTTTCAAAAACATGTATTTTGAAGTCTTCGCTTTTATGAAAAGATAAGTTTCAGGTGTATTTGTTAACCCACTTAATTAATTGTTGAAACAGACGTGTGTGTCTGTGTGTGTGTGTGTGTGTCTGTGTGTGTGTATGCCTGTGTGTGTTTCTTTTGCCATATCCTGTGTCTAGACTTATTTAAGTGTACTTGGTGGTTTTTGTTGCGTAAAATCCTGAAACATTACCGTAAAATAAGACATGATCACCCGCTTCACGGCCTCAAGTGGCTTACTTAATTACTTACTCCGTGGTGCAGAGTCCTTCTTGAGAAGCTAACTGGTTTGCAGTTAGTCAAGAAATTCCCCGCATTTCACGATACCCGAAGGTTCATTACTGCACTCACAAGCGTCCGCCACCTGTCTCTATCCTGGGCCAGCCCAATCCAGTCCATATACCCACATCCAACCTCCTGGAGATCCATCCCAATATTATCAACCCATCTACGCCTAGGTCTCCCCAGTGGTCTCCTTCCCTCTGGTTTCCCCAGCAAGACCCTATACACCCCCTCTCCTCACCCATACGCGTCACATGCTCAGCCCATCTCATTCTTCTCAAGTGGCTACGTAACGTAATTTGCAGCCCATAAAGCATCTCTTAAATTCCAGCTACCTTGAACTGTTACTACACTTTGCGGAACTCACACTTCCGGCTTGCTAGGGAGGTTGACAATACAGTGCGCCGCAGTGACGAAGTAGAATGCGTTGACGAGCACACCGCCACACCGGAAGACGGGCCGATCTCGGGCCTTGTTACCTGTGCAAATACTGTGTGTTCAGGATTATTATTCGATTTCTGGCCACATGATTTCATCTACAAAATGTAATTGAATACATATGTCAAAACTTCAGAGTCTGTAAGCGAGGTCAAGAGGGGGAAATATGGGATAATGAACATGTGGTCGGAAGCGTCTCCTTCATACGGAAATCGGCGTCGGTGCTGGAACTGGGAAAGTAGGCAACCCGCGTATGCGTTTCCAGTACGACCATTTTACGCATGCTGTAAGAAGAAAATCGGAAGCAACATTTCTTGATCGTTGAATTGGTACTGGGGGGGGGGGGATGCCGCGTGGTCCAACTTGGTATATTTTTTGGGGTCGCCTCAAGATTTTAATTTAGGAGTCCCGTGTAGCAAGAAAAGAGGATCTGGCAGCTATGAAAACATTCAGCACATTCCCGGTACAGTGTCTTTCAGGGAAAACGCAAGAACATGACTCTTCGTCGCTACGATGCTCGCAGTGACGTCAATGGCCTTCACCTCGCACAACACTTCCGAACCAAATTAAATTAATGCAAATAAAAATCCTATACACAGTTGAAGCCAATAAATATTGATGAAAATAAAACCAAAATTAAAAAAAAAAATTCTGATCTTTGAAAGCGGCATCTGCGGGTTGTCTACGTTCCCAGCTGCAGTGCCGACGCCTATTTGGGTATGGAGACGTTTTCGATCAAGTGTTCCAGATCACAAATCGCCCTCTTTAACTCCCCTACAACCCCAGAAGCCTTATAAAACCTAGTCACATCCTGTACACTCTCAATGACTGTAGACTGAACTTATAGCTAATCTACAAATTTTCAGTTACATTGATAAGTCGGTTTTGTGTTTTTACCTTATATTCTCTTCTGACCGACATTAACGCCAACTACTTTCCGGTCAGAGGTCAAACTACAACAATCTTAAATACAGGAGATTGCGATAGACTGAAATATCCGGACTACAGTAAGCAGAAGGTGGGCCGGGTAGATCAGTCGGTATAGCGAATGACTACGGGTTGGTAGGTCCGAGATCGAATCCCGGTGGGGACTAGTTTTTCCGTCCGCCCAGACCGGCCCTGAGGGCCAACCAGCCTCCTGTAAAATGGGTACCGGGTCTTTCCCCGGGGGTAAAGTGCGGCCGGGGCGTGCTGCTGACCACTCACCCCCTTCTAGTGCCGCGTTCATGGAAGAGTAGAGCTATTCATCTACCCACCCTCTGGGCCACACCGGGCCTGTAACGGGCTCACTTTACCTTACAGTAAGAAGAAGAGTGTATGGAATAATGGTAAGGAGAATTCTTGAACAAGAGGTTGTGAATATACCGAGAATGGGAGGATTATATGAAACCGAATATTAAGAAAATAATTTGAGCTGGTGGGAAGTGGATGCACCTGGCTTGAAATGATGTCCACAGAGAGCTGTGGTACGAGTCTTCAGGAAACTTGGGATTCTGCTAACAGAGTGTTCCTTACTCAAATTGCTTGCAACAGCTACATAACTTCCAGGTGTGCTCATCACATACTTATGTACCCTATCCTGGCGATCCATGGGTAGGCCCCCGGCGCAGCCTCTTTGCCGCCAATGATCCGGTCCGCTTGACTCAGCCCACATTTCTCATTTTCGAACAGATTCCATTTGGGGTGCATGGCCGGGTCTTATCGGGTAATTTGGCACAACTGAAGAGAGAAAGTATGTAAGATGTGATATTTGATATTTTCACGGCCATGAAGTTCGGCATTACAGTATTGTGGGTTCTGAAACCACATTTGTTGGTAAGTAATTATGGTACGGGGAAACATATTATCGCCATCCTCGTGGTTAAATTTCTGCTTCGAAGAATGCGCCAGTGTATTTCGATGTAATGAGTAAAAATATACGCTTAGGAATATAAACTCTAGAAAATTGTGAAAAAAAAAAAAAATTCTATTGTTGTACAGAGCTACAGAAATGGGTCTGTTAGCTTAGCCATATCAGTCCATTAAATTGCCACTTAAAATAACCAGTAAATCAACGAATAAATAGGGTACGCATTGATCTGAATAATTATATGAAAGGCATTAGTCAGTTGACAACTGCAACTCACTTCGCCTGCAAATAAAAGACGCATCGTGAGCGAGAGTTTAATTGCCAATTGATATTATGGTTCTTCGAATTTACAGCTACTGCTCTTGATAAACACAAAATGCAGTAGACTCTTTTACGTCCTATTTAAGCCCCCAATGATGGTAAGCTATTAATATGTAGCGAGCAGGGTTATAGCTCATTGTGTAAAAATACATCTCTAATTTAGAGATTCAATTTAATTTTTCTTTTCTAATTGTATGGGCTGGGCATGTGGCGCGTATGGGTGAGGAGAGGGGGTGTATAGGGTCTTGGTGGGGAAACCGGAGGGAAGGAGACCACTGGAGCGACCTAGACGTAGATGGGTGGATAATGTTGGGATGGATGTCCAGGAGGTGGGATGTGGGTGTATGGACTGGATTGGTCTGGCCCAGGGTAGAGACAGGTGGCGGACGCTTGTGAGTGCGGTAATGAACCTTCGGGTTTCGTGAAATGCGGGGAATTTCTTGACTAGCTGCAAACCAGTTAGCTTCTCAAGACGGACTCTGCACCATGGAGTAAGTACGTAAGTAAGTAAGTAAGTAATTGTATGTGAGCCAGTATAGCTGGTGGATCAGGATGCTGTTACCGACAGGTAAGGAAGAAAATACTGGTGACAAGGTATGTTCGTAACATAGTCCAAAATGCAATGGTAATATCTCATATGTGCCTTAGCCTTAAGATTCCTAAATGGTGTATCAACAGACATGACTCATGAAAACTAACTTGCGACTCACACACATGAACACTTATTTGTTTGCTGCTCGAGAAGAAAGAACGTGGAATCAACAAACAAATTCGACGGAGTGGCCTTCTCCGATGTCATTATTAAGCATTTACTCACTGTTTATTCCTCACTTATCAACAGTAAATAGAGCACTCGCCTGTGTTTGTCCTTATGAAGAAGCAGATGTTTGTTATTCTTATGAAGAGTTCTGTACCACCGGCCGTAAAGAAATATGGAGAAAAATTCAATATAATTGACAACCAATGCGAACATTCTGCCGCAGCTGCTAAAATTAAATGGCTCTGTGTTATATGAGATAATTCGGTGTGGAACAATCTACCGTTAATCCTAGAAATGCTGTACCAGTTTTCACTGGTGGTAATGAGTTTCATAATGCCGAATTTTGCTTTGCTGAAAATCGCAAGAAACATTCATTTCGTTGGTTAATATTTAATGGTTTGTTCCAGAAGATCTTCATGTGCACCTGTGCCCCCCGTGAAGGCTTGGAAGAAGGAATGGACGTACTGCTCCACTCGTTCTTGACGTCAGAAATAGAGAGAAATGAGTGGATAGTTTCACGCCCCGGCCAATTTACCCCTACAGAAAAATCTTGGGATTACACTTGAAAAAGAATTTGTTTTGAGAGACAGGTCATCCCGTTGTGTATTATCAAATTTGTATAATATATTATGCGCCTTCAATACACAACATACATCAAACAAGATGCAATAATTACAATTAGGTTATATTTGGCTATATGTTTCGGCAGTGACCGGCCACCTTCAGGCCGACTAAGAACAACAATTAAGGTACAGTAAAAATAATACTCAATGGGATACCATTGAGTATTATTAAGGTACAGTACAATTAAGGTACAGTAAAAATTGAGTACTGTTAAGGTACAGTACAATTAAGGTAAAAATAGTACTCAATGGGATCCCATTGAGTACTATTTTTACTGTACCTTAATTATTGTTCTTAGTTTGTCTGAAGATGGCCGGTCACGGCCGAAACGTATAGCCAAAAATAACCTAATTGTAATTATTGCATCTTGTTTGACTTATGTTGTGTATTGAAGGTGCATAATATATTATACAAAAGAAATGTTATTTCACACTAATATTGGGAAGGCTTTCTTCCTTCTAGATTGTTAGACAGAGTACGTTTGCGGTTGCTTACCGACGTTTCGGTATATCCTATGGCCCCACGAAAGGGCCAAACATGTTTCTTGAATTTGAACCCTTAAAATGGAGCAAACAAAACGAAGACTTCGTTCGTAACACCTCCCTTCGATACCGCTGCGGAATCCTGAAAGCTCGCTCGATGATTGAAATTTTCCTGGCCTTCCAAAATCATTTCTAAGTGTGTGTCGATTGGTTTACGATAGCAAGTCGAAGTTTATCGAGATTCAAAAGCCTATACGTGAGGCTGTTCTTGGTGTTTTATGTACGTGCTGCTGCAGCAGAAAGTTACTTCTTGTGTATATACAGGGTGTCCCAGGAGGAATGTGCCAGAATTCGGGAGGGTGTTCCTTATGTTAAAGTATACCGATATAACCCAAAACACCTATGTCCAAAGTTGAACGGTTACGTAGATAATGGCCAGTGAAGTTTGAAACTTTGACAGCTGTTACACACTTATTGATTACCAAATACATATTAAAACTGGCAGGAATATGTGGTTTCTGTAATGTTAATATCTGTACTTAACATCAA
>Ga0123355_10007560_pt1 | contig 16307 bp, 10 predicted proteins | sample TergutEmb28metaG_3_FD_89872 | JGI IMG/M metagenome (GOLD analysis project Ga0123355, IMG submission 89872) | Embiratermes neotenicus P1 segment gut microbial communities from Petit-Saut dam, French Guiana - Emb289 P1 | ecosystem: Host-associated > Arthropoda: Insects > Digestive system > Gut ...
AATATTTCAGCTTCTAACATTCTTATGTGTATATAACTTCTTGCCATAATAAAACCTCCTATCGACTAATTTTACGATAGGAGGCCTTTTCTTTCACTGTCCGTTTCTTCTGGGGCTGTTCACATTTGAACAGCCCCTTTTTATTCATCTTAAATGTCACTTAATCTTTTTGCTGGTTAACAATAATCCCAAAAACACCACCGATAAAATCCCCGGCACTTCCTTCCTTGTGCCGGAATTTTAGTGTAATGTAGTATAGTTTTTCACCTTCTACTTCTTTTGTTTTAAGCATATCCTTTTTAAGGAAGCTGCCGGGTATTTCATGGGTAGAGGTATAAAATATTTCAGCGGTATCCGCGGCGGTTACGTGCTCTGTTGTAAAAAAACTGTCATTAATATACATATCCCAACAACGTCCCTTGTCACCTCTGGAAAGGGTTAAGTGAAGGTAATTTGCCTCATCCGGTATTACCGGCAAATCATAGCTGAACCAGCAGCCCGGGCCTTGGGCATGGCGGAATGATTTGTTGTTCCACATACCCGTAATCGAACCACTTGACTGCATGTTAAACTCGCCTTCGTAGGCATGGTTGTCGAAACTGGTTAAATAGGCAGTGGAGCTTTCTTTAATGCGCCGTTCGGTCTCTTCTGCCAATAATAATGCTTGAAGTTCCGGGGAGCCGGGCTCGGTTAATGTCATGTAAAGGCCGTAACGTTGTTTGTATTGCTTGTAGTGGGGGGTATATATCAGCTTGTCATCCATGTTTGTGCCCTTTAATTTAAACTGTACAAGTCCGTCTTCGGAATCTTCGATGCGTACAAGGTTTTCGATGATATTTGTTTTCCATTCTTCAACAGATATTCCATCAGAAATTACTATCATGTTTGGTGCTTTAAGGTCGCGACAGGCAACCAGTACCATTATGCCGTTGGGCGAAGTTGCATTCATATTCCAATCGCCAAGTGCTGCACTTAACACCACCGGCCCATAGCGAAATGCCACAATATTTGGGTTGTCTGCCAGGGCGTGAAGGGATACTTCCATGGAGAAAGTAAGTTCAATTTTGTCGCCCCTGTTAAAGTCACGTATTGTAATATAACCGCCGGAGATGTTAGGTGATTTTTGTAGCGTATTGTTGATTTTAACCATTGGCTCCGCTACACACCAATCAGGTATGCGGAAGTAAAGCTCTGTGCCAGGGGCAATGGCATCCCCGTTTATGGAATCTACCGTAAACGTCACAGTATTGCAATTAGGCATATTGGCGGTTTGCAAAAGTTTTAAATTGCTTCGGTTATATTGGAACATGGAACTGAAATACATATTTGTAAATATCCGCACGCCATCTGCAAAATATATGGAATCATGCAGCTTTGCAAAACTTTCGATGCCTGTGCCAACACAGCACCAAAAACGATTGAACCCAAACAGCTTGTTGTAGCCTGAGCCCATAGGCTGGAAGTATGTTACCTCTCCGGTTTCCGGGTTTTGTGATGACAGAACTACATTAATAAAGGCGTTTTCATAATAATCTGCATACTTTTTGTCCTTTGTAACCATAAATAATTCCCGGGCAAGTTTTAACATGTTGTGCCCATTGCAAGTTTCGTGAGTATCGTCCCTGTTAATGGTTTCTGCCAATGTGTTAGGTGGGTGAAAATGCTCTCGGGCACTATTGCCGCCTGTTATATAGGTATGCCCTGCCAGCACAATGTCAAAGAATTTTTTTGCTGCAAGCAGATATTTTGGTAGGTCGTCTTGTTCCTTTTCCGTTAACTTTGCATAAAATTCCGGGTTTTCTGTTAGAGTTGTATAGCGTTTTAATGCTCCAATAAACTTGGGAATTTGCGTGTTGGCATGCATGCCTTTAAGTACATTCCGCCCCTCTGCAAGCGCATCGAACAGGGATACTTCATCGAAGCATTCGGCACAGGTTTTAAACTTGGTATCACCGGTAAGGCGATACAGTTCATAAAAGGCATCGTTCATGCCGCCATATTCTATGCGTAGCAACTGCTGTCTGTTTTGGTCATTATACTTAGATGCACGGACATTATAAAAATATTCACCAAAACCAATTGCCACGGTAAGGGCCAATTCGCCAATAGGATTATCCGTAACATGCGTGCTTACGGCAATTAGCCCCGCAAGCACTTTATGAAGGTTATACCAGGGTACCCAAACTTGTCCGCTTGTGGGAAGCCCCGCGCCGCCGGTCATGCCGTCCAGCTCGTCCAAACGCCCATCCCCAAAAGGTCCTATATAACCGGCTCTAGCGGGGTAGTTTAGCGCAAAAGCATCTTGGCACTTTTTTAATTCTATTATGCATGTGGTGATTTTGTCCAGCAACTGCGCCTTAAGTCCGGCATCGTTGTTTGCACCATACACCATAGCCAAGGCCGACATATAATGCCCAAACATATGCCCCCGGAAATTATGCTGGAATGAGCGTTCCCAGGTAGGTTCATTGTTTAGGTGGTCGTAGGGTTCTGCCCCTTTTGGCTGGGGCAGTTCTGCGGTTGTGTAAAAATGAGCAAGGAACCTTAAAGGCTCTAGAGATAATAGATTCTTTATATTTTGACATTTTGCATTAAGTAAAAAAGGGTCTGTAATCATGATATTTTCCTTTCCGGTATATAATCTAGTTTTATTGTAAATGTGGACAAGGGTTTGGTCAATGTGAAAGTTAAAATGGCACTATGCTTTTTATGGAAACATTAATAATTACAAAAAATATTTAAGTATTCCATGTTTTTTTCATGTTGGCAAGTTTACAATTGACTAACTTGACATGAAATTGTAATAGAGAAACGTTTCGTTGTGTATAATTATGATAATCACCTGTGAAGATTCCATTAGTCATTTTGTAGTAAAGCATAAAAAATTGCAGACATAATCTACGGAGTGATGGTAGATTGTCCCCTTCCCAAACAGGCCAATTCCTTAGTGTTTTTCAGTATTTAATGTTTAATTTTGTAGAATTACCAGACGTATTATATCAAGTAACTCGAATATAAGCTTATTGATATCGGAGGTAGTATTATGGAGGCAAATGCAATTTACAGACATAAGGCAAAATTGATTTTGGGGGTTTTACTGTTTGCAGCTTTCCTGGCGTTTTTGTGGATTAGGGACGATGATTCTACAATAATTACTATTGGTTATGTGCCAGAAGTGTCGGCAGATGTTTTGCGTGAGGGCAGTTATGCAGCTTATTTGCGCTATCATGCCAATATCCCCAATGGCACGCAAGTAATAGAACTTGATATTTTTAATCCAGCAAGTGGTCACGGCTTTTCTGTACTGGCAAACTTTGAAGGCGAACCGCAGGTACTTTATACAGAAGAAGATTCTTACATAGAATTTCTTGTAAATCTTCCTTCTGCCGGAATGTATAACATATACATCGAATATTTTCCCGTCGAGGGCAGGGGTATTGATATTACACGAGAGGTACGCATTAATGGCGAAGTTCCTTTTACTGGTGCAGAGTTGATAACTTTAAGCCGTGTTTGGGGCTGCAGTGACATTGGCGTACGCATAGATAATAGGGGAAATGAAGTAAGGCCCCCACAAGTGGAACTTCCTCGCTGGGAACGTGCATTTTTCCGCGATAGATTAGGGTTTTTCCCTGAGCCGTATCAATTCTTTTTTGAAGCTGGCAATAATTCTATAATTATAGCGGGGCATAGTGAGCCTTTGGCAATTAGAAGTATTACAGTGCTTCCTGTTGCTGACGCCCCAAGTTTTGCAGAGTTTATGGCACAGACAAATTTGGCTGTATACAGCGGGGATACATTTTTACGGATCCAAGGCGAGCATTCAACAGCCCGCTCGTCGCCGTCATTGTTCCCTATTTTCGACAACTCGTCCAGTATAACAGACCCGCCAAGTCCGTCATTGATAGTACTAAATATGATTGGCGGAGACCCATGGCGTGTGCCTGGTCAATGGATCGAATGGGAAGTTAACGTCCCCCGGGATGGCCTTTACCGCATATCCTTTTCTGCCCGCCAAAGTTATAATAGAGGATTTGTTTCCAGCCGTTCATTGCTTATAAATGGCGAAATTCCATTCCAGGAAGTTGCGGCTATTCCTTTCGACTTTAACAACAGTTGGGATTTAATAGCCCCACAAGATGCTTATGGCAACTATTTATTGTTCCCGCTAAATGCCGGAATAAACACAATAAGAATGGAAGTAACACTTGGTGAGCTGGGCGAACTTGTAGACAGGCTTTTGACAAGTGTTTACCGCTTAAATAGTATGTATCGTCAAATTTTGGTGCTTACAGGCCCAAACCCTGATGCACTACGTGATTATAGAGTATATTTCTGGCTGCCGGATGTTATGGTTGCCATTCATCAGGAAATAGGGATGCTATATCACATTCATCAAGACATGGTAGAGTTTTTTGGTGCTCGCAACGAACATACATCATTAGTTGCATCTCTTTTGCGCCAGCTTCAAGTTTTTCATATGCGCCCCAATCGTATCCCCAGGCAGCTTGGACACTTTAGGAACAATATATCCGCATTAGGTGACGCTGCTCGAATATTAACAGAAGGACGGCTTGATGTTGACTTTCTTATTGTAAGTGGCGCAGACGCCGAATTACCAAGATTGAATGAATCATTTTTTGGCCGTGCATGGCATGAGCTGCGTGCCTTTGGTGCAAGCTTTGTGATGGACTTTGACAGTTTAGGCGATGTTCACCAAGGTGATAGAGTTATCGATGTTTGGATTCCAACCGGGCGTGACCAGGCTACTATTTTAAAATCTATGATAGATGATACATTTGTACCTAACCACGACATTGGTGTTAACTTGCGGCTGGTTGATGGAGCAGCCATATTGCCTGCGGTTGTAGCGGGTATTGGCCCGGATTTAGTATTGTCTGTAGGGCTGCCGGACCCGGTAAACTTTGCCATGCGTAATGCGGCAGTAGACTTAACCAGGTTCCCAGACTTTGACGAAGTAAGACAGCGTTTTGCAGAAAGTGCAATGGTGCCTTTCGAGTTTAACGGCGGATACTTTGCCCTTCCGGAAACGCAAATATTTAGCGTAATGTTTTACCGTGCGGATATTTTAGCGGATTTAGGCGTCGAGCCTCCCCAAACTTGGGACGATGTACGAGCCCTTATGCCTCTGCTACAGCGCAATAATATGGCAATAGGAATACCGACCGTAGGCGACCCATTGGCTCCCAACCTTTCAGGTTTCCTAACACAACTTTACCAGCGCGACGGCTTCTTATATAATGATGAACATTCTCGTGCGATACTAGACAGCGAAGAGGCAATTGCTGCGTTTGAAGCATTTACACGTTTCTTTACCCATCTGGGCTCTCCTCGGCAATTTGATTTTAATAACAGATTCCGCAGTGGCGAAATACCAATTGGTTTTGCAGATTTTACAACCTTTAATGTGTTGTCGGTTTTTGCACCAGAGATTAGCGGTTTATGGAACTTTGGCTTAATGCCTGGCATTGAGCAGCCGGACGGCACAATTAACAGAACGGTTAATGCTCACGGAGCCGCAGTAGTTATGTTTGAACAAAGTGAACGTCAAGAAGATGCATGGGAGTTTTTAAAGTGGTGGACATCTACCGATGCACAACTGCGTTTTGGCAGGGAGTTGGAATCTGTAATGGGGGCAGCAGCTCGTTTTCCAACTGCTAACATCGAAGCTTTTGCCCGTATGCCATGGAGTACCTCCGAAATGGCTGTCATAAATACTCAACGAGACTGGACTCTTGGGACGCCGGAAGTGCCTGGTGGATATTATGTAGGCCGCCACTTGTTAAATGCTATGCGCAGGGTAATAAACAACAATGTAGATACTCGCGAGACGTTGCTTGATTTTAACATTGTTATCAATCGCGAGTTAATAAACAAGCGCCGCGAGTTCGGACTTGAGTAGAAGGAGTTGAAGCATGGATACCCACAATACTAACAGCGGTAATTGGGGACGATATACTGCCAAGCGTAAAAGATCTCTTGCCTACGCATGGTACGAGATGAAAAAACACAAATGGTTGTATTTGTTCTTAGCACCATATGCAATATTGTTTGCTACATTTATTGTTGCACCGGTGGCTGTTTCTATATTCTTTAGCTTTACGTATTTCAATGTTTTAGAGCCGCCGCGGTTTATTGGTTTTCAAAACTACTTGAACTTGTTTTTGGCAGACGATGTGTTTTTAATTGCTATTCGCAACACATTAATTCTGGCTTTCTTGACCGGGCCTGTAGGGTTTATGGCCGCTTTTTTGTTCGCTTGGTTTATAAACGAGCTGCCAAGGTATGTAAGGGCTGTAGTTACATTAATTTTCTATGCGCCAACTATATCAGGTTCTGCATTTGTAATATGGCTGATAATTTTCTCCAGTGATGCAAATGGCTTTGCCAACGCATTTTTAATGCGATGGGGTTTTATACACGAGCCCGTGCTATGGTTGGCAAACACAGGAACAATAATGCCCGTAGTAATAATTGTTGTATTGTGGATGTCTTTGGGGGCAGGTTTCCTTGCGTTTATTGCAGGACTTGCCACTGTAGATGAAGCCCTTTATGAAGCCGGTTTGGTAGACGGTATAAAAAACCGCTGGCAAGAGTTATGGTTTATAACTCTTCCTAATATGAAGGGTATGCTCATGTTTGGTGCGGTAATGGCTATTACTGCAAGCTTCTCTATCGGTGATGTAACAGCGCAATTGGCGGGTTTCCCTTCCACAGACTATGCTGCCCACACGGTAATAAACCACTTGGTAGACTATGGCGGAATGCGTTTTGAAATGGGATATGCTTCTGCAATCGCTTCATTGTTGTTCTTAATTATGATTAACACCAACAAAGCGGTTCAGGCATTCTTGCGCAGAGTAGGAACGTAAAGGGAGGCAGCTATAATGAATGGCAAAAAAAGTAACAATACAAAAACAAAAGTAATAAGATCGTCCAGGTCTGTACGCAAGCCCAACCGCTCCAGAGGCGGAGATTTGTTTATTATTTGTGTGCTGGTAGCCTTTGGTGCGTTCTTTGCCTGGCCTCTTGTGTTTGCTATCAACAATGCATTTAAGCCACTAAATGAATTATTTCTTTTCCCCCCCAGGCTTTTTGTTATTAACCCAACACTAGCAAATTTCCAGGATTTGTTTATTATCATGTCCCGTTCCTGGGTAACATTTTCCCGCTATATATTTAATACTTTGTTTATTACTGTTGTTGGAACTGTGGGGCATTTAACCATTGCTTCTATGGGAGCCTACGCAATTTCAAAGTATGTTTTTCCGGGTAGTAAAGCATTTTTTAGTATTGTAATAGTCACCCTAATGTTTTCCGGTCATGTTACAGCTATTCCCAACTTTTTAATAATGTCGCAATTGGGCTGGGTTGATACTTATTTTGCAGTTATTATACCAGCGTTTGCAATGCCTCTTGGGTTTTTCTTAATGAAGCAGTTTATGGACACTGTGCCTGATTCTCTGGTAGAGTCTGCAAAAATAGACGGAGCCAGTGAGTGGCACATTTATTCGCGTATTATTATGCCTTTGGTAAAACCCGCCTGGCTTACAGGTATGATATTTGCTGTTCAGGCTTTATGGCATACAACCGCCGGTAATTTAATTTATACAGAACAGCTAAAGACATTGCCCTTTGCGCTTGGACAAATTATAGGCGGCGGGATTGCCCGTGCCGGTGTAGGTGCGGCAGTTACACTATTTATGATGATTGTACCAATTACATTGTTTGTTATTGCCCAAAGTAATGTTATGAGAACCATGGCCAGTTCTGGCATTAAAGAGTAAGGGGTGCAGTTATGAAGTACCAAAAACTCAGAAAGATAATTACTCGTTTTACTGTAGCGTTGTTGGTTTGTGCATTCGCCTTTGGTTCATCCATTCCGGCGTTTGCGTCAATTCCTACAAACTTTACCTATACTTATTGCTTCCAGGGTTTACCCATTCCATCGCCGGATGTTTACAGGGTTTCGGCATTTATACTAGGGGGGCATTTGGACATAGGGGATTTTAACAGCCCTCAGGATTTGTTTGTAATAGATAATTTAATATACGTTGTAGATACCGGAAATAATAGAATTGTTGTTTTGGAATATACAGAAGACAGCCAGCATGAAGTACGCCAAGTGATTGACTATGTAATGCTTGATGGTGCCCCCAGCAGGTTTAATAGCCCTCATGGTATTTTTGTGGCGGCCTGGGGTGATATATGGGTTGCGGATACACAAAACCACCGGATTTTACATGTAGATTCATACTGGAATGTTATAAATGAAATTTTGCATCCGGAAGAAAGTATGCTGGATGCCGGTTTGCACTTTTTACCAAACAAGCTTGGAGTAGACCCTTCAGGCAGACTGTTTGTGCAAGCAACCCATGTAAATCGCGGCCTTATGGAGTTTGATCGCAATGGTGTATTTGCAGGTTATATGGGTGCCAGTCCTGTTAGTATTTCTCCTATAGACCAATTTTGGCGTATGATAGCAACCGAAGAGCAAAGGGCACGCCAGATATTATACACACCCACAGAATATAATAATGTATTCATAGATGAAGAAGGCTTTATATTTGTAACAAACTCTAACTTGAATGTAGACCCGGTAAGGCGTTTAAACGCCATGGGAGACGACATATTAATAAGAAACTCAGTTTTCGACATGGTGGGCGATTTGTGGACTGCGTCTGCTGCCGGTATAACCGGCCCTTCCAGGTTTATAGACGTAACAACCCTTCCAAATGAAACATTTGTTGTTTTCGACCGTATCAGAGGACGTCTTTTTACCTACGATTCCCAAGGAGAACTGGTATTTGTATTTGGGGGCAGGGGCAACAGGGAAGGTATGTTTATGCTCCCGGTAGCTGTAGACAGCATGGGGTTTGCGTTGTACGCCCTTGATGCACAAACGGCTGCAATAACCCGTTTCGATTTAACAGAGTACGGTGCTCTAATAAACGAAGCCATGATTTTGTACCAATTTGGTCAATATGAAGCTTCTGCCGAACTCTGGCAGGAAGTGCTTAGAGTAAACGGCAACTTTGGCATGGCATATGTTGGTATTGCAAGGGCTTTGCTGCGCCAAGGATATTACAGAGAAGCCATGCAATATTTCTATCTAAACAATGATTTCGAAGGATTTGGGCGTGCATTCGGCTTCTATCGCCGCCAATGGATGGAAGAGAACTTTTGGATATTTGTGTTGGTTATAGGTTCGTTAATTATTGTCCCGCCTGTATTTAAGCTTGTCCGTCGTATTAGAAGGGAAGTGATGGAGGCATGATGCAAAAAGTGCTTATGGGTAAAAATATTTTTGCCAGCGAAGGTTTTAAAGAGTATTTGCGAAGTTTGCGCTACTGCCTTTTTACCATGCGTAGGCCCTTGGTTGGCTTTTGGGACTTAGTCCACGAACGTAAGGGAAGTATGGCTGCCGCCCATACAATTGTAGTTGCAGCCATAATAGTTGAAATTATGAGCGTAACCTTAACCAGTATACAAATGGTACGAGCCTACTTGGAAGCTTTTAATGTATTTATGGTAATTGCTCAAATTCTGCTTCCCATAGGTATGTGGGCGGTGGCCAACTGGAGTTTGACAACTCTAATGGACGGTAAGGGGCGTTTGCGAGATATATATATGGGTACGGCTTATGCTATGGCTCCTATGGTAATTATAAACGCAATATTGATACCCGTAAGCCATATAATAACTTTTGAAGAGCGCGCATTATATTGGACTGCAATGAGTTTCGGGATATTTTGGTTTGTTGTATTGCTAATGTGTGCCATGATGGAAATTCATGACTATACCATGACCAAAACAATATTATCATCCCTTTTTACCCTGGTGGCCATTGGTGTAATGATTTTCGTTTTTGTAATGTTTTTCTCTGTAATAAGTGACGGGGTAGCATATTTTATATCCATTGGTCAGGAAATTTTCTTTAGGATGAGGTGACGCAACCCATGAAAACATTAAAAAGAGCTTTGACAGTATTTTTTATGGCAGGTCTAATGTTAGCTGTAACTGCCTGTATGATGGAGGAAAGAGACGGCGGCGTTATTCAAATGTTTGGATATGGGCTAGAAGCCGATGTACCACCTGTTGTATCCATTGAAAATGAATACCTAGTCTTAGAGTTTCTTACCGATACTGCAGAAATTATTGTAACCGAACGTAGAACAGGCTTTGAATGGCGTTCGACACCTTATGATGCCAGAAATGTACAAGACGCAACTCCTGTAGCCCGCTTCCACATGCAAAGCTTATTTTTGCTAGAATTTGAGAATGAAGTAGGAGCAGGGCAGATTTTTGATACCTACAGGCAATCTGTTCAAAATAACAGTTTCGAACATGCTATAGTAGACGGCGGCCTAGAGTTGTATTTTACAGTTGGTAATATACCACAAGTTTTCTTTTTACCTGACGCAATATATGAGGAACGCTTACTGTATTTTATTGACCAGCTTGATACCGCAGACAGGCGGCAAGTTTTAGAGGCATATCGTCTTTTTGACATAAACCGCTTGCGTCCTGCAGATGATAGATCCGAGTTGTTGGAAAGGTTCCCTACACTAGAGCATCAAAATATTTTTGTATTACGTGACGCAATAAGAGATTTTATGCTGGAGCGCATACAAAATATGCTTCAAAGCGTTGGTTATACAATTTACGACTGGGAATATGATATGAACTACTTTGGTTTGGAAACAAACTTAGACACGCCAATATTTAATGTAACAATGCGGTTTGAACTTGACCAAAATGCCATGGTAGTTAGTGTTCCTTTTGATGATATAAATTATTTACAGGAATTTTTGCCTGTAAGACTAAACTTGTTACCGTTTTTTGGTGCAGGGCACAATAATGATGAAGGATATCTCTTCTTGCCGGATGGTTCGGGTTCCTTGTTGTTCTTTGATAACGGCCGCCATAGCCAGCAGGTTTTTTCCAGCAATATATTTGGTTGGGACGAAGCTGTGTCCCGAGATGTAGTAATCCACGACAACCGTGCTGCCTTTCCTGTATTTGGCGTGTATAGGAATGGTCATACATTTGCCGCTATTATTGAAGAAGGTGCGGCCTATGCTCAAGTATGGGCAGAAACAGGCGGTATGCGCAGCCCTTATAGTACCGTATCCACTAATTTCCGTTTGATACATGGCGCCCTAGCTAATGTAGCCGGACGAACGGACAGAAGTATTCAAATTCATGAACTGGGCTTACCTGAGGGTGAAACAATAGTAGTTAGATATGTATTTACAGAAACACCGGGCTATGTAGGTATGGCAATAGCATACCGGGAATTTTTACAGGCTCGTTACCCATGGCTCAATAACCGTGTTACAGAACCGGTAAACGCTATGGTAGAAGTTATTGGTGCTATAGAAATGGTTCAGACTTTTTTTGGAATGCCGGTTTCAAGACCATTTGCTTTAACTACTTATGACGAAGCTGCGGCTATGATAGAAGACTTCCATTCCATGGGATGGCAAAACTTACACATACGTATGTTGGGTGGTCATAATAATTCCATCGACCATTCTGTACCAACCAGACTAAGGCTTATTTCTCAACTGGGAAACCGCAGAGATTTTGACACTATGCTTAATACCGCTAATAGGTTTGGCTACGAGTTTTATTTTGAAGGGGATTTTGTCCATATGCGCCATAATTCTCGGTTTAACGGGTTTAGCTTAAATAGTGATGCCGCCCGCTTTGTAACTCGGGATCGCGTTCAGCACAATGGTCATTGTCGTGTAACTTTTGCTGCCTTTGAAAGTGGAGTAGTGGGAGATATATTAGGGGATCCTATAGTGCTTGCTACACCTGCATTTACAATAGATTTGGTTAATAATTTTGTAGATCAAGCTGCTAATATAGGGGTTAACAATATATCATTTCGTACCTTAGCCAGCGCATTAGGCGGCGATTTTAACGAGAGGCGTTATGTAAGCCGTGAAGCATCAATGCGTATGCGAAGTGAACTACTTGCAGATTTAAAGGCTGGAGGCACTGGTGTTTGGCTTAATTATGGTTTTTCATATGGTGTGCCTTTTGCAAATGTCATAACCGGTATGCCTGTATCGGATCAAAACTTTGCTATTACAGATGTATCTGTGCCATTTTATCAAATAGCCCTGCATGGTTTAGTGCATTTTGCGGGGCGTCCTCTTAACTTGTCGGAAGACTACTCGTATTATTTACTACGTTCTATCGAGTCAGGTTCGTCACTGTTCTTTAGCTTCAAAACACAGCCAACCAGCGAACTTCATACCGTATCCAGATACAGAAGGTTTTTTGCAAATGAGTATGACCGTTGGGTTAGCGAAGCAGACATTCTGTATCAAAACCATAGCAGAAATTTCTCCCACTTATATAACCAATTAATTGTTAATCATATGATTTTAGCTGATGATGTTACTGTTACCATATATGAAGATGGCACAAGAGTGTATGTAAATATGTCTTCTTCTACCTTTGAAGCAGAGGGTGTAACAGTTCCAGCTATGCGATATGCAGTGGTACGTTAGTTGCGAACCCTATTAAGGAAGGAATGATTGTTGTGGCTGCTAAACAAAAAACAGTCAAACGTAATAAACTAACTCTTGCAGGAAAGGGCGCAATTGCCGGATATCTATTTATTTCGCCATTTATAATAGGCTTTCTAGCCTTTATGGCAAGACCTATGCTGCAGTCTATACGAATGGTTTTTTCGCAAGTAACAATAAATGTAGAGTATAATCGCTTCGACTTAGAATTTGTAAGGTTTGCAAACTTAGATCGTGCCCTGTTTATACATCCGGCGTTTACTCGCTATATGACAGAGGAAATCGCTAGAATGGGCGCAATGATTCCTGCTGTATTAATCTTTAGTTTTTTTATTGCAGTATTATTGAACAATGTCTTTCCCGGGAGGGCTTTTGTACGTGCAGTCTTTTTCTTGCCTGTTATATTGGCAAGCGGTGTACTTGTAGATTTGGAAACTAACAACTCTATGCTAAACCAATTAGCCGAATATATTAGGGAAAGTAATGCACTAAGAGCAAATATAACAGGGTTTTTGCAAAATGTTTTAGCAAATATGGCAGGCATAGCCGGTGTTGGCGACTTTATGGAGTATATTTTTGTAATTATAAACCAATTCCATACCATTGCAATGGCATCCGGTATACAAATATTAATTTTCCTGTCGGGTTTGCAGACAATTCCCAAAAGTGTTTACGAAGCCAGCAGTATTGAAGGAGCCACGGCTTGGGAAAATTTTTGGAAAATTACATTCCCCATGCTTTCTCCTATGATTTTAGTTGTTGTTGTGTACACAGTAGTCGATTTCTTGGTTAGAACAGACAATAGCGTAATGAACCTCGCTAGGCAAAATACGTTGCAAGCCATGGAATATGGATTGGCATCTGCAATGGTTTGGATCTATTTCTCCATTGTAGCCATAATACTTGCAATAGTATGTGGGATTATATCAAGGGTGGTGTACTACTATGACTAAAACAGTACCGGCGGCGCGCAAGGAAAGCCGCTTCAAGAATTATATCGAACGGAACCGTGTCAGTGGTGGATATTTCATCAAAAAGGCTTTAGGCAATGCAATTATCGTAGTTTTTAGAATTCTTCTGTTATTTGGGCTATGCTTCTTAATCCTCCAGCCTTTATTCAACCAGTTTTCCCTAAGTGTAATGTCACCAAGGGATTTGTACGACTCCTCTGTTATTTCTATACCACGCAATTTTACATGGGGGACTTATCGCATGGCTATAAGCATAATGGGATATTGGGGGGCGTTAGGAAGATCCGCTAGTATTGCATTAATTGTATCTGTTTTGCAAATAGCTGCATGTGTCTTAACAGCATACGGTTTTGCCCGGTTTCAATTTCCATTAAAAAGGTTTTGGTTTATGTGTGTCATTTTAACAATAATAGTGCCACCACAAACTATAATGGCGCCGCTGTTTTTAAACTTCCGTTTTTTTGATGTGTTTGGAGTGTTTAACTTATTTACCGGTGCGCCACTTAATTTACTAGATAATTTAAGCGGCTATTTAATTCTTATTGCAACGGGTATGGGGCTTAGAAGTGGGCTGTATATATTCATGCTTCGCCAGTATTTTCGCACTGTACCTAAAGAGCTAGAAGAGGCGGCATATGTAGACGGTTGCAGTAAACTACGCACTTTTTTACAAATAATGCTGCCTGATGCAAAACCTATTTTGGCTTCATGTTTCTTGTTTGCATTTGTTTGGCAGTGGACAGACGGATTTTATTCAACGCTGTTTCTTCGTTCGCAACGCGTATTTTCTGTTCAATTAAGTGGTATTACGGATGCCTATCGCGAATACTTTGTTGCGTTATATGACATGTACCCAAGCGTTGCATCTATGCAAGCTATGATTGCGACAGGGCTTTTATTGGCAGTTGCGCCTTTAATTATATTATATCTGTTTACGCAAAGGCTTTTTGTAGAAAGTATTAGTCAGAGCGGACTAAAAATGTAATTTATACTGCGGTTATAATCCGATATTTGTTTCGGTTATAATAAACAATTTTTCGAGAGGAGAAAAAAAATGAAAAAGAAAGCTTTATTGGTAACATTACTGTTAGTAGCAGTAATAGCACTTGCTGCATGTAACAGAGACAACAATGGTGGTACAGCAGATACGCCTACTACGCCGCAAGAAACAGCTCCTGCTGATACAACACCGGCAGCTGATGACACAGCAGAGGAACCTGCAGACGAGCCAGAACAGGACATTCCTGCTCATGATTTAGGCGGCAGAGAAGTTGTTATTGGTAACTGGTGGGGTGACTGGAGCGTAGATACTGCCGAGCCTACAACTTTAGCAGCAGAAGCACGCTTGGAAGACCGTATCCACATTATGGAAAGATACAACTTTACAATGCGTGAAGAAAACCTTGGCGGATGGGGTTATATTCAAGAAATGGTAACCATGTCTATTTTAGCAGGCGACCCAGTGGCGGATATTGTTATCCTAGACCAAGCTTGGTTGATGCCTCTTCTATCACAAGGTTTGTTGGCACCCATTACATCGGTTGACTTTCGTGATACATCGGAGTTCAACTGGAACCAAAACATTATTAACATGACTCGTGATGCTAACGATGCACCTCATGGCTGGACAAGAGAAATACAAACAGGCGGCGGTGTATGGTTTAATATGCGCCTTCTGGAAGAAGCCGGTATTGACCCATATCTACCATTCGACCTTCAAATGGCAGGTCAATGGACATGGGACGCTTGGTTGGATATGTTGCGCGAGCTTACCCGTGACATAGATAATGACGGAATCATGGATACTTGGGGCATTGCAACTTTCTCGCAAGATATACTGGGGCTTGCTCTGCCATCAAACAATGCAAGATCTGTATATCGTGATGCAAATGGAGTTTTCCATAACCAAACCAACACCCCAGAGTTTTTGGAAGTTCTAACTTTTGTAAACAGCCTACAGCATATCGAAAACGTTCAAATGCCTCAACCTCCAGATTCTGAATGGAACTGGTTTGACCAAGCGTTTGCAAACAGCCAAGTAGCCATGCGTACAGGCGGCTCTTTCGGACCAGGTGGGTTATTTGACATGACAGACCCGGTTGGATTTGTTACCTTCCCTGTTGGCCCTTCAGGCGACACTCATAGGTTCCAAGCTAATGCTAACTTCTTTGTTATTCCTGCAACTTTCGGCCCAGAAGATGTTGCAGAAATTATGCAAGCCTACATGTTGTGGCAACGTCCTTTACCGGGCTTCGACGACCCGGATGGCTGGAAAGCCGGCGAGTATCTGCGTCACTCTACACCGCGTTCTGTAGATGAAACTTTAGCATTATTCAGCCGCGACGGCGCACGTTTCGAACCACTATGGTGGCCGCTACTTCCTGGCCAAGGTTTCTCTCAAAGTCAATTGATTGCTTGGAGAATGTGGCATGATGATTCTGACCCTGCTGCTATAATAGAAGAAGCACAGCCGGTGATAAATGAAGCCATTGCCGACGCAAACCGCGTAGCAGGCAACTAATCAATTAATATTTATATGTGGCTCATATGATTATAGGGCACGTTCCTAGTGAGCGTGCCCTTTCTTCTAATTATAAAACTACATACCCTCGGGTACCTCGGGGGATGCAAAATAGTTTATATTATCTAAGGAGTCCTGCAAATAAAAGTCAAGGGGTTAAATGATGGAAATGAGAAGTAATTTTTCCGCGCTACCGCGCGGGAGTTTAACGCTTTATGTTTCCAGAGAAGGTATGAAAAACAAGAAAAA
>Ga0123355_10007561_pt1 | contig 16306 bp, 8 predicted proteins | sample TergutEmb28metaG_3_FD_89872 | JGI IMG/M metagenome (GOLD analysis project Ga0123355, IMG submission 89872) | Embiratermes neotenicus P1 segment gut microbial communities from Petit-Saut dam, French Guiana - Emb289 P1 | ecosystem: Host-associated > Arthropoda: Insects > Digestive system > Gut ...
CCTATTTAGTAACAATCGTAGTAATAGTTAATCACCAAGCCCATTAAACTCAAACCACGGTAGTCCCTGAAAATTAGGTCTCATGAACCGATTGAGTTAGAAAGGTGAGCCGGACGGTTATAACTGACAGTCATACTTTACTTATGGATTTAAATGTATTTATTCTCATACTGGCCATAATTCTTCCTGATTGCAATGAAACTTGGTCCAGTAGCTGTCCACAAAAATTTATTAAGTAACTTTGACTGTATTGAGAATTGACACATCAAAAGCGTACTTTACTTGGGGGGGAATGAATTTCTGTCTGTGAAAGGTAAAGCATTCCCTGTCATGCCTGGACAGGCCCTGAGGGTTTCAGGAGGTTGAGGCTGCCAGTTTTCATGACAGTCAGCACATGAAGATTGTAAGGTTGTCAGCTATACGCACTGGCAACCTTTACCCCCAGGAAATATTCCTAGTACTCCTTTCTCTTGGAGGCTGAGTTGACCCCAGGGCCTTAGTCCAGCTGGAAGGATTATGTCAATGAAAAATTCCAGTGACCATCTGGAAGGAAACCCATGTCCTTCCAGTTTGTAACACTGTTTCACCCAACTGTGCCACCATGTGCTCCAAATTTATGTCCATACTTTGCACATTCATTGTCTGCTTTGGGAAATTTGGCATAAGAGATGTGCACATAGTGCTGTTCAGCATTTGTGAGTTTTGTGAAAATTGACCCTATGTACCATGAAACTTATATGACATTTTTAAAGTAATGTCTGCCTTGTTGAAGTCTGTGTACTATGTCACAGAGTACATAATTCTTGTTCTTGGTCTCACTGTAGTATACTTCATCCATATTAGGTTGTTTATATTAAATAGCTGTTTACAGGTTGTCCAATTTAAAGCAGAATCCATCTATTGAATCCACAAATTTGCTCATATAATGTATTTTAACAGTTTGTATTTTACAGACCACATCATTAATCTTTGGTCTATATCAGTGGTTACTGGAGCTTTACCATGAATGCAGGCTTTGTATGTGCTAAAGATCCTGCGACAGCTGCCATGCTGAGACCTGAGATTAAAATTATTCTCTGTGCAATATAACTTACTGCATGTTAAAACAGGCAATGGAAATAACCTCCAAATCTTATGTATGCTTTACACCTGCTGCATATATTATTAGAAAATGTATGAAGTTCTTGTCTAGAAATTTATGTTATTGCATGGCAGGTTTCTTTAAGGCGTGTTCAAGTGTGTGTTTTTAATAAACATGATATATGAAACATCCCCACAGATAATAGTCATGCCACTGAGTGGGATGAATGAGCAGGCAGCAAAGGACAACTAATTAATTACTTGGTTCCCAAAAATGTTAATGTAAGGCAGACATTGCATTACTGGTTATACTACCAGTCATGCTGTCTTGCCAGAAGAGCCCATTTTCTTTCTGTACATCACTTACATTTTTAAACGTGATGTGAGAATTGGTTACATGTATCCTAAATAGTCTCTGAAAAGAAGACGGGATTGATTATTCTGAAGTGCTCTTATTCATGTAAAAACATCTCAGTATTACAGTCTGCTGCTTAATGTGTTATTGGAAAATGTTTGTGTGCAACAGGCTCACTGTGTTAAATAAAATATGATTTCAGTAATGGAATTGGCATTTAAAACAGTTGTTTTTGACTCACCAAACAGTGAATTAGCTAATATTTATGTCAAGATAGGTGTGTCATACATTTGGTCAGTTACAGATTGTCATTGTTGTCTGAGCTATAGCCAACATGTACCTCAAGTATTTCAGCCTATACCTGTTGCTTATGTTCTGACAAATCAGTATACATTATATTATCAGTCTGATAATTTTAATTGCAGTTTCTCCCAAATGTTTGGCAGTTAGTCCTAGTGATGAGAACTAGTGTTAGGTAACAAGTGTCATAAACATGGTACTGCTACCTTTTATCATAATACAGAAAACAACACAGGGATGATGATGTGGTGTTCTCTTGCTGTGTAGCCAATGTTTAAAGGAATTTGCTGCCTCCTTTGGTGGGTCAGGACTTTGAACCCATGGGAGGAGAGGAAGTAGTGTTAGTGTCCCACGATAAACAGGGCATGTTAACAAACACCCCTCTTCAGGGCTGTAAGGTGCACTGAAATCAGCAACACATGGTGTACAAAAATTCTTAAGCAATCCTATCTAAATGTTCACCGTGCACTTTATTGCTTAACTTTATTACTGTGGGTTAAGTGGCATAAGATTTGGTAGCAGGATCCCTGTGGGGTTGAAAGTGGTGGGGGAGTGGGAAAGAAATTAAGTAGGGAATGGTGAACTGTATAAGGACGTTTTCTCTACTGTAATGGGGCAGTTATGGTAATGCGATTGTTTTATTGAACTGTATTCACTTACACTGGCTACTGAATTTTGTACCACTACCAGTCATTCTGGTTGTCTGTCTGGTGCTCCTTCATATGTTATTCTATTTCGTGATCCTGTATGCTGATGTAGACAGTCCTGTGCTTGCATGGCATATTTCAGAATTGTTGTAAGCTTCAACTGTCCTGAGAATGTTGTGTGTCATGAGTGGTGGGAGACATATATTGCCTGTATAACATGCCACATGAATATTCTGCTAGTGTGTTTCTATGGGTTTTGTACATATGATGGAAGGGCTGTGCTGTACTTGGTTAGCTGTTTTATGGGATCTTCCTCTGGGGATCGAAAGCTGTGTGACTGCCTGGGAGAGTACCTGTTCTCCATGAAAACTCTGAGATGAACCAGTTTGGTGTGTAGCTTTGCTTCATCCAAGATGTTTGCACAGTGCGTTAATGATGGGATGATGCTGCATTTCAGGGCCAGATTGTTGTGTGGTTTGGCATTTGATTTGTACTTCTAGATTGTGGAAAGGGGCATGAAGCAGTGAGGTTACATAAAAATGCTGAGTCCATGCACAAAGAGCGAAATAATTTACAGCTGTACTTTGATAGGGGCCAGTATAGTGGCTGCATGGTCTAAGAAATGGGTCTGTAGTCACTCGCTTGCTGGGATTGCGGTTTTGAATCCCGCTGGGGGCATGGATGTCTATTTCTTGTGAGTGTTGTGTGTTGTCAGGTAGAGGTCTCTGCATCACGCTGTTCACTCTTCAGAGGAGACTTCAGATGTGGTGTGTGTAAGTGATAATGAGGAGGCCCTGGCCCACTAGTGGCCGTTGTGCAATGAGGGAGGACTTGAGAGAGGAAAGTGTGGATCTTAGCAGATATTTTGTTAATTTTATCATTTTTTGTAGATATCCAGTTCAGAACACAAATTAACATAATTATTTAGGGACACTGGAATAGAAGGTATTAATTTTCATGGTAATTAACCTTTTGGCGCCGGAATTATTTTTTTTTTAATTTTAGCACACCCTGTATATAAAATGTGAATAACACAGAAACTAAATATGTTAGATTTATGAAACACACTGCATTTTGAAGAGGAAAAAACAGAGAGTATATATCGCGTTTAAAATATTCAGTACCTATATGTGTTGAATAAATATATAAAATGCAACGTTTAGAGGTTAGCGGTGCGGTACGACCACTATAGTCGTCATTAGGAGTCAAAAGGTTAATGTAGGAACAGAAGTTTAGTGACATTGAGTCTATAGATATGGTACAGAGTATTTTAAGGTGGTGAATAAACTTTGAAGATTCTAAGTTATAAGACTAGACTCGTATAATTTATACACTGATTTTGCTTTATATAAATATATTGTCCATTTTATTTTAGGTTCAGACTTTACTCCAAGGTATGCAGGACAAGTTTCAGACAATGTCAGATCAGATCATTACAAGAAATATCCTTTTTCTGCCAGCATGTTAATGTGACTTTGCTTCTTGGATTGGGATCAAGTTTTCACCTTTGTGCTGCAAAATTTATTCACTGTTTACCCTTCTATTTGTAATGTGTGCCTTTGTAGGAACCAATATGTTGCTCTTCCAGAAAACAAAAATCACCTGTTTGTTATATGTCCAAAAAATAATAGTGCTGCATACCAGAATTTGTCTTCCTTTGTTTCAGACACCACCAGCACCTTTATTCGAAATAGTATATGAGTATATGAAGGTTGTTCTAAAAGTAAGGTACATGTAAGTGCAGCTTGTGAAAATGAATGACAAGTGTCAATATTGCACCAAAATGTGGTGAGGTAGTAGGAATGCCTGTTGTAACAACCAGAAGAGCATCTCATAGTTGCATGTATGAAGAACCAGAGTAAGTATACTGGTTGAAATGGCCATATATCTGTTAATATTGTGAACATATGTGTAAAGCAGTGGCAGTGTCTGTGAGAGTGGAAAGTTATACCAGCATGGAAGTGCAAGATGTGATTCAGTTCTTGCATGTATAAGGCAAAAAACACAGATCCAATTCACAGAGAACTTGTTACTGTCTAAGGGAAGCACATGATGATTAGGAAACAAGTTTCTCTGTGGTACAGAGCATACCAAAATGGTTGAGTAGATCTGACTGATGAATGCTGCATAGGAAGACCAAGAACTTTGACACTGGATGACAACATCTGTTGTGTGGAAGGCCTTGAGGAGAGACAGAATACACAAAAATGTGGTACCACTCAATATTTTGCCAACAAGAAAGCATGACACTGTTCGTGACACTCTTGGTTACAGGAAGGTGTCTATGTTTTGGGCCCCACAGCAATTGAGTGAACACAAAGAGGTGCATATGGATTTGTGCTTAGAGCATGTAACTTGATACAGATGAACCAATTAGGAATTACTGGACTAGATTGTGACTGACCATGATACTTGGGTGCGTCTTGTCACACCAGGGATAAAGACTGATTCCGTAATACATAAACAGGCTCCCCTGCAAGAAGGAAGTTCAGAGCAGTCACTTCTTTGTCCACAGTTATGGCCATGTTCATCTGGGATGACAAAGGTGTCACTTTGGTGGATTTCCTACCCATAGGTGAGATAGTTCGTGCTGCTTGTTACTGTAATATGTTGCACAGAGTGAGATACGGTGTGCCAAAAAGAGAGTGGGCCAGTTCAACCTTGGTGTCATCATTCTTCACACAATGTGATACCTCATACAGACTGGATCATTTAACAGTGGCTTCAGTAGTATGGATGATAAGTGTTGCAGCATCCATCACACAGTCCCGATCTGGCATCTTTGGACTGCCATCTTTTTAGGCCTCTCAAAAATCATTTGGCCAGGCAGCAGTTCCTGATTGATAATGGTGTTGCTGCTGGGGTGATAAATTGACTCCATGCACATCTGTGCATGTGTATATTAATAAAATTTATTCCTAGTTTACATGCAGTTTCAGGATGGCAGTTTGTACCTTACTTTCTGAATATACCTTGTATGTACTTAGACATATTGTCAATATTAAGTATTATAAGCTCCAAATTTGTGTCCAAACATTTTGAGGGAGTAAATGTGTCATACATATACTATAAATAAATGTCATATGTGCATGTACATACATACAGCAGTCTCTCACCAGCCATGGAGGTTAGTCTGATAATCACATCAGCTGGCAAAACCAAATCTTTGGATAATATTGGAGTTGGGTGTAGGTGACCATGGCCACTGTTGCATCTAATTTTAGTTCCCTGTTCTGTAACAAAAACATAAAAGACAACATAACAACGTGTTTAAAAATATTAAGATATATTCTTCTGGAATGTGACACTATATACTTGAGTAGTTGGTATGTGTCCTTTCCTCTGCAGATGGAGGTGAGTTTCGTCTGAAACATTGACACCTATCTGCCACACTGCAGTATTACATTTTAGGAGATGTAATCTACATATTTACTCCTATGAACACCCCAAATAAAATACAGCAAATTAGACATGAGTAAAATATAATAAGTGTTCCAAAAAAAGAAGCGCTACAGTGGTAATTCAGAAGTTGTAAAACTAGTTCAGGATCCCATTACAGCCCTGCTCTAGACAAATGTGGATTGCTTGGTACAGAAAGTAAATATTGTGGATACAAATGGAAAATTGCAAATAAACGAGGTCTGTGACTGGTAGTGTTATGTTGTGCGGGAGATTGCTGCGTATCACTGCGCAGAGAGGCACATTTTTCACACATGCATAAATTTTGGGTGTTGCTGCAAAAGTTCTAAAAAGAATTGTGTCTGTCAGACAGTAATGTAATTGTTGAGCATGATGCCCACTATGAGCTTAGTCAAAGTCAGGAACAATGTTCTGTGTCTATAAAGTTCATCTGGTCATGACCATACCATGCCTTGAACATGCTCACTAGTGTGCTGCTATCCAAACACAGTGAAGACGAATATCTGACTGGTTCTTTGACCAGATCATGACTTTCTCTATGTGTATAGCATTCAGCCTCCTGTAAAATGGGTACCGGGTCTTCCCGGGGGTAAAGTGCAGCCGGGGCGTGCTGCTGACCACTCACCCCCTTCTAGTACTGCAGTCATGGAAAAGTAGAGCTATGCCTCTACCCACCCTCTGGGCCACACCGGGCCTCTAATGGAATCACTTTACCTTTTTATATGTATAGCATTATGATCTTTGTGTACCAGTTGCTTATTCTTATCCATTTATTGTATTCACTGGTTGTAACTTCTTTGACAGATTTTGACCAATTATTTTGATTGACAGGTGTAATAATTTGTGATTTTATTAATGCAATTTTCAAAAATAATAATCCTCATTTTTTTGTTACTTCCAGAAAGTTAGGTGGCAATATATTCGTTGTGGTTTTGATTTTGTGTTTCATGACATGACTTATGCCTTCCCCACAAAAAAAGGGGACTGACACATTTGCACATGTTGTATATCAGAATTTTCCTTAATGGGCATTACTAGATGAAATGGGAAACCGAATAGATGACCTGGAGAAGAATATTGCTGACCTCATGACACAGGCAGGTGTTGAAGGTGCGGATAAATAAGCAGCATATGCACAGACTTCAGTAAACATAACTGACAAAACTGAACTGTTAATCACTGCATAGTGTCATCGAAAGGAAACATTTTCCAGTGTCTTTTGTGTCATATTTATTTTATACTATGTGTTACTAGTGCTGCAAAGGCTGATGTATTCATTGCCTTCAGGGACATTTATTTTCTGAAATCTCCCACTTCTGTGACTGGAAAGAAAGAAAATGTAAAGTGAGTCATACAAGTTCCATCTGTTTTTTCTTTGTTTTTGTTTTTTTGGTACAGATTATATGTAAAAGTGGTAATAATATTCAGAACTATTATCTTCAAATGTTGCATGCTCCTGGTTATGCAGGTTGGTAAGTGGTATGTTAACACATTGCATTTTACACTAATTGGTCATTAAAGCGCATTTTTATATGGAAAAGGAAATCTCCTCTAAAATACAACATTGCAAAAGTTGCACAACATTATATTCTTTTAAATTAATTTTCTGTTGTAGCCATTAAGCTATAGGTGTTTACAGTTAATTGCCTAAATATCATTTGCCTTTCATTCTGTATAGACATCTGTGTAGAGTGGATTCTAACTACAATGTGAATGTAGTAATACACTAATTATCATTATCATCAAAGCACTAATAGAATAGAAGAAATATGCCTTAGGTCTGAAAGGAAAGTAATAGTTATTATTGTCTGTGATGAGTAGTTTCCTTTAATTTCAAATAGCCTTTTAGTTTACAGTTTGATGTAATTAATACAGACATCAGTGTCTATGCTTGTGCCATGTAAGACGACTGGTTTATCCAAGCCTGTAGAAGCAACCCTGTAATTGTTGAGTAGTCTTTGTTTAGTGTCAAGAGGTTCTAGTATGCTTCATCAAAAGTTGAAGTGATAGTCATATTTTGAGTCTGTACACCAAATAGTGATAAAATGTTCAGTGTTGCAGAAGCAACATACTGCACACTTCTTCAGGGTGAGTGAATTGGTTCAGATGAATGCTGGAAGTAATGCAGTGGCAGAAAGTGCAGCAATTATCTAGGAGGATTTGAAGGAATTTGGCCAATCACAGCCCTCTTCCATAGCTGTGATGGCTGTATTCTCTCAAAACTTCCAATACAACCAGAACATTTTCGGTCACTGCAGCATTTCATCACCCACCTGAACCAGTTCAGTCACCTTGAAGGTGCAGGCAATACGTGCCTCTGAAGATCTAGAACGTTTAAATCATTACACAGTGTGAAAAGTAAGTGACCATCATTTGAACAACTGCCAAAAACCCTGAAAAATTATGTTTAAGAGTTCTCTGGCTATGTAAGAATGCTATCTGAATATTTTGGATGTGTACTATGCATACTGTCAAAGATGCTCTTAACTTAGAATACTGCTTGCTGGAAGATGCAAATCAATACACCATTTCCTGTGCAAACATGACATAAGACACTTGTGTAATTTTTGTGACTTTTTTTAACTTTTTTGTGTATAGTTCAACACAGCCTTTATAAATACTTAGAAATGTATAAGAATGTTATCCTTGATATTCTTGTTCAAGGATAATCCTCCAACAAGGCAGAAACTGGAAGTGGGGCTTCTTTGTTTCTGCAATTTGCATTGTTCTCTTTACTCATGGACAGATGATATATGTGAAAACAAGCATGGTACTTGTAAATGTGCTTTGTCTAACAATTACTTCAATATGAGATAGTTTATTTCCTGTATAATTTGATGTTAGGCAGTCAGGATAGTTTAGTTGGTATAGTGCTACTGGCTGGGCAGTCTGAGGATGGAATCCCCATGGGGGTGAGTTTTTTGTACCACCCACCTCCTGAAAATGGGTACCAGGCCTTTTCCTGGGAGTAAAGCAGCCAATGTGTGGTACTGACCACCCACCTCCGAATGCCAGGGTGAAAATGGGTTGGAGCTATACTGCCTCCCTCTGTGCCTGCATAGACATGTCATGGAGTAACCGTTGCCTTTATGAAATGATGGTACTACACAATTGAACATTTCAGTATTGTGTCTATGATAGAAATTTAAACAGTTCAGCTACATTAACTGTTTTAAATAACGCAGAGACAGCACCTGGAATCCTAGAAAATCCGTCAGAAAATGCAATCCATTTAAAATGTTATCTTGATGTCTGTTGATGAGACAGTTTCACAGTGCTAGTGAAAATATGGACATAATAGTGTGTTATGGTTTAGTTATCTATAGGGATTAAAAAATATGTATTCTGGTCTGAATGTGCTGAAGTAGCAAGATAATTTGTATTTGTGTGGTGTTGATTTCCTTTGTAAAAAAAAACACAGTGCACTGTTAATCAGTTTTCATGAAGATACAAAGTGTATGATTTTTATTATATAAATAAACTGTGCAAATATTATTACACTATTTACTGCAGTGTTGTTTATTAGTATACACCTTGTTTAATAGTATATACTCCTGCACACATGGCAGCTGTCAGTACCACGTAGAAGTTTGGTCAGACAGCCTGAAGGGAGGAGATTTCTTGTAAAATACAGGTGTAAATGACAGAATAACTTTAAGACATATTGGGAAACTGTGGACTTCTTTATTACTTCTAAGAACTGAGTACAAACATTCAGACACTGGTTTCTTGATGTATTAAGTACATTTCAAGATTGGTCCACAGATGTTTAGATACAACCATACTGTCAATTATTTTATTTGTTGTTTCAAAACTTTCTCTTAAAAGTGTACATTCAAGTGTTTCTTCTGTTTTGACAGACTTTGCTGAGTGGAATAGCTGGTAGTTTACAGATACAGTACATATATGACTACATATTGCTCATTGCTCTTGTGTCAGTATTTTGATTTTTTATCACCTACTTTCATACTCATTAATATCACCTGATTTCATTCTGAAGAAAATTTATCATTCACTTTACATCATACAGAGCTGTACATAGGTGTTTTTTGGCCACTAAACAACATTCAGTTTTTCTAGCTACACTGCTTTACACTGTACTATCGAATGCAGCTTCAGAATAGCCTCAACCTGTAGTGGATGTACACAGCACCATCATGAGTAGTTATGAAAGCAGAAGACATAATAAGATGCCACCACAAATGACAGCAGTGCATATAATAATAAAATGCAATACAACTAACTAATGAAGTTCTGTGTTATTAGGATGATGAGATGGGACAGGATATGTAGCCTGCCTGGAAGAGAGAAATGTATACAAAGTTGTGGTGGGAAACTTAAATTGAAGAGATCATATGGAAGAATTAATCATACATAGGAGAATAATATTAAAAGGGATCTTAAAAGAAATGTAGTGGAATTGGCTTGACTGGATTATTTTACTTCATGAAAAGGACCTATGGTAGTTTCCTTTATATGTGGTCATTAACATTCATCTTCCATGAGGGAAATTAACTACCTGTGCAATGATTCGTTTCTCAAGGACTTAGCATTCATGGAGTGAAGCTGTACAGTACTGATGTGATGGTATCATAAGCATGTTTCATTATCAGTTATTTCCATATTTAATGTAATATTTTGATCTACCTGAGAGTAACAAATATTTTCAATTCCTTCCTTATTAAAAGTGCCATTTCAGCTAATGTATATATGAATTATTTACAATATTATACAGCATTCAACATGTTGGTTTTAGTTCACATTACATTGATATAGAAGTGGTATTCTCATTCATCTAAGAGTAATAATTTTTTCTAATTCCTGCTCTGAGAATAAGTTACAATGTGCATATGAATTATTTAGCATAATATATTCCACATGTTTATTTTAATGATGTTATACCCATATAAAATACATATTCAGTGATGTACATGGCAGTATCAAAATTCTGTTTACTAAGCCTTCATTGTCGTGGATGGAATCTTTCCTCTGCACAGTAAACATTAATTATGGATGAACTACATTATGAAGTCAATTGTACACAAAAGCAAAACCAGTGATCAAACTAAAATAGATCCACTACAAGAAAATCAGAGGCACCAAGTGATGTGTAAATAAGTAAATAAATAAATAAATACTGGACTGTTTAGTGTGAGAGAGATAAAGGTTAAAAAGAGGGTAATAATCCAGTACTCCATAACTGTATAATTTCATGAGGGATGCAGTTGTTTGAGAATAAGAAAATTTAATGTATCTGCAAAGTGGAAGGATACAAGGGAATAAAAAGACGAGAACATCAAGAGCATTTAAATGGAAATGGAGGAATGACTCCTGTAAGACTGACACCTGACAGAGTCATGCGATATGAAAGCAACTGTTGACATCTTTCAGCCTGGTCTGCTTGCATTCCATTCACTGAATAGTTTTGCAGCCCATACTGAGCCTTGACCTCCTCAGTTCTTTGCTTCCAGTTTTCTCCAACCACAAACTTTATTCCATACATACTGTGTGAATATTATGATGGCACATTACTAATCTGGTCTACTGCCTTGCACATTTACTAATTTCTGAATAAGATATGCATTTTGACACTACCCTATGTCATGGTGAACACGTATGTTCTTCAGAACATTAGTGAATATGCAAGGTAGTTGACCAGAACAATAGTGTACATTCTCAAGCATTGCCGCTAGCTTCCAGGGCTGTTCAGCTCTGATAAGTCTAGCAGAATAGTACCATATACTGTATATATTCTCACAGGTTTCCATACAGGTCTTCCACCATTCACTGCATGTAGCCAGTTATATGAAATCTCCTTAATCTTATGTATGCAGAGGGGGATTTGGAACAAAGTTTAGAGTACTGTTCTTTGGTTTGCTTCACTGTACATTCATCCAGTTACTGTACCATCTATCAGCAGTTCAATGCAACCAGTTTACTCCTTGTTGGTACTTATGTATTCATGGTAAACATAAAGTGGAAATCACAGCAAATGGTAGCCTTCAAAGTGATGAACCTTTTGTGTACATAATAGTATTAACAGTTCAAAAGAAACAGCCTGTATCAGTCGTTCATACCTCACTGTTGGCAACATTTACTGGAAACAGAGAAGAAAACAGCAGAGGATGGTGAGCATGAATCACATCAATCACGTCCTTACAGTTACACAGGAACCGAAATGCCACACATTTGGGCTTGGGGTCCCACCACACTGCTGGCACAATACAAAGTTTTAGTTTTTTGTGTGAATCGTACTTAAAAAGTTTTCACTTTGGCTTCATCTGGTCTCTATATGTGCAGGGTGTACACCAGTACAGTCACTGAAGGAAATTGAGTTGATCAGCTCCATGGCCATAAATGAGTGGAGTTTTACTTCTATGTCCTCCATGTGCTTTCATATGCCTTCTGCCTACATATTTGGTATATACAGAACTATAACTATATGGGTTTTGAGGAATCTTGCTCCTATTACATAAGAATTTATTCATTATCTGGCAAGAACATGTATAGTATAGGTGATGGGCTCTGAAAATCATAATCTAGTACCAGACCAATATTTTGTACATTTCCAAACTGGCAGATCTTCCAGTCAAAATAGGAACATAGTGATACAGCACATGAGCAGCATTTTTCAATAGTTACAACTGATTTGAAACAGCAAAATTATCATTTACTTCCAAGAATCTTTTAACAAATCCACTCTTTCTCTTATGTCTGCAGCACCAGCACTTGTATGAGAGGCATTTGGAAATGATTTAGACTCACCTCATTTACAGCAGTTTCATTATATTTACACTGAATACTTAACAAATGCTAGTGCAACATATTCCCGTCCTAAGTTATACATTGCTGCCATCTCATTGGGAGCTTCCGCATGGCTTCACAGACCATTCATTAGGGGTGTTGTGATGGACAGCTGCCTTTGTAGTTTTTCTTGCCACTGTTGAAGTTCCATACCCAGTTGCACCAGTGCTGTGTGCGGGTGCCTTCTCTCCACAAACTGCAGATAACTGACAATTAATGTGTGACGAATTTGACATTCAGAGGACTGTGCATCGTGATATATTCTTATAATAAAAGCCAACGAGATGCATTAGTTCTCAAGTTTATTTTCTCTACATGTTTCAGACATCTACTGTCCATCATCAGGAGTCTCAACACTGTATACACAGCAACTGGTATTTGTCATGCTAGTTATGCTGACTGTCTGCCAGTGACTGTCTGACCTTCATCAAAAATAAATTTCAGAAATATTGCATCTCATTGGCTTTTATTATAAGAATAATATGTGACGGTTTAATGCCTTCTTTCCACAGGAATCATGTGGTCAGTCCATCTCTGCCCATGATAATGGCCTTCCATTTTGCGTCTCTTGTCCAAGTGCTTCAACCAATACATTTGGTAATGATGCAGCAGTTTTTCACAGGCATGCATGGCTAGGGCCATTTGGTGGTGGAATTGCCGTACTAAACTACACCATCTGATAATTCACGTGATCTTACAGGTTGATATTTGGAGCCCCTGCACAATCATTTTCGAATGCCCTTCATAATAGTTTGTATCTATTCCAGTTTCATATAGTGTCCAGCTGTGTATTCTTCCAATGCTACAAATGTGGCATATCCAGTTGTTTTGAAGGTAAGTTTCAACAAAACATTAAATTGTCCATAAAATCCTATTGCCATACATGTCTCACATAAACTAGGGGTGTTGCATACTTGAAAATCAATGCAAGTTGGACCACAAAATTACTACCTGAGTGTGACTAAGTAATGAACTTTGTTTCTAAGTGGTTGGCATTAGTATATGTTCTCTGTGATATATTATTATAAAGAAGCACAGACCTTCCAGCAGATTTATATCAGTAATTATACATGCAATAAAAGCTGAAGAGTATCTTTTTCAACAGCTTCGTGGGCCATTTTATCTTCTGACATTCACTGTGAAACTAGATGTGCCAATGGCAAGGCTTCATCATTAACAATGGAAGAATGACTAAGAACCTTGCTGAAAATTTTAAATTTTGTTGCAGCATTTCAGTTCTTGACAAATGAAAAAAGAAGCAGGCAGCTTCTGAAACACTGTAATTACTGTGCAGTGTGGTGAGGATGGAAAAAATCCTGGTTAATGTACGTGATGGCATTCATTTAAATTTTGTGTCCTATGAAAACAATCAAGATACACTAATTTAATTTTCTGGTGTATTCACAAAAATGCAAAAAGCAATGATTAGCTTCATCACGTATATCCGTCCACATGGAACGACTTGGCTCTCACTGCACAGATTTTCATGAAATTTTGTATGAGTATTTTTAGAAAATTTGTCAAGAAAAGTCAAGTTTCATTAAAATATGACGAGAATAATGGGTACTATATGTGAAGACATTAGAACATTTATGATACTATCTCACAGAATTCTTCTTAGAATGAGAAATGTTTCAGACAAAACTTGTAGAGAAAACCAAAACACATATTTTATGTTCAATAACATTTTTCTGAAAATCATGCTGTTTATGAAATAATGTGGAGAAATATGGAAGAGCCAGACAGGCCACAATTGACAATACAACACAGTGCGTGTGCTTTGTATGCTGGATAACTAACGCAAACAACACACTCAAAATGCATAATACTCATTGCTTTTTCATGGCAACAGTGGTTACGCAAATGCTCATCAATGTTAGGTTATATGTACAACGTCTGTCTTGTTGCATCTAAATACACTAGCATCTCGATTTAAGGTTTCTCAATTTAAAATTCTCCCACATTTTGAGTTCATTTTTTGTGTTCCTGGCCAAAAATTTATACTTCTTTTAAATTTTAGGGTTTTCACCAATTTAAGATATGAAATTTCAGTCCCTACACCATTCTGGGCCTCAATTTAGTGCTTGTGTTCACAACTTTAGAGTTTGGGTTGCATAAATAATGCCCCTATTACATCCAGTGGAAGTGAATTAATGTCCGAATCAACTGCCAACCATCACAGCAGTGTACTCTACCATTTCCACAGAACTTGCATGCATACAACTGAATGAAAGCCCATGGCAGGAGCAATTTCCATATAAGCACATGTCTAACTCGACGCTGTTATTGGTTGATCAAAAATTGTGGCTGTAAACATTCTTATGACATGTCATCATACAACATGCTCAAACTAAAATGGATTAGTAGAATGTCTTGCGCTGTGAAAGCCACTTTTAGTTTTTCACTCTTTTCTTTCATGTCCCAGAAAATAAAAATAAAAAGTACAAAATGGTTTACATCATTACATTTAAATTTAGGGTGAATATGTTTTTTTAACAGTAGTAGTAATATTCTGTCTAACCTTGACGCCCTATTTATGATATTTCTTGATTTAAGGCATAAGAAGCTTGTCCCACAGATCCATCTTAATCAGGTATTCTATTGTACTTTCTTTTCCTTATTATGCAATAAAATCTCATAACACTTTCATATAGTGTTTATGAAAGTGAGCACATATGTGACCTGTTGCACATAAAAGCTCTCCTTTATATCACTGCAGTTTGCAGCAGTGGGACATGCACATTCAAAACATCAAACTAATGATCCTCTCAAATATATTTTAATATTTAAAATTCTCAAAAGTTTATAGTCATTTTGATTTATTGCCAAGATTAAACTGAAGGGAGCTCAAAAATTCAGGGACAAAAGGAATATTAGCATTAATGAACAGGGTTATTCACTGTATGAAAAGCATACATGCAACTACATCATACATTTTTTGGAGGAAGAGTCCAATCAAGTTTGCTAGTCAACGAATACCTCAACAAAGAAGTTGCAGTGGACTTTTGTTTAAGTCACTGAAGACATACATTACTGCAGCAACTATGATATATAAAAACAACTGTCATAATCACATACGAACAATAAATAAAATAGCTCTTACAAAATTATTTGAATCGGTTTCTTTCGTGTCTCCTTTCTTCCTCTTCAGAAGCTAATGATGAAGATTCATCCTCTACATAATCTTGCACATGCACTGAACCTAAAGAATCCTCTAAACCAGTCTTCAGAGATTCCTACAAGGAGGAAAAAGAGTCCTTGATATTCTAACAGTATCTCAAGTTAACACAACACATACATTGGGCATCTCCCATCATCCTATTTTCAATTAACAACAGTGTTTCAGAATCTGGCTTGTCTTCTGTCACACAGCAAGAACAAAGTACGAAACCTACTCTGCTGGGGTCACGGGATTCAGATGGTCTCTATTCATTAACCCAACTGAGTAGGTTTAAGCATCCAGGCACATCTGCAGAATTGCAAAAAGCAACTGTTAGGTTCATCATGTCTGTCTGTCCATCCATTCACATGAAACAACTCAGCTCTGACTGGATGGGTTTTTATGAAACCTAATATTTGAGTATTTCTGGGGGGGGGGGAGAGAAAAAAAAAAGGAAGAAGAAAAAGAAGAAGAAGAGGAGAGAAAATTTAAATTTTGTAAAAATTTGACAAGAAAAAAGTTACTGTAAATGAATAAACA
>Ga0123355_10007562_pt1 | contig 16306 bp, 6 predicted proteins | sample TergutEmb28metaG_3_FD_89872 | JGI IMG/M metagenome (GOLD analysis project Ga0123355, IMG submission 89872) | Embiratermes neotenicus P1 segment gut microbial communities from Petit-Saut dam, French Guiana - Emb289 P1 | ecosystem: Host-associated > Arthropoda: Insects > Digestive system > Gut ...
GATTTTCCGCCCGTCCAGACCGGCCCTGGGGCCCACCCAGCCACCTGTAAAATGGGTACCGGGTCTTTCCCGGGGGTAAAGTGCGGCCGGGGCGTGCTGCTGACCACTCACCCCCTTCTAGTGCCGCGGTCATGGAAGAGTGGAGCAATACCTCTACCCGCCCTCTGAGCCACACCGGGCCTGTAACGGGATCACTTTAATTTTGCTCTGTACGAATTTAATTAATTTCACAAGTAAAAGTGACTATTATTTGCCCACACACCATTGCTCTTCTGACTTCTACAACTAAAACGCAATGTACTGCAATTTGACTGAGCAAGAGTTGACACAGTTGAGTTTCTGAATATATATAGCAGAGTTTCAGTCTTTACAGCGTTCAACCCTCTACACAACAGGCTTCTCACCAATAATGTCGCGGTATCGCCTCATATTTGCATCTAGAAGGTACCGGCAATGTGACTGGTATTTCTTGTTAGTACTCACAGTTCTTCCCGTGAAACACTAGACAAGCATCCTCAAATAGGCCGCGACAGCCTCTTTCAGGTCTTCATCTATTCACATCTTATTAAGCGTTAATGATAGTGCCGTTCTTGGTCATTAAACAACCTAGGTTTAGATTTAGTTAAGAAAAAATGTTACAGTCACTGAGCGTGGTAGATCTGTACCTGTTCATTAGTTATAAAACAGTAAAAAATAAATTAAACATAAGGATCATGCCCTTATATTTATGGAAGAAACTAGGAAAGTACTACCTTTGGAGCATAGCTAGGAATGGTGCTGAGACTTGGACCCTTCGGAAAGCAGATCAGAAATACCTGCAAAGTTTTTAATGCGGAGCTGGAGAAGGATGGAGACGATCATTCGGACCGAAAAAGTGTGAGAAATGAAAGAGTATGACACAGAGTCAAAGAGAGGAGGAATATGTTAATTGTACGTGTGATTACAACCCGGCTGGGCTGCGGATATAATAATGGTTTGTTTAATAGGCCTATTAATTGTTTTGTTCATGTTATATAAACTTGGCGATTCCTGTTCCTGTAACCATATAAATTCTTACGCGGCCCCGCTTGACGCTAATAAATACTGTACAAAAAACACTGGTAAGCAGCTGAATCATTCTGTCAGGTGTAGATAACACCGTGACTGTCTCGGACAGCAGGTTCCTCTGTAGGTTTGTTATTGATGTTTTACCCTTAAAGTAACTGAATTTCAAATCCTCAAGTATGGATTATATGATACCGTTATATTTTCAGCAAACTTTCCGTCCCTGAGTGTTATAAAAATGCGTTTTCCGGTTGCTACGTATGGACTGACGGACAAAGAGATAGATATGGCAAAGATAACAGGTGCAAAGTCTGTATGCATTGTCATAGCGAATACAACTCTTACAGCACAATGCATGCATTCGTCATCTACAACACGTTTCGGCCGTTTTGGCCATCATTGGGTAGAACCACAACAACATACACGGAAAACTGAATCGAAGTGGTTGTGATTCTACCTGACGGTGGCCGAAACGGCCGAGACGTGTTGAGGATGGCTAATGTATAATGTTCGAAGAGTTGTGTTCGCTCTGACAACGCATACAGACACTAATTAACAAGCACAACGAGATGACGATACCAAAATTCGATATCAGACGTATTCTTGCAAATTTCAGTTGTGAAAGATCAAAACAATAAAGGCCAAATATTAAGTGATGTAGCATATAACTTACACTGTATAACGTGCTTGGTGTGACTGACTGATTGACCTATCGATTGATTGATTGATTGAGATTGACTGATGAGTCACACCTCTGGTCGATTTTTTACGGTTACAATCGATCAGCATCAACCACTATCGATTACTGTCGATGATTATAGCCTTTCGGTGGATTAGCGCCTGAATATTATGACGACCCGTCGTATGAAGGGCATGTGGGCACTATGTCGTACATTACGGGACGTAATGAGCCATCATAATGGCTCAATATCATGTACTGTCTTGATAATGAGTACAACCGTCGTCAGTCAGTGGTTTATACAGTAATTCGGTGGGTTCATCAATCAAAATGGATATCAGTCGAATAATCTCCAAATTAGTCAATCCGGCATACAGCAACGCAGCCTACCCGCAAAGAAGGCGGTCAATCATAAGCAGGTTAATAACTAACAACGTGTCTGTGGAAAGCCAGTAAGTAACACAGAAAATTGGTCGGTCAATCAGACATGCATCCAGTCACTGATTCGAAGGGTTAATTTGGCATGCACTAATGGTGGCCATTTATGAACGTATTCAGTCAGACAGTACATCTGTCACTCAGCCAACATCTGTAGGTACGTCATTCAAATGGAGTAACACAGAGGTTCAGTAGCTTAGGAATATATAACAAAGACAGTCATGGCAAACCGTATATCGGTCAGTTACGTGAGTGAGGCTGCGTGAATTCACTGGAAGACACAGGTGGCAGCTGTGTGTGTATGTGTGTGTACGAATTCCCAGGGACTTCCATTGATCGTAATCTGTGGTGCGGCTGGCTCCACGTCCTGGTCTTGCAGACCCGCACAACACAAGTGTAGGCTGTCATTGAGAGAAGGGACTTAAGACGCAACACAAAGCACAAAATTTTAGGTGCAGATTTACGCTATGCCGGGCGTAAAGGTGGACTTTATGATCGTTATGTTGCCAAATCTAAAAATGCTGAAGTTGAAAGCACAGAAAAAATGTGAATGACGAGATGTGTGCGAAAAACACACTCTAGTTGAAAATTTATGTCTATACGTTATGAGACTCTCACAGATTGGCAAAAACAGTAATGAGTTCGATAATTATTTAATGATGCTATATCAACTACAGGGGTTATGCTATCAATATATGTGTATACGTAAGTGCGTGAATGATTAAATTCGGAATCTGTAGAATCTGTATAGTTCTGTTTACCAGTTAATGTAACACTTTGATGAAGCACAGGAACATGTACTGAATGCAGTAATGCAATAATTTATGCGACTTTTATCACAGCTGTACGTCTATGCTTTTCTCCATAAAGCTTACGTATATGGATGCAGTTATTAGAGTTATTTGATTCTTACGTTATTTAATTGTCATGTCACATACTGCGATTGTATTCCACTGCAAAACATATTATTATCAGCGGTTTCTAAGGAAGAAGCAGTGGCTCATTATTTACTGTTCTAATGAGATATAATGAAGAACCCTGCGAAAAAAAATGTCGTTACTGACGTAAATGGGTCAAAAGGTAAAGCAATCCCATTAAAGGTCCTGAGGGTTCCAGGAGTTTGAGGCTCCCAAATTTCAAGACAATCGGCACATGGAAATGGTAAGGTTATCAGCCTTACACACCGGTCGCCTTTACCTCCCAGGAAATATTCCTGGTGCTCATAGTGCGGTCGGAAGGCTTATGTCGATTATGACCTTACGGCTTGTAGTGCGGTGCCTCAACCACATACTCCAACACGTGCCCCCTGGTCAGTGTATTGGACAATGATAATACTAATATGAAAGGTAAATTTTGAATAAAGGATGGGTTTGATCCGTCCTAAATTACAGTAAAGTGAGGTTAAAGGACAAATTTCACGTCGCTTAACTTTATTTACACTGCAAGCGTACCTGTTAGTTACCTTAAACAAGTGGTTGTCCTGCCGAGCAGTGGTCTATTATCGAGAAAACAGGTGGCCATATGTATAATTAAGACCTGCAACTTCAGTTCAAATATTTTCTATGATATATATTTAAAGAAGAACGATGGCAGAAGTGTGAGCCTATTCTTACAAGACCACCACTGTATCGTTACAACTACAGCGCTCACATCTGCCATAAAATGTAAAGATGAGGAAAAAAAGGAACACAACTATACATATGTTTATATCTTCCTACAACCACGAAACCAGAATTTCCTACATTTATGTAATTCTTATACCTTGCATCTAAAATGCTTAACGATATGATACAAAAATACAGCACGCCGCTGCACTATGGGCACCTTCTTTAAAACCGTATCCCTTTAAATTAGCGAATATTTCATTTCTGCCATCACAACCCTGCGAATGGCGAAGAAAGAAAGGAAATAATTTTAAAACTTTATATTGAATGCAATATATATATATAAACAAATATATATAATCTTCTAATGTATCAGTTATATATGCCTATATAGTCCGCATTATATATGCCTAATAATTAAATACAGAACAGTACACTGAAAACGCAATACAAAACATGACCAAAAAACAAATAATGTCTATATATAAAATGTGCATAACTTCTCTGGTTCGTACGTCTCCGTTTCCTGTCTCCTGCTGCAGACGTTAACACGGAACACGCCAGGTACTACGAAATTTATTTCCACGTTATGACCGGTAGCAATGGCTATTACACAAACGTTCTAATATTGCGGTACTTTGGCCGATACGAATCAAATCCTCATTACCAAACTTCTTTACGTCATGAGAGTAAATATCAGCATTTTGTTTGAAAGTTACGTTAGTTTTAGTCAGACTGTGATAATACAAAGGGTGATGGACATTATCGCACGAGATTACTTCCTAGGTCTTTGTGATCAAAAACGTTCATACGAACATGTGTCCAATTTTGGACGGTCACGGAGTTACGGCCCCATGAAATCTAAAATCGAGGGTTAGGATAATGAAAATAAATGCAACAAAATAATAAACAAGCATAATACGTATATAACAAATTTAAAGTATAAATTTAACTTATCTTCTTTAAATTTCCTTCAGTTTGCACTGACCTGTGCTTTAGGAAGGTTTTGGAAAATACCACCCCCAGCCGCAACTCACGCTGCCGCTCGGTTGTAAACAGCGCGAGTTGCGACTTGCGAGTTGCAGCTTTCGCTGACAGTTCCTGTTCAATCTGGTTCAAGGTAGTGTAGCGTGACTTGCGACGCGCGATTAACAGGAGGGCGTTTACGACAATTACAACACCCATAACTCCGTAACCATACAGAACAGAACCCACACTGATACTTTTTGTTATCAAGACCTAAGAAATCATCTCTTGCAGTAAAGTCCACTAGTCGTGAATATATATATATATATATATATATATATACATACACATACATACATACATGCATACGTACATACATACATATATACACATATACATACATATGTACATACATACATAATACATACATACATTACAAAATACATATATACCTACACGCGCGAGCGTAGACAGAAAATCGACCATACTCACGGTAAAGAACGAGTACCAACTTTATTATAACTATATATTCCCACATTTGTAACAACAAGGAAAAGTGCAGTTATGTTAAATATTAAAACCCCAATTTTTAAAATTTGCGTGTCTGACAAGTTTCGGATTGTAAACAATGTGCATCTCTTATGGCACTTCACCCCTCTAAAATTCTAGTACTGTAAGATACTTCATGATTTCCTTGTATCCCAGCAACGGCGCTACATATCAGCGCCATAGAAACTGGGTACTTGTTGCAGTTCTGTTGCTAAGATACTGCAGAAACACAAAACCACTTGAAGCATGGTGGCAAACGAGCATATACACAACGGCGATGCGCATAGGAACAAAAGTAAGTCTTCACGTAGGTTAGTCGTTAAAAACCGAAATGGTGCGAAAATTTTTATCAAATTTTACAATATGGAATTAACAAGAATCTAGTGAGCCATTCTGGGCTTGCTACACGCGTACAGACTGATGAAAACAATCTTAATTGGCGCTTTGAAGAGATTCGAGTGCTCGTAAAACGTAGCACAGCTTTCCTGTCTTGTTACTTGTTATATCCGTGGCAAGCAATATAAATTTTAACACAGTTTCAGATTATTTAAATTGTAACATAAATAACATAAAACAGCACGGAAGTTCATATTCTGTTAAAAATACATAAATAATGTAAAGGCAGGCGTTTAGGGCGCTATACAATACTATTACAATATCCTCTTGCATGAAATAACGGAGTTCGTATCCGCCTAACGTTAAGTGTTCATTCTGCTGTATTCTCTAACAAACACGTTTCTAACCATACGCAGAATGCATCCTCAAATCGGTCTTCAAAACAGCAGGTCATCTCCAGTCGGAAGTTCAGGGGCAGATTCGATTGCTGGCACAGCAGTGTGCTGGCGTTCCATCCGACAGCACGAAAATTAAATTTCGTGTGAATGAGCGAAATCTCTCAAATGTAAGGAAGTGCCATTCGAACAGTAATGGAAATACGAGGTATTCAGTAATTAAAAGAAGTTAAATAAGAATGCATATCTGTACTGTATTGGAACACACATATACATTCCATATTCGTTCTTCGCGTTGCCTAAACCACTGGTGGTTACGTGTATTGATGACACAAGTATAATTCAGCATTGCAATTACAGCCATTTGATATATTTTATGCTGAAATTTGCAAATTACATTTAAATATTAACAATACAACGTAATTCAAAACTCGCAAAAACTGGAACCCTGAAAAGGACTTGTTACAATAACATTGCCGAACATGTTGGGGTAGCGAAAATACTTTGGCCTCTTACGCACACGGGGGGAACCTGGTTCAACTGTCTACCGCGGTACCCGTTCTCTCTCGGAAGGTTTCGTTCTCTTCCTCAGATCTTTCTGACAAATTCCAGGGCAGTACTGGGATTATGCCACGCTGCCCCCTTCCAAATCCTTTCCAATCCACCATTTATAAGTCATCCCATCACATGACGTTATACAGTGTAATTTTCTAGACTGACTGCCAATGTATACACAACGCCACAATGAGGCAGTTTCGCGTAACCACTGTTGCCGCGGAAAAGCAATAGGTATTATACAATCTTACAGCGTCTGCAGCTTTAGTTATCCAGCATGCAAAGCGCATGCGCCGCATTATATTTTCACCTTTTCCCTGTTGGGTTCTACCATATTTTTCCACATTATCTCATAAACGGCGTATTTTCGGGGGAAAAAATTTAATGAACATAAAACGTGTATTTTCATTTTCTCTACTACTTTTATGTGAAAATTTTCTCATTTTAAGAAGAATTCGGGGACATATCATAAATGAACGCAGGTTTTCACGTAAAGCACCCGTTACGCTTGTCATATTTTAATGAAACTTGAAGTTTCTCGACAGATTTCATGAAAAACCCCTCAAGTGGGAGCCGAGTTGTTCCATGCGGACAGACAGGCAGATATGACGAAGCTAACAGTCGCTTTTCGCAATTTCGCGAATGCGCCTAAATGATAATATAAACCAAGGAGTAACAAACTGTGCAACTGTCAATCTGATTGCGCTGGCCTAGATGATGAGCATGTTGAATCCTCTTTTAAAACTGAAAATCATAAGATGAAGTCAAGGTGTTTAAATTCCTGTCACTACTTTATAAAATGAAACACTCAAGGATACTTTTTTGCGGCCAAAAAATAGGCCTACTTCATCGCATTTTCCTTTCTTGTTACAAAGCATAAAATCTATTCATTATGCGATGTACGTTATGCTCCTTCAAAACAAGGTCTTATACTACCCAAGTTTCATGTACAGTTTGGTTACAGGTAGGAGTCATAACGTTCCTTCAGCTCTCCTGACAAAGCCTACAGCGCCGATTTTTCATCCGGATCTCTAAACGAGGTTCAGTTATTTCCATTAACCTTGCCACCAAGTCGTTCAGAGGTTACATCTACAATCCAAATATTAGCCAACATCAAGAGCCCGAACGTCATGATATTCCGTTAGCTCTATTGTTGAGCATTCAAGAGATCTAGGGTTTGATTATCGGGCAAAACGACAACCACAATTATCGAAACTTTATTAGTTTCTCTCTGTTCTACCAATTAGGTGCTGGAAGATGCCTAAAAGCTTTAAAATATCTCAAAGTAAGTAAAAATCGACGGTTTACATTCAGCAAGTGAGAACGTTCATTGGCGAGTAAGCTGGTTAGTGTGTCGGAGAATGAATGAGTGCAAGGTAGTGTCCACTTGTGTGAGATGTAGGGGCGTACATGGGAAAGTTGGCAAACAGGCTTCGGTATTAGGTCAGCAATGTCTTGCAGAAATACTTTTATGACGAAGAAACAGCCTTTTTTTTAGACAAAACAGTAAATAATTCGTGTTTCTCCCATTAGATAAACTATTTAGTAGCTACCTTCACTTACTAAACATTTCGGAGTTTAAAAAATGCCTTAGATCTCACAGATTTCCGCAAACAGATCAAGCACCTAATTTGATATCTAGTCCCTAAAGAATGAGTTTTTGAACAGGGAGTTAAATAAGTGTTTTGGTGCGCGGGAAGACAGCTATTTTTTCTGTTTAAATTAATCATTTCGATAGAAAATCACAGACAGAGCAGCTTAGATCCGACTTTTACACTGCATAGGTGAGATCTGAATTCCTATACAGAGAAAATACTGCCACCTGTATCTTGGTTTCACACTGTCTCTCTAGGACAGCGCAAAGGGACACACATTAGTCCTATTCTGATGGCTGCCGCTTTACCTCGTTTTATTCGGTCCCTTCAGAAAAATGTCCAGATACACACTACAAAACTGTAAACTGAAAATGCGCAGGCCAGCAAAGCAGCCTTTCACATAATTACTGAATGCGTTCTTTCAATCTTGAACGCTTCACAGGCATCCATGTTCATGTAACACAGATAAAAATCCACTACGTCAAGGGTAAACATGTCATAAGCCCACACTCTGTAGAGTAAAACAAAAAAGTTTCTTCTTTTCAGCTACTTAAATACTCACAATATCGAAAAAAAGTTGCAAATGGAAATCTCATATCCTCGTCAGATCTACCCTTTACACGTGTGCCTATTTTTTACGAGGCATTTCTGAGGAGCTTTTGAGTTAAATGTGTGTTATGACTGACTGGTTGGCATCAAAAATAAATCGGTTCGAAAAACATGAGTGTGCACGTCTTTGTGGAAACCATTTGGAAAGCTCCGGCGATAAAACATGCGAACAGACACGACTCACATTTATACTTCAACTGTATGCATTTTGTGTAAAGGGCGTTTAGAGATAAAAAATGACCGCTTCCTTTCAATCTTTCTACAGTTCGGCGCTTCATAAGCTATGCAACTTAAGATATTTTTTCAAACAAATGTCGGTCATACTGACAAGCATTTAGGAGATGGCACGTTATAAAAGACCGAACTTATGTGAATTCGAATTTTCTGTATTTAAGCTCACGAAACGGGCAAAGGTACGGACGTTCCTGTCTGTCTGTCTGCCTGCGTGTCTGTAGATTAATATGTTTAATTTCCGAAACTATTCAATGAACTTCGATTACGTTTGAAAATGGGAATATACTCTAAAAATAAACAGCGAAATCAATTTTGTCTCGAATCGGATAAATTAACTCATTCTTCACAAGCACCCCAAATTTAACTGCATCGACTTTCTAAACAGGACGTACAAATCTCGTTAAGATCTGCATTATTTATGTGAAACGCTTTTCGATGTAATGTATATTTAATGAACTCCAATGAAATACACTTCTACCCCCCTACACAGTGTGATACCTGCAGTGTGCATAGCTTCGCAGCAGCGTGTGAAATGGTGCATAAACATCAGAGCCAATGATACATACAGAATTCCAAAGGAAAGATATTAAAAATAAGTCAGCTCCAGTTTAGGTGCACCCGTCAACTCTTGTTCATTACGAACTGTCATGGCTTTCGGAAAAACGAATATTTATTCCCCGAAAATGAGCGAAGTGGAAAATACGGCTCTTAGAAACAATGTAAATGTGAAAGATATTAAAGAAGCAACCAATTCACGTTTATTTTACCGTCCGCCTGTCCTTCAAGCCCTCTCGCAGTCGCCTTAAGGCTTCCAGACTGCTAGTATGTACGTCTGTTTGTGCTGGTGTATGTGTGAGACATTAATTTTTTTACGACAATTTTTATCTGTCTCTCCATCCACACGCCAAGCCTTGCAATCCGTCCATGTGTCTACATCCTCTAAAACATATAAACGCAGATGACAGAGTTCAGGCCGTTTCAAACCCAGACGGCGTAACTATTTCTTCACTAGATAAATCATCCCGCGCAGTAAGCCTGGTAGTAGCATCGGCCCTGTGCAGTGACAGATACACTTCAGGTCCTTCGAAGTCGTCCCTGACCTTCTGATATCCCATCTACTCATCAACCTCAGAATTTCCTTTGAAACAGAGCAGCGACTAGAAAGTAAATGGTCGATTTCCCAGCACGAAACACTAAAATCCGTTTGGGACTTCAAAAAAAGGAAGAGATGTTGGCAGCAAAATAATTGTTCCTCTTCCACCAGAACATTCTGAGGTATACTTTTTAGTGACATCGAAAGTTTGTAACGCTACGGAATACAACGTGTTCTTGTGTAGATGACTAATGAATTCAATCATTTATGAGAACTTCATAAATTCGGACGCTTAATTCTATATAACATGGCTAGCAAGAAATATGGAATACTTATCATAAAGACTTACAACTATCTAGGAAGATAACACAGCCTGTGGACTATTACACGTGGCACCTATCCGGTAGGCGTAAGGCTCTAAAACCAGTCATCAGACACCCAGTTCGAAAGAAGGGCGCTTTACCTCTTACCATCAAGTACATTGTGGTTTTCTTGAATCCCTCTAAATTAGAGACATAAGAGTATGCCTGCCATAAAATAAGCATCAGTAGTCCCCTTCGAAAATTGTCAAACACGCGAACCTTCCCGTTCGACAGTGAATGAACTTTTCACTATCCTGACATTATTGTGCAAAATTAACTGAGTGTACACATGCTACACGGCAAGACAATAGAGACTTTTTTAAAATGTCCTTCTTCAAGTGTAGGCCTATATTTAGCGAAAATTTTACAGGAATCTTAAACATTAATGAAGACTGCATTTTGTGATAAAAGAAATGAAATGGCCAATATAAAGCGTCCTTATACCTCAAAGTCTTTCTCACTCTCTCGTGTTGCACACTATCACAACAAACGAGTCTCCGTTACAAAGTCATGGCGACATAACCATTATATCTGGTATAACGCCGCCGTTAAACGTAGATTAATGTCATATTTTATCTACCTTTAATGCTTCATTTGCACAGTGGCACAAATGAAGGCACTCTGGGTAAATTATGATTATTCGTCAGCATTTTTCAAACTAGAAGCACATGATTCAATGAAAACTCGTTCATACAAGTCCTAAAAGACTGTTTCATTTGTGGTTCATATCGGTCTAACGCAAGCCATGTTTCATGCAAATCCCAAATCCAGGCATTCATTTATTTTCTCCAATACGGAATAAAATACTGGTTAACTGGTTACTGGTTTTGATTGTTTCTACCTTCTTATCTGAAATGTTCGCATATCAAGAGAAATCGGCGAGATATAATAAACGCACTTAGCTCTTCATGTCAGCGCATAATATTTTGTCCGATTTTAGACAAACTTAAAATTGCTCGACAGATTTTAAGAGCAGTCCCTAATATACAAGTCCATGAAAATCCCCCCATTGTAAGCCCAGTTGTCCCATACGAAGAGGCAGCAGGATGGACAGACACGACGAAGCTAAGAGTCGCTTTTCGCAGTTTTGTGAAGGCCCATAAAAAGACAGACGATGTTTCTTATATATGTAAGCACCCGGTGTGCGGAACACATACTGCAAGATTTCTGCTACTTGAGCACATAATTTACCATCCACCTGCGTCTCGTACACGTCAAAATATCTTAAACGGGGAGACAGTGCTCAAATGTTTGATGGAAGACATCACGATGTGCTACGAATGCACTAAAACATTAATTAAAATACGTCAAGCACAAATGTTTTATTGTATACGAGGCTGCATGTTTCGACCTTTTTAAACGGTCATCATCAGGCCTTCTGACAGATCGAGTCAACAGATGCTGTGTACATGTTGGGATCCCAATATGTTTACATTGATAAAATACATAAAATCTAGCAAGTCAGTTAGATAAAAAGGAGTGATGTGTGTAGTGCATAACTATATGCAGTTAAAATTCTCAAATGTTTTTTAGTCTCAATTTTGTCTTTGGTTTCAGTTCGTACCTCAAAGAGAAAACGGCCTATTTAAATGACAAAGACCAAAAATGTTGAGATATTAACATAAAGGCAAGTACGTCTTTGTGTAAAGTACCACTGCTTTCACATTTAGTTCAAAATCCCAAACATGAAACTTCACACAAATGTATATTAGCTTGCTCAACCCATTCCGTCACAAGAAGCTTGCAGTCCCAACAGAAGAAAATCACTTTGTAAATATAAACCCCCTATGGAGTTCATACATATTTTGGTTTCCTACACTAAACTGTAATTGAAAACCCCCAAGAAAGTTAATTGAAAGAAAGAAGGAACATATTCCTGACAAACTGAACAAGCATTTCCATCTGCCTACCATATCCCTAGCACGATATTGTCTTAAAATGTTGGTAATTGTTTGTCTCGACTTCGTGCCAGGGATATAATGATTTTGTGAAAAGCTGTACCATTGATGAACATTTTGGGAGGCGGGGAACATCATTACGCGGACGGTAGACAGGCATAGACAAAATGAAGACGTAATTACTAGCACCTTATGAAATAAAGATAACAGTGTCACGGTACTGAAGGTATGCCTTATATTCTACTAACAATAAAAAGGGAACAAATTTCTATGTCTAAGAAATTGTATATTTTACGCCAAAAGCAATAAGCACATGTTAATAAGCGGTAAACAATTAATAAAAAAGAAAATCCTCTTTCAATCCGTGAAAAATAAATTACTAGCACATAGACAGTGAATTAATACATGTAGACGAAATAAGTATAGAAGCAGTAAAAATTATGAATTCAAGACTTTCAGCCAGAAGTAAAGTATAAAAGTTACTAATATAATAATATAACTCACGGAATTACTGCATATGATCAGACCCGGAACCATCATACAGTACATACAGAATGACTGCAAAACAGATGGATAAAATAGCATGTAATTATAATTCTGCACGGAGATGATGTGAAAAAGACGTCAGGACATTATAGGTGTTAAGCAAAAATTAAAAAAAAGATAAAAAATAAAAATAGTGCACTTTCATTCAATATGTGTTTTAAAGGGAAAATGCGTGACTAAAAATATGCCTTTGCCTACGAACCGTATTATGAAGGTTCGGGTCACCGGATTGGACGGAAAAATCTACACATTCTTGAAGTCCGTACTAAGTGATTTTAAAGGCGAGAGGTCTACTTCAAACGCCGATCGATTTACCGCTGTACCCATTTGGCGGAGGGTTGAGTGGGCCACACAGCTGGTGTGGACGCAGTAGCGAAAATAAAATTCCTGTGCCTGAAGGGATTCCAATTCCGATCTTCAGATGCGTGGACAGTCAGGCTTTGACCTCACACAGCAAGACTTAGCCCGCTGAAACCGCAGCAAGTGAATAGGCACATTATGTTGAGCAATTCAGCACAAGTAGAGATTCCGTCTAAGTACCATTTACTGAATTTCCTACAACAGGAATTCCAAAGAGCTCTCTTATTAACGCTATTAAGTTTCCAGCGAGTGTGGAGACCGCTCTCTCTTTCCCTCTCTCCCTCTGTGCGTGCAAATTTTCCTGCCCACATTCGAGATCAAAGGCAGACGTATTTGATCAGTATTTCATCATTCCTTCCCTCATAAATAGAGTTTCAAGTTCCTATGTTAGACTACTTGATAAGAGAATGGTTACATATCGCATTGCCGTTTGGCTTTTCGAACGCGCAGTTTCATTCGCAGAAAAGACGTTATAGTTCGGTTGTGCGTATCCATGGTGACTTTGACGTAATATTTCATAGTTAAAGGAATCAGTTATATAGTTTCAGTTACAAAATGCACGGCTGTGTACGTACAATTACTAGATAGTTTTAAAGGTCGAGATTTTCTGAGCAGACGTGTTTGGACACTTTTACGTCAATTTAAAAAAGTTCTTCTTCTGAAACCTTGCTACGGTACGAGCGTATTGCCCCCTACTGAACTACATGAAAGCGCGTTCTCCAGCTTTCCCCCATATTTCCAACAGACTACGGACTGTTAATTTCACAGTCCAAAATTTTCTTTGGCTATCACAGTAACATAACCTGCGATTGCTCGAGCGTTATAAAGCCAAATTTAATATTTGCCATCCCAAAGTGTTTAACACATATATAAATATACAATGATGTGTCAAACACATCAAAATGTTATTATGTTTATTATTGTACTAGGGCAACATGTTTGAGATCCCACAGCGCATTTTTAAACATTTTAAGTAAGGATCTATTTCCTTAGAAGGGCCTGAAGATGATTCTGTAAGAATCGAAACATGTTGCCCTAGTACAATAATAAACATAATAAAGCTTTGTTGTGTTTGACTGACACATCATTGTATATTTATATATGTTATAAAACCAATCTACTTAACGAAATGAATTATTTATAGTTAAGAAAGAAGGAACGAAAGAAAGAAAGAAAGAAAGAGACAACATATGGTATGAGATATCTTGTTCACAGCGATAAAATGGACGACAAAGTGGCAACACTACATTTCACAAAAGTCGGTTATTAAAAAATGTATCTCTTAAAAATGTCGAGTGAAGACTGAAATTTATCTCTTACGTTGATCAATCAACACGTCATTGTTTGTTCAAAAATATTATCCACTCCCAGTGCAGAGTTCGTGTTAAAATGCATACGCCTACTTCACTGTAAAATAGGACACGTTATATTTCTACCATATACATCAGATAACAACGTCCAAGAGAATTAATATGTAGACCCAGTGTTAATGCAGATATTATCATTATTACGTTTCATACGTGATCAGCATAATTTGTTACGAAATTTTGTAGGCTATTGACTTTTTTAACCACCGACCTTAGGCACAGTAGAACATTATGGGAACATGGCAAGGAATTGAAGTTAGTGACGATTTCATTCGTTTTGAGCTACTTCCCTTTCTTAATAAAACGTGTGTGTATGTTTTTCCCTTCTATTTTAGTGCCCCAGCTAGTTAATACGTATTCATAAAGTCTGGTGAAATCATCCATCTGAAAGCAACCTCAGTCCAGCAGTTATTACTTTCATAAAGGCTGACTGCCTGATGTGGGCGTGATACAAGGGCCACTTATTAAGTTCCTGAAAAGATGGTAATAAGCCTTCCAAAAACACTCAGTTTTTAACTGGGTAATTTACGCCCGCAATACAACAAAACAGCAGCTACATGGGCTCTATATTTAGCGTCTGGTGCAATGAGAATAAGTAATGAATCACCAGTGCTAGAAACACAGGTGTGAATAATGAACTAAACCAAAAACGTGCATATAAATTATGTATTAAATGCAATTTCTAACAATTATGACTATGGCGACAGTGCGTAAATCTGAGGTTACGACTGACACGTTTTTAACGGAGACCAGGAATGCATTAGCAAAAAAAGCATATGTGGTGGTGGTGGTGGTGATTCAGTACTTGTGTATGTCACGTAGGATTTGTTCCGTCGAAGAAGTATCATAAAATCATAAATCTACAATCGTTTTTGTATGTTGCATATTTGTAATCCTAAAATCCCGGCCAATTATTATATGTACCAAATTTTTAATACTATAAAAGATCTGCATTGCCCACAAGTCCATTTATATGTTGCGATATAAAGTCAGAACAAACAACGAAAAGCCGGTTTCCTTAAACGGCAGTAACTGATGGATCTTCCAAATGGAGAAGGAGTTCTCAATGTACGGTAGAAAGACAAATTACGTATATTCGTTATACTAAGTTCGTTTCACAGAACTAAATTTACTCCTAATGTTACATCTCTTAAAATTGTAGGCACATAGCGGTACACCTAATAACACACTCTTCTCAGTCCCAACGAAGCTACTAGTACAAACTATTCCTTCCTCCCAAATACATACATACACGCACATACATACATACAAACACATACCTACATGCATGCATACATACATACTTAATAAAAAATTAAAAAATACATACATACATACACGCACATACATATACATACATGCATGCATACATACATACTTAATAACAAATAAAAAATATATACATACATACACACATACACATATACATACATACATACACGCATACACGCACATACGTACATACATACATACATACACATACATCCATACACACATACACATATACATACATACATACATACACACACATACACACATACATACATACACATATACATACATACATACATACATACATACATACATACATACATACATACATACATACATACATACATACATAATACATATTCCTAAGCGTGTGTGTTCGGAAAGTAAAAGACAATAAATAAAAA
>Ga0123355_10007563_pt1 | contig 16305 bp, 15 predicted proteins | sample TergutEmb28metaG_3_FD_89872 | JGI IMG/M metagenome (GOLD analysis project Ga0123355, IMG submission 89872) | Embiratermes neotenicus P1 segment gut microbial communities from Petit-Saut dam, French Guiana - Emb289 P1 | ecosystem: Host-associated > Arthropoda: Insects > Digestive system > Gut ...
GAAGAACGGGAACGGGATGGGTTTGTGCGGTTGAAGGTTGGGAAGCGGTAGATATATAAACGTCTGCAAAAATCATCTGGGATTAGCCTCACAATATGCAACAGCAGCTGAACAAATTTCATCAAGCGTCATGTCTCTAAATAAATCCCTCTGCCATTTAGTATAATCAAAGGGTTCACGAATTAGCCGTGTAATAAAACGCTCCGCATCAACTTCACCTAAGCTATCAACAAGAGAACGCATACCTCTTTCCATAATAAGAGTTTCGCTCATTATAAATTTCCCTCCATTGCATTAACAAATTGTAATGGGCTTATTGTTTTTATCTGTTCTGATGAATATTTTAATAGCCTATCATCCGTCGTAAGAAAATAATCACATGATGAGAAAATGGTACAGGCTAAATGAAGCGCATCTTTTTCTTTGATACCCGCTGCAATAATAGGCAATGCAATTTTTGTGATTTCATCTGCGTTTGACTCATCAACATACTGGATACAGCGATATGAAAATTTGCGGATTGTCTCTCGCCTCAACTGGAAGGGATTTTTACTATTTTCGTATTCCAGTATGAACGACCATACAAAATCATGTCTGCCCTCGGCTATCGACTGTTGTATATGCAGCTTTGCCAATGATTCGAGATGTATCCTTGTCTGCTGTTGGTCATCATATGGTCTATTAAAGCAACAGTTGTCCAGATATAGTTTCAATTTTCTCACTAAAATTTCCTTTCATGCTAAAACATAAACAAATCAATAAATAGATATGAAAAAAGCCCGCATTCATAATTCCTGCGAACTTTTTATTCCCGGAGATGGGGAGATTCGAACTCCCGCGCCGGTTTCCCGACCTATGCCCTTAGCAGGGGCACCTCTTCGGCCAACTTGAGTACATCTCCATAACCGCTACAAGATTATAGTCAATATCTAAAAAACTGTCAACTGCTTGCGGCGATTTGTTTTGTAATCATTTTCAAAAGTAAACCCAACCGGTGGTAAAATCCCACCAGTTGGGTTCCATCTACCTGAAAAATCCACTAAGACAGCTGAGCAATACGGATCATCTCTTTAGCCATCTGCTCATCGTCACAATGACATGAAATAAATATACCTTTGCTTTTATCCAGACGCTTCATCAACCGTTCATACTTATCCAAATCCACACCTGCATACCAGAAAGTTACTGCCTTATCCGCCTTTTGAATACGCTCATATAACTCGTACCAGCAGGGATCATCTACATTGGGAGAACCATCTCCAGGTACCCACTGGATAGCGTTAAGCTTTGGCAAAGTCAACATCAATTCCAAATGCGGAATCTGTCCTGCTCCATCCAGATGATATGTAGAATTGTCCAAAAACTCAGTCTGCCGCTTGAGATGCGGATGCACAAAATCCCTGTACATTTCAGGGGATATCATGGCACAAAAATCGCATTGCAGCGTATAATTACGGCCACGGCTCCATATCGGAAACCATGTGGTGGTACCCTGCTGATATTTCGTCATCATACTCGTCAGCGCATTATACGCCCATTCCCACATGCCATTGACTTGATCTATCAGTTTATTAACCTGCTCCGGATAATCATATAGATCATACAGCAGCTCCTGAGCGCCCCGCAATGATGAGATAATATCCAAAGTACCGCCGATATCCGCAATGGATACATGATAGCGACCATTGCTGTTTTCGCATAACATACGGGTATAATCAGCCATCAGCTGCCACATACGACTGCTTTCGAACATCCTGATATCCGGCAGGTTGTCCCAATCCTTAATGATCGGGTTTTGATCAAACCAGATTGTATGTTCGGCAGGTATAAAATCGCCGCCAATACAGGCTGAAAGAGAGCCCGGACCAAAATTAGTAAATGTCCATGGATATCCATCACCGTAATACGTAAAATCGGTTTCATTAAAACGATTTAGACGATAGTCTAAATCTGTCCACTTCTTTTCAGCTGAGATATTTTTCTCTGACGGCGCTTTTTCTGTGAATAAATACAGCACGGGGCCATCAATGGCTTTGTTAGCCCAAAAGGCATCAAACTTTTTTTGCAAATCTTCCCTCATCGCAAACATCTGAAGCCTCCGTTTCTAATCTAAAACACCCGGTAAGGTCATGTTAACCATTGGTGCTGTCCGCTGATATGGCGCTTTAATCTCCAAAATGCTATTTTCTTTTGCAGAACGCTCTATGCTTGTCATAACCTCCAGCACATGAAATGTCAGATCATCACTGGCTCTATGTGCCCGGCTGGTTTGGATAGCTTTCGCCATATCTGCCAGCCCTAAACCACGGCTGTTATCCGGATATCCAAACGTTAATGGAAACTCCATGAATCCACCATGTTCCGGCCTAAACAATTTGATTGGGCCGCCAAATGTATTCGGGTCAGGCACCGATAAAGTCCCTTCCGACCCATAAATCTCAATAATCGGGAGGTTGGCGGCATGCACATCAAAGGATGTATAGATGCTGCCCATCGCTCCGGAAGCGAACTGCAGCTGCCCCATTATATTCGTCGGGACTTCTACGTCTACCACAGTGCCAAAATGCGGCTCACTGGTGATGGTTCTGGCTGGGAATGACGCCTTTGCCAAGCCAGATACAGTTTTAATTGGCCCCAACAAATTAACCAATGCGGTTATGTAGTATGGTCCCATATCCATCATTGGGCCGCCGCCAAATTGATAATAAAAAGCTGGATCGGGATGCCAGGATTCATGCCCTCGGCATGTCATAAAAGCAGTAGCCCCTACAGGCTCGCCAATATAGCCATCATCAATCAGTTTGCGGCAAGTCTGTATACCGGCGCCCAAGAAGGTATCTGGTGCACCGCCCAGCTTTACGCCTTTGGTTGCTGCCGCTTCCTTTATTTTTTTGCCCTCTTCGTATGTCGCACCCAGCGGTTTTTCTGTATACACATGTTTACCCGCTGCAATAGCCGCCATGCTGACTTCCAGATGCTCGTAGGGGCGTGTGATGTTAAGTACAATGTCTACCTCGGGATCCGCAAACATCTCATGCATATCCTTATATTTGCGTAATCCATATTCGGCAACAACTTTATCCGCACGCTCGTCGATTAAATCGCATACTCCGGCAATTTCCAACTCTTTAAACATATTTGTGATATTGGTTAAATAAATCCCGCTGATTGCCCCGCAGCCTACTATGCCTATCTTTGTCTTCATATACGCCGCCTCTTTCTAATACATCTTCGCTTCGTTTTCGAATGGTGCGGTGGTCAAATTATTTTCGATAGCATGTGCTTTACCTTCGGCTGCCCATAACATGCCTCGGCGCATGATAATTTCAGCATTTGGCGCATTATCAAATACATCATCATGGTGGCCCAGGGAGTTGTAAAATACACGGCCATTGCCCCACATTTTTGTCCATGCCACAGGCATATCCACTGGTTTATTAGATATGTTGTAATATGAAATTGCTGGGAATCTGGTTGTCGCTAACACTTCTATGGCCGGGTCAATGTGAAGATAGTAATGCTCGCTGCAAACAGGGAAGTCTTCCAAACCTGCCACGATTGGATTGGACTTGGCTGCAATATTAACAGTGTAATCTATTCCATCGCCGCCAGGATGGCTAACCCATTGGCCGCCGGTTATAAACTGCCATTGGGTATCGTTACGGAAGGAATCACACATGCCGCCATGGCATCCTGCTAAACCGACCCCGGCACCCACGGCCTTAGAGATATTTTCCGTATACTCCCGGTCGATCTCTCCCATAGTCCAACAAGCCACTATCAAGTCTAACGCCATAAGCTTGTCGGCATCCGCTAAGCAGTCCAGCGTATCAGATATAGTTATGTCAAAGCCTTCTTCCTTTAATATGCGGCCAAACCGCTGGGAAACCAAGACAGGCTCATGCCCGTCCCAGCCTCCTTGAAATATTAATGCCTTTTTCAAAAGGTTCCCTCCTCTAATTAATGTCAGCTTAGATATCACATGTCACAGATGCGCCTGTCCGTGCAGATTCGAAAATCGCATCTACCACCTGCATGCAGCGGCGGGCTTGCGCATGTGTAACGATAGGCTCGGCTTTGCCAGCAATCACTTGTACCAAATTGCGATGTAAATCCAGCCAATCGCCCTTTACAACAGGCAGTGGAAGGGTTTCTACTGTGGATTTTGGCCTTGGTGCCATCGAGCGTGTAGGCCCAGCAGAAGTGTATACAATGTCCTCAGCCCATTCCAACTCGTCAGCATTGGAAAGTTTAATGATCTCTCCTCCGCAATCCCAATCATGGATTTGTGCAGAGCCATCCTGAGCAAAAAGATGCCAGCGAGGCTGTACAATAAAGGAACTCATGGATACATTCACGATAGCCGATACGCCATTATCAAAGAGGAGCGAAGCAGTAAAATCATCTTCCACCTCTGGCATGACAATCTGATGAAAATGTGCATGTACAGATTTTACTTTGCCTGGGAACAAGTCCAGCATTTGATCCAGCAGGTGGATACCCCAGTCAAGAACCATGCCGCCGCCATTAACTTTATAACCACGCCATCCATGAACCCACTGGCGGGAACCTTGCACACGGCTTTCTATACGGTAAAGGCCGTTAAGGATTTTTTCATTAATTATCTTACGCACGGTCAGATAATCTGAATCCCAGCGGCGATTTTGATGCACAGTAAAAAGTTTGCCTACTCTGTTAGCTACAGCCACAATCTCTTCAAACTCGGCTGTATTAAGAGTTACCGGCTTTTCACAAAGGACATGCTTTCCGGCTTCCAAACAGGCGATTGCATATGGCTTATGCATATCATTTGGTGTTGCAATCAAAACTACATCAATGTCTTTGTCCTCATAAATAGCTTCGGGATTTTTGTAATTGATAATACCCAAATCATCAATACCCTTTTTTGCTTCTTCTCGGATATCATAGGCTCCTACAATTTGGATTTCTGGCACACTTTCCGTTACATTTTTGTAGTGCCAGCCGGCCATGCCGCCCATTCCGATAATCGCCATTTTTACGGCCATATTACTCTCTCCTTTTATACCGAAGGCAATAATTTTTGCCTCCTGGTTAATTAATTTCTTGGTTAAGTTTTAATGCATATGCTCATTATAAGTATGCAGACTATTTTTTGCAATACAGCGTATAGTATGTTATCATCTTTTTGTTATTTTTCTATTTGAAAGGGGCATGTAATATGGATTATTACGATAATTCTCAAGTGATTTATGATGTGGATAGCGATGGTGTTAACCGTTATGTAGCCAAAGTGTTTGGCTGGATGTTTCTAGGGCTTTTAATGACTGCCTTATCCACTTTTGCTATCGTTATTGGTATTGGCGTCAGCGATGCTTTTGCTGCTGCCATTGCAGCTTTATCTCAAGGGATTTTTATTATCTTCCTGATACAGGTGCTGCTTGTCGGATATCTGTCTGTGCGTGTGGAAAAAATGACTACCTCCACCGCTACCGCCTTATATCTGATATATGCTATCGTTAACGGCCTTACTTTCGGGCTTTTTGCTTTGTTATATGCAGGTAGTGCCAATATGCTGGTAACTGCATTCTCTATCACCGCAATCAGCTTTGGCGTTATGGCTGTTTATGGTTTAAAAACCAAACAGGATTTGACGAGAGCCGGCAACCTTTTGCGGATGGGCTTGATTGGTATTATTGTTATGTCTATTGTTAATATTTTCTTAGGAAGCGGAGCTTTAGATTTCTTTATTTGCATTGCAGGCCTGTTTATTTTTCTGGGGCTGACTGCTCATCATACACATAGGATCAAGCATTTTTACTATCATGCTTCATCAACCGGAGATGCGGCGCTGGGGCATAACTTGGCTATTATTGGTGCATTAAGTTTGTATTTGAGTTTTATTAATTTGTTTATGTTTATCTTACGGTTGTTGACTGGCGGGCGTAGATAGAAAACCAAAAGCATATTGATTTATAGGGCGGCCGCTGGTCGCCCTTTTTTTATACACTTTCCACATTTTACAGATAGTTTCCACATGCAGGTTGGGGTACAATGAGATTTGACATCCAACTGGTCGAAAAAATCGACCAGTTGGGTTCATGATAATTCAATAAAATGGAGGTTATATTTGTGAATCCATTGAATCACCATATCCCGCCAATAGCTTCACCTTTATTATACATGAGCTATTGGGATTTTTTTCAGCATTACTTTGCTCCCATGCTGCGGGAAATTGACATTATAATTAAATCCCTAGGTGATGAAGATGTTATATCAACAGCTGAAGCCGCTAAAGCGCTCGCATTAACAGCGCAATTTGTGCAAGAGATAATGGATCAAAACAACATACAGCATATTGACCAAAACAGCATTTTACAGATTGCTATGCACGGAAACAGCCCTCTATGCCGGTTACTGCAACGGCAATGCATGTGTGACACTTTGGAAATGTATAACCCAGAACATATTGCGTACATATATGGTTTGCAGTATGAGAATGTAGCAGTTGCTTGCAGGGCTGCTGGATATACGGATGTACCTGCTCAAAATCTACAGGATATTTTAAGTAACATTTTTATTTTTATTATGTATCCGCCGCATTAGCCTCACATTATTTCAAATTCATTTCTGTTAAATTTCAGTAGTCCTTCATCACGCATTTTACATAATTCATTAGACATGGCACTGCGATCGACACAAAGATAATTTGCCATTTCCTCACGATTAAATGGGAGAATAAACCTATTTGCTGCCCCCCTTTGAAAATCAAAAAAACAAAGCAGCTTATCCCGGGTAGTCCGTTTCGATAAAATTTCAATTTTTTGATTAAGTATTAGATTTTTTTGAGCCATTAATTTAAGCATATTTTTTATGAGCCGTGTATGGAAACCACAGGCATTAGAGCATGATGTAAATATTTTAGTGTAATCCATAAATAAGACTTCTGTTTCTTCTACTGCTTGCACAGTAACAGGGCTGTGAAATATTTCTGCACAGGCAAAGACCTCGCCAAAAATTTCTGAAACACCCAACTTGGTTAAAATAGTGGTATTGCCATTCATATCTTCTCTCATAATTTTGATACTGCCTGATAGGATTAATCCTACAAAATTTATGGAGTCGCCCGATAACAGTATTATATCGCCTTTGTTATATGCGGACATTTTCAAAGACAAGCAATTTAACATCGGTTCAAATTCACTAAATGCAATTTCCTGAAATAATGGATTATTTTTTGCTGCTTGAAAAACTTTTTTCATAAGACCCTCCATTGTTGTAAATACAACAGACGCATTATATTTATTGTAGTATGCTGTCCTCAATAAATCAAGGCGAAAGGATGAAGGAATTATGAAAAGAAACCTTATCACCATCGACGAGGATAAATGTATCGGTTGTGGGTTATGTGCATCGGCTTGTCATCAAGGGGCAATCGGTCTTGTAGATGGAAAAGCAAAATTGTTACATGAGGACTATTGTGATGGGCTTGGGCGCTGCCTGCCTGTGTGCCCCACAGCAGCCATTGGCTTTGAAGAACGAGAAACAGAGCCAGTAACAGCAAAACCTGATATGGAAAACAAGCAGCCAGATACGTTGGCTTGCGGCTGTCCTGGCACACATTCAAAAACACTCAAGAGAGAAAACACACTTGAGAAGATGCCAACAGAAATACCAACCACTCGTACGCATCTCAATCAATGGCCTGTACAAATAAAGTTAGTGCCATCAAATGCACCTTACTTTAATAATGCCAACCTGCTTATTGCAGCTGACTGTGCCGCTTATGCCTACGGCAATTTTCACGAAGCATATATGAAAAACAGAATAACCCTCATCGGCTGTCCAAAATTGGATGAAGGAAATTATGCAGACAAACTCACTGCTATCCTGCAACAAAATGCCATAAAATCCGTTACCGTTGTCCGGATGGAAGTTCCCTGCTGCAGTGGGATTGAAAGTGCAGTAAAAACTGCATTGCAAGATTGTGGGAAAATGATACCATGGCAGGTAGCAACGATCTCAACAGATGGCGAAATTGTGGAAAATTAAAGCAGTCATTAGATTGATCTTGACACATAAACATTTCTAAGGTATATTCTCTTTTAAATTACAATACATATTACAAAGGCAATGACGAAAAAGAGTAAGTGCATTTGATAGCTTAGAGAGAAGATGGTTGGTGAAAATCTTCCTGGAGAATGTGCTGAAGCCCTTTCTGAGCCATAGGCTGAACGTATCTTGGCTTTTAGCGAGATGTAGTAAGTGCTATCGTGTTCCGCACGTTACAGCGGGGCGGTGTATTTGCATCGGCACGAGTGCGGGAGTTTTCTCGAAATTAGGTGGTACCACGGATATATTCGTCCTAAGTCTTAGACTTGGGGCGTTTTTTATTTATTAAGGAGGAATGAGACATGGAAATCAGGAAATCTAATAAAATGCAAAATGTAAGCTACGATATACGAGGGCCGGTCGCTGCTTTAGCTACAAAAATGGAACGAGAGGGTACACCCATCATCCGGCTTAATACAGGAAACCCTGCCGCCTTTGGTTTTAAGCCGCCTAAATATGGGGATATACTTACCAATCAGTTGCAGCTTACTGCGGCATACTCAGATGCTAAAGGGCTGATGGCAGCCCGAGAGGCTATTGCCGCTTATGAAAGCAGCAAGGGTATCCCCAATATAAATATAGAAAATGTCTTCACCGGAAATGGGGTAAGCGAATTAATCACCATGTCGCTGCAGGCGCTGCTAAATGACGGGGACGAAATTTTGATCCCAACACCGGATTATCCGCTATGGACAGCGGCTGCTCGTTTAGCGGGTGGCACAGTGGTGCATTATCTTTGTGATGAGGCTGCTTGCTGGTTCCCGGACATTGATGATATCCGCCGCAAAATAACGCCACACACTAAAGCTATCCTTGTGATTAACCCCAATAACCCCACCGGCGCAGTATATCCACGAGAAATCCTTGAAAGTATTTGCGATTTGGCACGGCAGCATAGCTTGCTTATTTTTTCTGATGAAATTTACGACAGACTTTTGATGGATGATGCTGAGCATATTGCTATCGCTGCGCTGGCACCCGATTTGCCTGTGGTTACGATGAATGGCCTTTCTAAATCCCATCAATTGTGCGGATTCCGGTCTGGATGGATGGTGCTGAGCGGTAACCTCTCCGGCATTGATGATTACTTGGATGGGCTCACGGTGTTAGCCTCCATGCGGCTTTGTTCTAATGTTAATGCGCAGGCTATTATCCCGGCAGCTTTGGCTGACCCGCATTTTTCTCGGGATACGCTGCTTCCTGGCGGTCGTCTTTACGAACAGCGAGAGCAAGCTTATGTCGGGCTAAAAAATATACCCGGCATCAGCGTGGTTAAGGCTAAGGCCGGGCTTTATATGTTCCCTAAGCTAGATATTGAAATGCTGCGTATAAATGATGACAACCAGTTTGTATTAGATCTTTTACGTGAAAAACATGTGCTGCTTACCCACGGAAGAGGTTATAACTGGGATGCACCGGATCATTTTCGTATCGTATATCTTCCAAAAAAGGATGTGCTGGCTGATGTAATTGTCCGGCTGCAAGATTTCTTAAGCATTTACCGCCAGTATTAAGCAATTAACTAAAAGCCAAGTATCCTATCAAGCATAAGATTGTGGTCACAATATAAAAGAAAGCCACTACCTTTGTCTCTGCCCAGCCGGATAGTTCAAAGGTATGGTGGATAGGCGCCATCTTAAAAAACCGCTTGCCGCCAGTGAGTTTAAAATAGCCTACTTGAATGATAACGGATAATACCTCTACGACGTATACCAGTGCAACGATACCCAGCCATAACGGCATCCCTAAAAGAATCGCTATGGCGGCTACAAATCCTCCCAAAGCCAATGAACCGGTGTCACCCATAAATACCTTTGCCGGATGTGCATTAAATAGCAAAAACCCAAGAAGGCTGCCTACCGCAGCACCGGCAATTGGCAACACAGGGCTATGCAAACTCCAAGCTACAAACAGAAAAAATGCTACAATCAATGCTGTCACACCTGCATTTAAACCATCCAGACCATCAGTAAAGTTTGCACCATTTACTGCGCCTAAAATGATAAAGCAGGCTAATGGCGCATACCACATACCTAAATTCCAATAGACATTAGGCACAAATGGTACCGCTATATAAGTAGAAAAGCCAGGCAAAGTAAAGCAATACGCCACAAAACCGACTGTAACTACGATCTGTGCCAGCATTTTTTGATATGCTCGCAATCCCATAGAGCGGCGTTTTGTGATCTTGATAAAATCATCTAAAAATCCGATTACACCAAAACCTAAAGTTACTAATACCAAAGCCATACCTTCTTGGTTGCCTTGTAAAAATAGTAAAGCCGCCAATATAAAGCTGATAATGATCATAATACCGCCCATAGTGGGTGTACCTGCCTTGCGGATATGATCTTTGGGCCCATCATCTCTAACATATTGGCCAAATTTTAATTTAATCAAGTGAGGGATAATAATCGGACATAATACGATATTTACAACAAATGCAATTAATACTGCGTATACCGCTGTGCTAAGTGAGTATTCCATGGTGCCTCCTCATGTTCGCTTTTTTATAAGATTGCCTCTACCACAGATTCAAGTGCCATACCTCGAGAGGCCTTGATTAAAACTGCATCGCCAGGTTTTAAATGGTTTTGCCACTCCATAATAAAATCCTCTTTGCTTTGAAAATGCACTGCGTTTCCATTAAAGCCTTGCTGCATATACCTTGATAATGGTCCAATAGCAATAAGCAAGTCCATCTTTTTAACAGCAGCATATTCCCCTACTTCTTTATGCATAGCCTCAGCATATTCTCCCAGTTCAAGCATATCTCCAAAAATGCATACCTTACGCTGGTTACTTTCTTTTAAGCTGTCCGCCATCATATCTATAGATGCTTTCATGGAGGATGTACTGGCATTATATACATCATTTACTATGGTCATTCCGTTGGCCTGAGTTATGGCCATGCGATGGCCGACAGGTGTAAAGACTTTTATCCCTGCCGCTATTTCTGATGGGGGAAGCCCTAATTCCAAGCCTACTGCTAAGGACATTAGTGCATTCATTACCATGTGGTCTCCCGGGAGAGGGATTTGGATTTGAACTTTGCCTGCGGGATACTCAGCCAAGCCTTCCATTTGCCATGAGATAGTACATGAAGTACCTTGTAAACCCTGATGTCTGATATTACTTGCCGATATCCAGTTGCCTTTCTTAGCATCGTACTGACCAATATCTTTTTCTTCAGATTTGAAACAGTAAACAGTGCGTCCGGCATGAGGTATTTTAGGCAAGCCTATTAGCAGTGGATCATCGCCATTTAGGATTACTGTCCCTCCTTGGCGCATGCCTTCAAATATTTCAGATTTGGCTTTTAAAATCCCCTCACGGCTGCCAAGGTTTTCTATATGTGCATCGCCTATGTTGGTAATCAGGCAGATATCTGGCTTGCCAATTTTACTTAGCACGCTAATTTCACCTAAATGATTCATGCCCATTTCCAAGACCATTGCTTCATGATCGCCTTCTCTGGCCAATAAGGTCAACGGCAGGCCAATATCATTATTGTAATTGCCTAGTGTCTTTAATGTCACATATTTTTGCGATAGCACTGAGGCTATCATTTCTTTGGTTGTCGTCTTACCTGCACTTCCGGTTATCGCTACTACAGGGCCTGTAAAACAACTTCGGTCGTAAACGGCTAAGTCAATTAGAGCTTGCCGGGTAGATGCCACTTTAATCAGGGGATAGCCTTCAATTTGCAAATCTTTTTCTGTTAGGGCACACACCGCACCATTCAAAAAAGCCCCTTGGATATAATTGTGTCCATCGAAGGTAGGCCCCGCAATAGGGATAAACAATCGACCCTTTACATCCCCCCTGCTGTCTGTGGATACGCCATTAACAGAGATTTGATTGTCCATCGATCCCGTAAGTACACCGCTTGTAGCTTCGCATATTGCTTGTATAGTAAGTTGCAAATGTTACCTCTCTTTCAATGCCTCATTAGCTACTTCAACATCATCAAAGTGTATCGTTTTATTATTGACAATTTGGTAATTTTCATGTCCTTTGCCCGCTATTATAAATGCATCACCAGGTTCCAGCATAGCTATGCCATGGTAAATAGCCGTCCGCCTATCCACAAAGGAATCATATGGACAGCTGGTTTCGACCAGACCTGCTTCAACTTGATGGATAATTTCTTCTGGCGGCTCCGATCTGGGATTGTCTGATGTTACTATACAGTGGTCGGATAACTCACCTGCAATACGACCCATGATAGGTCGCTTGCCCATATCTTTATCTCCACCGCATCCAAATAGCGTAATCACACGCCCGGTGGTAAAAGCTCGCACAGAATTTATAATATTAACCAAACCATCCGGGCTATGCGCATAATCCACCAGCACATGAAAGCCTTTATCATTAGGCACAGCCTGTATGCGCCCAGGTACCCCTTCAAAAGAAGCAAGCCCAGCACGAATTTGCTCTACATCTATCCCAACCACCAAGGCTGCCCCGATAGTCGCCAACGCATTATAAATGTTAAACCGCCCCTTTACAGGAAGATAGAAATGCTCCAACGCACCATTTATCTCCACATCAAAAGCCGAACCTTCCGGCAATTCTTCAATATGTATGGCACGAATATCACAATCATTGTCAATCCCAAATGTAATCCATTTTTCGCAATTACCAATAGTCATTATCTGAGGGCTATATTGATCGTCACCATTGACTATACCGTATCGACACTGTCCAAAAAGCTTAGCTTTAGCCGCCAGGTAGTTCTCCATAGTGCCATGAAAGTCCAGATGATCCTGTGTCAAATTAGTGAAGACCGCTACTTCAAAGAATAGGTTTTCCATTTTGTAAAGCGCTAAAGCATGAGAGGAAACCTCCATGACTACATCTTTGGCACCATTATTAAGCATGTGATTAAAAATCTGCTGAAGCTCTGGAGGATCGGGTGTTGTAGAGGTTGAAAAGGGAATGTCAATATTTTTGCCGCCTAAATGTATGCCCACAGTGCCTATTAATCCAGGCTTGCCAGCCTGTCGCAAAATCGAATCCATTATATAAGTAGTAGAAGTCTTGCCATTGGTACCCGTCACACCAAAAAGACGCAGTTTGTCTGCTGGGCGGCCATAAAAATTGGCCGCTATTGCAGATAAGCTCTTTCGGGCATTCTTGACTTTCAAGATTGTAAGACCTGGCGGATATGTATCTTGATCTCTGTCAATTACTACTGCTGAAGCACCTTTTTGAGCCACATCATTAATAAAGCAATGACCATCTACCTGCAGACCTCGTAAGCAAACAAACAGGCCGCCTTCCCCTACTTTTCGGGAATCAATAATTATCGAATCAACGCCTTCAGCATCGCCATGCTGTATTATTTCGCACGCTATACCTTGCATGACCTCACTCATTTTCATTGCCTTCACCTCATCCGCTTTCGTTAACATGCTCATCTCTACTTTCACTTTCAACTTCGCTTACACGCAACAATATATTCTGACCCTGATTAACTAAATCCCCCGGCATCGGAAACTGATCTACTACAGTATTGCCATCTCCCGTAACAGCAAACCCTAAAGATAGCGATTGCAGAATTTTTGCCACCTCTTCTTTTGTTTGGCCACGTATATCAGGGAGTATCACAGGGGGGACGCCCTCTGTGGCCATTTCCTCTTCATTGAAACGTGGCTGGATGTTTAGATATGGCAAAGCGTTCTCAAGAAGTTCCTTCATTACAGGGCCGGCCACTTGGCCACCATAATACGCCCCTTTGGGCTCGTCAATTAATACTAATGCGATCACCTGTGGATTCTCTGCCGGAGCAAAGGTCATAAAGGAGGAAATATACTTCCCGCTACCACGTGGCAACTTTTGGCTGGTAGCGGTTTTACCGCCTATTCTAAAGCCCGGGATATATGTGCGCCTGCCGGTTCCTTCATACACAACAGATTCCAGTAAAAACTTCATAATCTCTGAGGTCTCAGTGGAAATAACCTGCTCGCCTCTTTCTCGACGGAATTCCTGAACAATATGCCCATTTTCATCTATCAGCCTGGTACCAACATGAGGGGTTATCATATAACCACCATTGATTATAGCAGCGCCCGCTCTTAGCAATTGCAGCGGTGTTATAGCCAAGCTTTGGCCAAAACTCATGGTGGCAAGCTCTACCGGGCCAATTTTATCTGCCGCATACATAATGCCCACGGCCTCACCCGGCAAATCTACGCCAGTTTTTTCATTAAAACCAAAACGAATAAGATAATCGTGAAAAACTTCTGCCCCTAGACGTTCCCCTATTGACATAAATACCGGATTACAGGAATGCTGTACTCCCTGGGCAAAAGTAAGAGCCCCATGGGCACGTGGATAACGCCAGCAACGGATCATCCTGCCGCCAACAGTCATCGAGCCACCACAATGAAATGTTGAGTCTAATGTCATCACTTGCTCTTCAAATCCGGCGGCAGTGGTGACTATTTTGAATGTAGAGCCTGGCTCATAGGTATCATTAATGGCGAAATTGCGCCACATTTGATTCAGCGCATTCATGCGCTGTTGATCTGTTAGCGTATCCCATACCGCTTCAAGCGCAGGGTTTTGTATGGTAAACGGTGCATTTAAATCGAAGTCCGGTTTATTGGCTAAAGCATAAATCTCCCCCGTTTGCGGGTTCATGAGAATGATAACGCCACGTAAAGCCTGTTTTTCTTCTACTATCTTAGCAATAGTTTGCTCCGCATACTGCTGTAACACCACATCCAATGTAGTAACCAAACTATGCCCTGCTGTGGGCGGCACACGATATTGGCGGCCTCCTCTAACCTCACGTCCAGCTACGTCTGTTTCTGTCAAGATACGTCCCGGGCTACCTTTTAAGTACGCCTCATACTTTGCTTCAAGACCAATTATCCCTTGATTATCCCTACCCACAAAACCAATAATTTGAGCAGCCAAACTGCTAAATGGATACACCCGCAAAATATCTTCATCTACCATGACGCCAGGTAAATTTAGGGCACGTATGGCTTCGGCTACTTCCAAATCGACTTTTTGCTTGATGCGCATTAGTGCAACTCTCTTGGTGACCTTTTCAAGTACCTCTTCGTAATCCATTTCCAATTTTTCAGATAAAGCCTTAGCCACACCTTCCGGATCACGCACCTGAGCTCTGACTACACTGACACTGGCCACCGTTTCCGTCACAGCCAGCCCTACCATATTACGATCCAAAATGGCTCCTCTTTGCGGAGTAATCAGACGATCACGGGTTTGCTGCTCGTAAGCACGGGCTTGCAGGTATTCCCCCTCTATGGCTTGTATGTAGAGTACTCGCCCAGCAAGTAAAATAAACATAAACTGCAAAGCCACCATCACGATAACTATTTTACGTTTCAGTATAATTGACGGCTTTCTATCTTCATCATATATTAGATCAGACTTTTCCACAATAATGACTCCTTATAAACATTTTAATATAGTTTATTAGGCCATCATTATAGGTATGCATTACTCTGCTTCTCTGGCCCTCAACCTAATCTGAGTCCCCCTTTGAATATGCAATCCTGATGACGGAAATTGCCTATAAATAATCCAATTATCCGCCGGTTCATCTATTTCCTCATACTCAGCCTCGTTGGCATCAAATGATAAAAGCCAATCGCCACGCCCCATATTTGCCCGGGTTACTACTACAGGTACAAGCCCTGCCGCAATAATTTGCTCCACAGCACGACTTTCTGGCAAGCCCTCTACATTAGGCACAAAAGTCAACTCATATAAATTATCTATATTTCCGTCCAAATGTAAAAATATTGGTGTATCTCTTGGTGTGGGTTGGCCAGCGGTAGGTATGTGATGTGACACTATCGCCCCCCTGCCGGTTATCATATAATCAATTCCCATATTGTTAAGGATAATTGCAACCTCTTGTAACTCCATACCGGAGAAATCCGGTAAAATTTCTCTTCCAACATCCAACAAAATACCAGTAGTTTGCTCTGCACCTGCAGGAGGCAGCTGCCTATATTGGATGATCCCCTCAAAAACTTCTCGAAGCATTGGTGCGGCAGATGCGCCGGCCGTCAATTGATTATCCGCCGGATTATATACCACTGCCATAGCAAGAAATTGTGGATTTTCTACCGGCATATAACCTAAAAATGATGTAACCACCCAATCACCACGGGGTACGCCTTGTTCCCCAGTACCTGTTTTTCCTCCAATAGTATATCCATCAATTAC
>Ga0123355_10007564_pt1 | contig 16304 bp, 8 predicted proteins | sample TergutEmb28metaG_3_FD_89872 | JGI IMG/M metagenome (GOLD analysis project Ga0123355, IMG submission 89872) | Embiratermes neotenicus P1 segment gut microbial communities from Petit-Saut dam, French Guiana - Emb289 P1 | ecosystem: Host-associated > Arthropoda: Insects > Digestive system > Gut ...
AAAAATGATGGACTTCTTCTTTAGCGAATCTGGCGGCTTCATATTCACACATGGTGTTTATGGTAAATCCTTCACTCTGGAAAACGGCGTTGCCACACCAACACCGGAAGCTTTAGAATTTACCGGAGGCATACCAAACTATCTGCGTTCTATCGGCTTATTTGCTATCGGCGGAAGGTCACCACTTGACCTTGGTGCATTGCGCGCACGCCCATATGGCGAATTCGCATATGCGGCGCGCCGTTTGTATACCGATAGCGGCCTTGTACAGGATCCATTCATAGCTCAACCACCGCGCACACCGGAAGAAGAAGTAGTTTGGGCCACACACATGGCTGCTATTCACACTCTTACGCGTGAATTTGAACAGCAAGCTATCTTTGGCCAAGTATGTTTGGATGAAGGCTGGGTAGCATACCTTGCAACGCTAAACGCACTTGGTTTACAAGAAGTTTATGCGATTCAAAGAGCAGCACATGCCCGCGCGACTCAATAATCCTGAAATAGAGTAGCAACGTAAAAAAGAGCGAATCATCTGAAAAGATGATCGCTCTTTTTTTTGCAAATACTATCATTCTGCCAACAAATTATTCACAAATTCAAAAAACGTATTTATACCAACACGGCTGGTAACCAGCCAAGCATCTTCGCCATTTACGCTTATTGTGAAGAAATTGTTATCTAAAACAAACAATCGGATTTCGGTGTCGGGGCCTTCTAATTTGTGGTACACAATTGTTATATAAGGTTCGCCCTGTGGTGTGTGGGCTTCTACTTCACCTTCGCCAGATATACCAATTAGCAGGCGGTACGCGGTGCGGAATGCACGATGGTCGTCTATGGTGATGCCGTTTATTGTTGGGTCGATATTGTTGGGGTAGTAGTGGTTCATTACCAATTCCACATTGCGGGTGGCATCCGGTGTGGTAACGGTTACGCTTTCCACATCTATGATTGGGATAAGCGCGACAATCCTGTCTATAATCCTAAAAATATCGAAGTCGAACAATACGGACATCGCGTCGTATTCTGCTCTAAACACATGCGGACGGTCCGCAAATTTTACATATATATGCGGGATGTCGTTATGCATGAAGATATCGCCAAACTGTAAGTGTACTTCTTCGATGATATTTGCGAATGTAAACTCCAAGCTTGGGTTATCCAGCCCATATGGTGCCAGACTCGCCGGCGAAAGGTTTACCACCGGGCCAAGCCGGAAATTTTCCAGCTCTTCGAACAGATTACGCTCAAAAACTTCGTGCATTATCGTCCAGTTTTCCAGCGGTTGGGACATTATTAATGCCCAACCCAGCGGGAAGTCCGGAAACAGGCCTTGCATCATGTTTTCCATAACTTCATAGCCAAGTACAAACTCAATTTCCGGTGTATCCCGCTGGGCAATGTTTACATAGACTGCGTGCATATCAAACATGGGTACGTGGCGGTCTACCATGTCCTCTATTGTTAATTTTGCGCGGGCTACTACGGCATTGCCAATCCTGTGGATGCCCGGGTCGCCGCTTACCATTACAAAGTATCCAAAGTGGTCTGCGGTTTGGTAGCCTACATATACATTTGTGTGTGTGCCGTCTGTATATGTCACTTCCAGCACAAGCTGTGCCGGGCTTAGGCCAAAGTCCGCAAGGTTTACTCCGGAATTACATTCGTGTATTGTCTCGCTTGCGGTTAGGCCCCAAGCCATATTTGTTTTGCCGCGTGCAACTTCCTGACTCAGCAAAACATCCGGATGGCCTGTATGCTGCCACTCAACTATTGGGAAAGCGGTCGTGCCCTCCTGCTCTACAGGCACCATTGTGTAGCTGCGCCCGTCTATATGAAGAAACCGAACGCTTTCAACTTCATCTGCCGTACGCATAATAAGATGATCGAATGTGAATAGCGGCGGCGCGTCTTCCAAAATAGGGTCTTCTTGTACGCGTTGCTGCCAAAAATATATACCGCCTAGGGCTAATACCAGCACCAAGGATACTATCATGGTAATTGCGCGTTTAGTTTTTCTGGTCATTTGTCACTCTCCTGTCTACGGCATGTAAAAATTTCAACATTAAGAATGCCTCCGTTTAAGCCATATGAAGAAGCCTACCAGCAAACACGTAAGCGGGATAGCAGCCATTGATACGGCAACCATAGTATTGGCCTGCATACGCGTAATCATAAGTGGAGCATTGCCGAGCGGGGTGCGTGACGGTACCCAAATACCTTGTGGCTGGTCTCCCATAAAGCGGAGTGAGCTTACGATAAACTGGAAGTTACCATCCCCGACAGCGGCAGCGGCATCGCTGGACATAAACGCCATATTACCGACCAAAACAAAACGGGATGTCTCCTGTCTTTCCACAAAGCGCGAGTCGGTAACTATAACAGCCATGTCAAATGGGCCGGGTATACTTTCTGCGGTGTCGTCTGGGTTAATACCTATGGCCGACCGTGATGAAACGAACAATGACTCGACGGTTGTGCTAATACGGCCAATGTCTAGGCGGTCTATGCTTATGGGCTGCATAAGCAAGTTTGCAAGGCGGGCATTGTATATTGAGTCCAAAATTGGGTGATGTGTAATGCCGGGCAGAATAAAGTCGGGACGCAGAAGCACTTGGCGCATGTCGCCCTCATGAAGGATATACTGCCCCAAGGCAATACCATACGCGGCAAGTACGCTGTCAATATTGGGGGTGTCTATCGGCATGAAGCCCAGTGCCATAAATGCACGACCCTCGTCGTCTATAAACTGCTGGATACGGTCTGCCTTAAGTTCCGACCAGTCGCGGCTTGGTGTGACAATAAACAGGAAGTCAGCCGTTTCCGGCACATCGTTTGTTACCAGATTAACTTCGCGAAGGTCGAAATTTTCATTTTCCAGAAATGTTGCAAGGGCTTGCGGCGCACTTGGCTCGCCGCTGCCGGTTACCCAGTATACAACCGGCGGTTCGCCCTGGGTTACATGGTTTATTGCCCGGGTAATTTGCGCTTCAAAATCGAAACTGCGGATACCCACGGGCTGGCCCATATGCCATTCGAAGGTAAACATGTCGTTGGGAACTATAACGCGGATATTGTTTGCGGATTGCACAACAACGCTGTCGTTGGGTATGCCTTGTTCCATGCCTACGCGGTGGGCAAGTTCGTGAACAAACGCAGGATTTATCATTGGGTCGCGCTGTTCTATTGTAATACGGCTGGACGCTGCGTCGTATTCATCCATAAGCGGGAGAACGATGGGGGCAATCATTTCGCTGCCCTGCCCTGTCGGGCTTATGAATGTGATTGTTACGTCTTGGTCCAAATCACGCAAAAAGTCGCGGCTGTGAGTGGTTAGGGAGAATAATTGCTCTTGGGTAAGGTCAATACTGCGGTTAAATTGGCCGCCCAGCAGGTTTGCGAATATGAAAAGGGCAATGGCAACAAGTATCATTGCCGTAGAGAACGTACCGTAGCGGAAACGCTTGTCTTTTAAAGATTTCATTACCGCCACCTCCTCTTCTCGATAACATTGATGGTAAAGTATATAAACATGGCACTAAACGAGATGTAATATACAAGATCGGCGGTATTTACACGTCCTATGGTGAAATTACTAAAGCGGTTAAACAGCGACAGCCATAGCAGCGAACGCACGATTATACCGTCGTAAATAAGGTTGTTGAACATGTATAGGCCAAACGCCGCGCCAATTGCGATAACTGCCACAACCACGGTAGCAAGGATATTGCGCGTGGCCGTGTACCAAAGCGCGATAACCGCAATCACCACCAAAATAACAAAAATCAAAGACGCGAAGTTGGTGATTGGCATCATTAGAGCCACGGTATCCATCATGAACATAACGAACAGCGAAACAATGGTAATAACCGCCGCAATAATTTGATTATCCGCAAGCACGGATATGAAAACGCCAACGGCGATACAGCATGCACCCAGCAAAATGAAGCCGATGTATGTGCCTACAATTTGGCTAACGGGCAGTTCGCCATAGCGGCTAAGCATTAGCGGCATGATAACCGTAATGGCCGAAGCTATTAGAAACAGCGATAGTGACGCCAAAAATTTGCCCATAACAATTTGGAATACGGACAGCGGGCTGGTGAATAGAAGCTGGTCGGTTTTTTGACGGGCTTCTTCGGAGAACAGGCGCATGGTTAATGTGGGTATTAATATGAAGAAAAATATTGTTGTGCTGTCCAGCGCGCGGTGGAAGTTGGCACTCATGCTTAGGGCATTGCCAAGCGAGAACCATATTGCCACGGAAAGCAGCATTACCGCAAGGAATACATAGCCCATCATGTGTGTGAAGTACGAGCGCAGTTCTTTTTTATAAATCGCTATCATCGCTTGCGCCTCCTTCCTCTGTCTCCTCTATTTCTTCTGATTCTTCCGGTTCAACGTAATCGTCAATGTCGTCCAGCGCGCTAATGCTCATCCTATCACTGTCGGTTAGGGACAGGAATATTTCTTCCAGAGACAATTCTGTAGATTTCATTAATAAGATTGGGAAATTGTGTTTTGCCATACAGCGGAAAATAGGCTCGCGTATATCCGCGGCATCTTCGCCCGCAAGTACAAGGTCGATTGTACCCGGCTCTTTGCCCGTCTCTGCAGATACGCTTTTGATAACGCCATATTCCCGCAGGGCTTCTTGAAGCAGCAATTCGTTATCGCATTTTACACGAACTTGCATTGTGTTCTGCCCTTTGGTTAGGCCTTGGGAAAGAGCTTCAGGAGTGCCGGCAGCAACTATTTTGCCGCGGTTGATTATCATTATGCGGTCACAAACAGCGGCAACTTCTTGCATGATGTGCGACGACATAATTATCGTATGTTTTTTGCCCAAGTTTTTTACAACGTCGCGCATCTCTATAATTTGCTTGGGGTCAAGGCCGATTGTCGGTTCGTCCATTATAATTACTTTTGGGTTGCCTATCATGGCTTGAGCAAGCCCTACGCGCTGGCGATACCCGCGGGACAGGTTTTTGATAACCCTGCGCGGTATGTCGGAAATAGATACCTGACGCATTGCGTAGTCTACCATTTCTTTACGCTGGCTGCGTTTTACACCTTTAATTTCTGCCACAAAATTTAGGTACTCTGCTACACGCATGTCCAGATAAACTGGCGGTGTGTCCGGCAAATAGCCTATGTTGGCCTTTGCAATCTCCGGCTCGGCAATAATGTCTACACCGTTGATTGTAACATCGCCGCTGGTGGCGGCTATGAAGCCCGTAATAATATTCATTGTGGTGGATTTGCCCGCGCCGTTTGGCCCCAAAAAGCCAACAATTTCCCCTTCGGCAATAGAGAAATTTAAGTCGTCGATAGCCTTGCGCTGGCCGTATCGCTTTGTTAGGTTCCGTACTTCAATCAATTGGCTCAACTCCTTCATTTGAACCGAGTATACCAGAATGCGCTAAAATGTGGGGTTAACATTTTGTGAATGTTTTGTGAACGGTAAAAATCAAAATCAACTGGTACGATTTTCGTACCAGTTGAAATTATTTTATCAGCAGAAAAAACATCAAGGCGGCATTGTAGTTGTACCAAAAATTCATTCTTTGCATATTATGGCATTAGTATGTAGCGTTAACTACGCTGCAAAATTCCCAAAAAGGAGATAGGTTTATATGCCAAATCCAGACAGAACTCCCATTGACGTGACAATGATCATGTCTATAATCGCAAATGGCGCACCGCTTACTGCAGGCTTATTTACAGTCGGAATATTAGACGATGCAGGTGGGGAATTGCACACCGCCACAAACGAATCAAGCGGACTTGTTACTTTTCCTGCCGTGCGCTTTTCTGATATCGGGACATTCTACCATACGGCAAAAATAGTTTCCGCATCTGCCGATTGGAACATTGACCCTACTGAATGGCCCATTCATATTAATGTAATTGAATCAAATGATGTACTCCATGCGACTGTAACATACCCGAATGGCGTACCCACATTTGTAAATACGTCTCGCAGTGCTACTTGCAGGGGCCCGTTCGAGTTTCCTGAATTGGTTTTCAATACTCCCGGCACCTATGAATATACTCTGGAAGAATTAACGCCGTCAGGCGATGGTTGGATTACGGATGACAAAATCGTAACTGTAATTGTAACCGTTGTGGATGACGGACATGGTCACTTGGTTGCCACAGTTAGTTACCCGGACGGATTCCCAACCTTTACAAACACCTACCATGCAAACCCTGCGCGCGTTGTAATAAGCGGATGCAAAATTGCTATCGGTGCGCCGCTCCCTGCCGGTAAATTTGTATTTGGTCTATTTGACCAAGAGGGCAAACTGGTTTCATCCGTTACAAACGGCTCTTTAGATGACGCTCCACCCGAAGACGAATAATGCATGATGGCAATAGTGCCGGTGTTAAAAATTCAACATCGGTACTATTGCTAACTTTTTAAGGAGGGATTTAAATGGGACACAGTTATAATATAAATTTTCCTGAGCTTACATTTACATCACCGGGCGTATATTCATATACCGTAAAAGAGCTTACACCCTCTAGCGGAAGGTGGATAACGGATAGCCGGGTTTATCGTGTTATCATTACGGTAACAAAAAATGGAGATGGAACACTTGCTGCGTCTTTGGATTATCCCGATGGCTTCCCTAGGTTTGTTAACGAATATTATGATTGTCCGCCGCCAAAGCCGCCATGCAATCTATGCAAATACTTTGATTGTCTGCCTTTTCCTATGTTTTGGTTTGCTCCGCCGCAAAAACCAGAATTTATGGAGCTTATCAAATCAACGCCTGACGCATTCGATTGGTGGACGGATTTGTTAAAACGCTCAGATGAAAGCTATTGGAGGGATTGATTTTGGCAAACTTTGTTGAAGTAACACTTTTTGAACTAACGGTTGGCGGAACCCCCATTGATACAGTGGGTAACATGATGTTTTTAAGACTGCATATTGAATATGCAGGAGGTATAGGCGGTATCCACGCAGGCGATATCATTCAAATTGAAATCGATAACGCTGCAAATGACATCCTCAAAATTGTTGGGTTTGGACACAACGAAATCAATATTTATGGCGATGGTTTAATTGGGAAGGTAGGTACACGCACTTACCGGAATGATGCAAATGGCAATTACTATCTGGAAGTTTTGTTTGACGATGGCTACAATACGTATTTCGGGGGTGTACAGCCCGATAATATTACCGGTTGGTTAGATTCGTCTGTGTATATCGAGTACAAGAAAGAAGTCCCCGCGCCAGGAACAAACCGTGATATTGAGATACACATAAACGGTGTGAAGATACCTATAAACGTAAATGTAAACCCGGGCGGAGGTTCCGGGCCGGAACCGTTAAACTATCCGGGTTCAGTAGTTGGAAAAAGCTGGCGATACGGCGACCATAGCGGCAACCTAGGAGACGCACCAGAATACCCTGATAATGACGTAAAGAATTTCGATTTAATGCGTTGGAATTTGACTGTCGGGTATCAAAATTTGACATGGAGAGATTTAAGAGGAAGCGGTGGCGAGAGTTATTTTACAACACCAGCCTCTTTGCAATACTCAAATAATAATCCTACAGGTGCGCGGTATCAAAGTGTAAACGAACCATATCTTGAACCGTACGCGGCTCAATCAGGATATCCGATTGACTCGCCGTATCTGTATTATGACGCGGAAGTGGATGACTATTTAGCAATTGGGCTGCATAATGGCGTCATTTGTAGTGCGCATGATTATCTGAGAGATTCCCTGCGGATTATAAGAGTTCTTGGCAGGGAAGAAAATAATAGCTGGTGGGGGAAAGGTGCTTTTCGAGTATTGGCAGACAGTAATTTTCTTGTCCCTGCGCCCGAAGAGCCGATTGACCGGTATTTAACCGACCTGCTTTTTAAAGGATACCGCGGCCTTACCATAGATGAATTTTTAGCGCAAATGCACAGCGAAGGGCAACTGCTGGACAAAAGCTCTGCCGATGATGTTTTAAAATTCGACAATGTAAAGAATTCTGAAGCACCGTTTTCTGATCCGACGGATAATAATATGATTGCACACTTTAATTTGCAATTGGGTGATTTATACTTCGATGATACGGACGCTGTTGTGGATTTGGTAGGCGCAGATAACAGTACGGTATTTTCGAATGTGCCCGCAAAAAATTTACCTTATGCTTACTGGATTTATTACGATACAGAGGCGAAAGAAGCCATACTGGATGGGGATTACTTTTATTACGTCAATGCCGCCACATTCAGATTTAGCGGCCAAAAAACAAGCGTCGACAATATAAGCTTATGGGTAAAAATAGAAGATGCAAGCGGCGGAACTGGACACCATTTGGAACTGCGCATACGAAAAGTAGATAAAGAAAATGCGCCTTTGCAAGGCATTAAATTTATCCTAACGCAGACGGATATTGACCCGCCAAGAACAAGAGAGGTAATTACAACAATTAACGGAACAGCATCGTTTACTTTGGGGCTGGGCAAATTTACCTTGATTGAAGAAGTCCCTGTTGGAAGCAATATAAAGCCCATTGCACCAATTCATTTTACGATAGACACCACTGACGCGCTTATTAATCTAAAAAACTTATTGGCAGGGACGGGATACGAAAATTATGACGACCTTGACTACGACGGAAGCGTTAATGCGATTACCAACAGGCAAGCCGCATCTTTTGTTGAGCTGGTTTTGACCGGCAAAAAATATGCGATAGGTAAAAAATTAGAAGGCGGAGAATTTCATTTTTCTGTTTTTGAAGGCGAGGATGTTGTTGCTACCGGGGTAAATACGGCTGAGGGAGATATTGTTTTTAGCAAGATTACGTATACACAACCGGGGGTCCATGTATATAAGATGAAGGAAGACTGATTCAATAGTCACGAGATTTGTTAAAATGAAAATAATCCAGAGCGATTTATAGTTGTTCTGGATTATTTTTTTGCCAAACGACGATTTGAGTATCCAATTTTTCATCGTATTTGCAATATTTTCATTGATAAATTTTGCGCCATATGTTAATGTTTACAAAATTAGCGCATAAAAGCGCAGAAAGGAGAAAAAAAGTGAAAAGACAAAACATCAGCAAGAAGCTCGCATTGCTGGTAGTACTTACGATGGTGCTGTCCATGCTGCCATCGGGGTTTGTGCTGGCGCAGGAGGAGGTATGGGCATTCCAGCCGCAGGAAGCTGCCGGTGCAATGACCATCAATAGGGTACAAGCCTACGGCAACGTCATAACCGCCGGTTTGAACATGAACATAACCGGCATGCCAATGACAATTGAAGAAGGTGCGCATCTACCCTTCACACCGTACGCAAGAGTCTTCTACCGTGTAGCAGGAACAAGGCTGTATCAAGAGGGCCACTGGTTCCACCGTTATGACGGCAACAACATGGCAACCAGTTTGTTTGATTTGACTCCAGACACCACGTATGACATCGTTATTCGCCTGTATGACACCAAGGACGGCACATTGCAAGATACTTACACCACCACCGTTACCACAAAGCCAGAGTATGTAATGGAGCATTGGGTGGGCGACCCGCGCTTTACCGTAGTCACAGTTCATGATGATGACGAGCTTGCCGCGGCACTTGCCGTTGCAGTACCCGGCACTGTAATTGAACTTTACGTGGGAGAGCCGTCCAGCTATGCCAACCCGCATGGGCATCACTACAGCGGCGCGGTACTTGCGGCGGGTCTATCCGGCCTAAGCGGCACGGCAGAACTGCCAATCGTAATAACATCTGCCAGCGGCAGTTTGATGGGACGTTATTTGCAATGGGGTTCGCAGTTTGATGGCCGCCAAAGGCCAGACCGTCATGCCCTTATACTTGGCCCAACCCGCATTGTAGGCGCGAATCACATCACCATACACAATGTGGAAATTACCAACGCGGGCTTGCCTCATCTTGATGGTATGGTACCCGCAAGACGCGGGCATTTGCTGGTTTTGCAAGCTTGTTCTCATATCACCATTTCCGGCAGCTATATCCATGACGGCAACGGCCATTCCAATATCAGCATAATATACGACAGGCACGAAGCCGGAAACAACGCGCCGCGTCCGCGCACAAATAATCGCGAATTGCATCACCTTATCATCGGCAACATAATCAGCGATTCAAGCGACGCAAGGGTGCAGGATGCTCAATTCGCAGATTTCCCATACGAAGATTACGACCCAAATTGGACAGGCACCGAAACTGATTTAATCCACCACCACGGCCCTAGCCATTCGCCGGGCAGAACCCTCGTGTCCATTTCTCACGAAAATAACGCGGGCGGTTTCTGGACTATCCGGGACAACATTTTCTATGGCTTTGTCGATGGCATTTTCATAACCGAACGCGGCGACCCAACTTTCTTCGGGTACAACTTAGCGCAAGACAACCACCCACGCTGGCCGCAAGCAGGAACCAACGCAACTCAACGTCTTATCGCGCAAACTCTACTTTCTGCCGACGAGCTCTTTCTTACCACGCTCCGCCCCTACGACCCATACTTCCCGAACATTGCCTGGGGACTGCATCCGGCAGGGTTCGACGGGGACTTCCTTGACTTCTGGTATTCTCAGGAGTTGGATATCTACAACAACATTTTTTACATGAACACAGACGACGGTGTTGAACTTAACGGCATGAACGTAAACACCCGCTTCTTTAATAACCGCATGGGGCAAATGCTTACTCACCCGCTGTCTTTCTCGTCTTCTTACCCCGGCCCGCTGTTTGTTGTGGGTAACTATGTAAGCAGCTTTTCCACAAACGCGGTAAAGCATCACCGGGGCAGAAACACACAGCATTTTGAAGCTGTGCGCGGCCTCTTTATCTACAACAACACGTTCCACATGCCGCTTAACAGGGACAATTTCGCTTGGGGCGGTGCTTTCCGTCTTGGCGGCGGCGGCTTCCAGCTTGGTAACGTGTATATGAATAACATCATTGAAACCGGCGGCGGGATTATTTACGATTCCACATCTGCCAACAACGGATTCCTAGGCAACTTCACATTTGACTACAACTTCTTGTACACGAGGCGGCCTGCGGATTGTTTGGATGGTTACCCACGTACATTTGACGGCAATGTTTTTGCGGCGGTTATGACTGTACCATACGGGTTTGACCGGGCAATGCGCGGCTCGGGACTTGGGCCGGATCAGTTTGATATCGACTGGATGGAATACCGCGGCCTTCCGATACCGGAGCAGGGTCAGGGTAGACCATTCATGTCACGCTTTGCCGGGCCTCGTAACGACAGAGCGGGCCTTGCCGGCCCCGGCACGTATGTTGATGTAAACCCGGGCATGGTACAGTTTATAGCCACTTGGGAATGTTTACTGGAAGTATCACCGCCGCAGCATTTGTTCCCGCATATGGTAGATAACCAAAACAGCTTGTTTGGCCGCGCGAACGACAATAACCCATTGCTACGGCGCGAGCTTATAACTTCCGCCACTTTGGGCGGTGCATGGGATGGGTTCTACTTCGGCGTTCGTCCGGAATGGGATTTCCAACGGGCTCCTTCCTTTGACAGGCATTACTTTGAGTGTCCAAGCCACCAAAGCGGATTATTGGCATTGGATATCCCGGCCAATTCGCCTGCGGTTGGTGCGGGTAAATTTATTCCCGGTATATCTGGGCGTAACGCTAACATGGGTGCTTACGGGCGTCTCAATGGCGGTGTAGTGTGGTTTGACCTTTATGAAGGGCCATATCAATTTGCGCCGGGCATCATACGGACAGGCGGCCTCGGCAATAGATTGTACACGGTTGATTCCGCGGTAGCGTCTATTGCGGACAGGCTGCGTGTATTTACTGTACTGGACAACGGCGACAGAGTCACTTATGGGCAGCGCGATGGCTCAAATGTATTTGAGGCCGTAAAAGCAAGAGGCAATGTTATCATTGAAGTATGGCCTACGGCTACGCGTACCCCAACAGGCGAAATTGCAACCGCATTTTATGCCCTTCGCCCCGGCGACACCGTGTACTTCCACGAAGGCACCTATGGCAGACTGCCTTGGGTATGGCCCGGAGGCAATGACCACAGTCCAGCCCTTGCCGCAATTAATAACCCAACAATGAGCGGCACAGCCGGCAACCTGATAACCATCAGCGGATACCCCGGCGGGGAGCGTCCTCTTCTTTATGAAGGCGGGTCCGGTCCTTTGCTTTGGGTTAGGGGCAGCTTTTTAAACATCAACGGCTTTGAATTTAGGAAACCCGCAGGTTCCATGAATCATATGCTCCGTGTTGGGCATGGAGGCGGTACCCCCACCAACCGGTTCTTAATGCAGCATGTTTCTATTACTAATAACCATTTTGGCTCCAACAGTGCCACCAACAGCGGCGGCCAGCCTCTTGCCATCAATGCAGGCAGCACAAATGCCGATTTATACAATATTTTGGTAGAAAACAATGTGTTTATCGGCGGGCGGGCATCAAATATCTATATCGGTAATCATAACGGGCTTGGAAGAGGCAGAGATGTAATAATCCGCGGCAACTTCTTGTGCGGGGCGTTAATGCCAAGGCCTTGTGTACACGGTGGGCAATCCGCTTTTGGTATACAAATTAAACGCGGTATCACCGGGGTTATCGAAGAGAATATTTTTGTAAACTTTAGGGGACCCGGTATTATGGTTCATGGTTCTTATGCCAACCAAATGGGCGACTGGCCACTGGAAGCAATAGTCAGAAACAATATTACCGTTGGCAACAAAAACCTCGGCGGATGCTTCTGGCAGCAACCTCATCATAGTTGGACTGACCCAACGTACTACATGCTTGACTGGTTCTGGTACGAAGGCCCGGGCATATATGTTGGAGGCGGCGTAACACAGGTTTACAACAATATCGCGCTGGCCAACGGCTCCGGCGGTGTTAAAATTGAAGCTTTCTGGATTCGCCGTCCCGGTGACGCACCCGGCGCCACAGACAATCTCTTCAACAATATTAGCGTAAGAAACAATACAACAGGGCTTAACCGCGCTCCTTTCCGGGATTTTGCCGACTATTCGGATGCGGTTTATCTGCCGGGTACAACAACCCGTTGGGATGACACTGAGGTAAGACGCAGAACAAACAACACCACCCAAGCGGATTTAAACATCTTTGTAGAAGACAATATCTACCACTGCGCAACAGAAACCTCTGCCAGACTGGATGGATATATCCTGCAAATAAGAAACCTTAACGGTATGCCTGATACGGCAGATGCTTTCTTTGCCGCAATTAAAGCAAACCCAGGCCCATATAGCGAAGCGGAATTGATTGCCAAGCTGGGTATTCTTTTCCCAACTGCAACCGATTTAGACTTGGCCCAGAACGTTATAAGGGGTTTTGTTTCACCTAATTGGCCGGTACAGGCATGGCCGTCTATAACCCAGGAATGGATTACAGATGCCGAAACCACCGTTGCTACCGCCCTTGCTCAAATGCAGGACAATATTGATAGCGTAATTTACGGGCTTGATGTAACTGCAACGGTAACTTGGGCTACACCTCCTATATTAACCGCCGCAGGCCTTGCATCGCAACCACATGTATTTAACGTGGCACTTGCAGAAGGCGCGGCGAACGCAAATATTCAAACCAGTGTGGTGTATGTAGAGTTTGGCGCAGCACCTCCTGTACCGGGCTTTAGCATATTTAATAATGGCCCGGGCGGTACGCAATATCCGCGGCCAAACCCAGGTCTTGCCGCCGCCGGTACAATCCGTATGTGGACACAGCTTGACGGTATTGGCGCGCCGGTGTACCTTGACGCCGCAGATACCATTGTTGCGCTTGACCAAGACGGCAATTGCGCAATGGAATTTGTAAGAGTAAGCAGAGTTTGGGTAGACGGACAAGGCTGGGCAGACTACTTCAATCTGTTAGACGTTAACAAAAACGGTGACTGGGAATATATCAACTTGTCTATAACCGTGTTTAGGCAAACAGTGAATGTGTTGCTTGTAAACGCTTTGTTTGAAGCACCTGTACTGCCGGTATTTAGCTGGGATATCTTCAACAACGGCCCGGGCGGAACGCAATATCCAAGACCAAACCCAAGCCTTGCTGCTGCCGGTACAATCCGCATGTGGACACAGCTTGACGGTGTTAACGCACCAGTATACCTTGCTGCCGAGGACACCATTGTTGCACTTGACCAAGACGGCGACTGTGCAATGCAATTTGTAAGAGTAAACAGAGTTTGGGTAGCCGGAACAGGCTGGGCAAACTACTTCGCAAATGTTGACGTTAACAAAAATGGCAACTGGCAATATATCAACCTATATATTACGGTATACGGCCAAACTGTGCATGTACTGCTTGTTAACGCGCTGTTTGAAATGCCCGCAACAGATGTGACCGTTACATTTGTTGTAGAAGCCGGTGCGGTTGGTGTTTACGCCGCAACTACAACCACTGTAGTAGTGCCTGCTGGTGAAGCAATCCCCGCCAGTGCAATTCCAAATACGAATGCGCGCACAGGGTTCTACTTTGCGGGTTGGTATCCAATCGACCCGGCAGGCTTTGTAGTAACCGAAGATACAACATTTACCGCAAGGTTTAACCCACTATTCCATTATGTAACCTTCGAAGCCGGACATGGCGGCGAGTTGGAACCGGCTGCTGGATTTGGCCTTGTTGTCAGCATTCGCGACGGGTTTACATTCTGGCCTGACAGAGTACCGACCCCTGTAGCAAACGCGGGCTATGAGTTTGTGGAGTGGTATCCAACCAACCCCGCGGGCTTTGTAGTGCGCGACAGCACTACCTTTACAGCGGTATTCGCACCGGTGTAATTTTGTCACAATTCAGCCTGCCGTATTATTACAGGCAGGCTGTTTTTTTAAATATAAAACGACTCAACAGAAGGGATTAATTGACATGCGTAACTCTAAAAAAATTATCAGCTTAATATTAGCATTACTGCTTGCCATAGGCGGCTTCGTAATACCAGTACAAGCAAACCTGGCAGATGTTCCCGGCTACCTAGGCGGCGCATACTGGAACCAAAATGGGTGGACCCTAACCCCGGAAGCCCTCCCATTCGACCACAGCCCAACAGCCGCACTGCCGCCATTCGGCTCGTGCCATCACCTTGTCCCTAACCCGGCTAGGGGGCATTACGACCTTATCAGTATTTTTGCCAATACAGACACCGCCGGCATAAATGTAATGCTGGACTGGTGCGACCGTTTTGTAACGCCAAACCCAACGCCGGCCAACTGGCACAGGCGCGCACTAAACCCCATGCACACCACAGGCGAAGCTCACTACCGCCCGGTAGGCGGCACATGGTCGTATGGATTCCCGCTTGTTGTTTACGATAACAGACACATGGCAACAAGCCTGTTTAACCTCATGCCCGCCGCAGATTACGAAGTACGCGTTGTCATAAGGCACGAGGGCGTTATAACCGACGTACAATACGCAACATTTACCACCCAACCGGTGTGGGAACGCCCAGCGGGTACAAACATTATATATGTTAGCACCCAAGCAGAATTTGTAGCCGCAATTGCAGACGCACAACCCGGTGACGAAATTCTTTTGTGTCCGGAGTATGTTAGCGCAGAACACATAGGCGCACTAAACTGCGAAGGCATTTGCCCCGCATGTAGGTTTGAAGACGACAGCTTCGCTTGCCCAAATGTATACCGCGAAATGTCTTACCGCGGTTTCGAAATCGTAGGCCTACACGGCACAGCAGACGCGCCAATAATCATTTCGTCGCAGGACCCAAATGTGCGACCAATAATCCGCGGCCAATTTACCGTACGCGACTCCAGCCATGTTGTTTTCTGCACATTGCAAATGACCAACTGCGGTATGGAAAATCTGCTTGCCCAACCAAACGTACACTTGTTCCAATGGCTTGGCGCAAACTACCGCCTAACCCTGTACAACAGCCACTTGCATGACGCACGCACAACATCCGTGGGCGGCGCGGGCCAGACAAATGCAATGCACATTATCGGTAGCCCGCTTGTGCCGTACGCGCATCACTTCATTTACAATAACCGTTTCGAAGATAAAACTCTATACTATGGCCGCAGGCATACGGATACTCCTGCCGGGCTTCCTACACATTTAAATAACCAAACCTATTTTGGAATAAACATCCGCCAGCACTCGGCACTTGGCCCCGTAGGCCGCCAGCTTGGCATGATAACAATCCGCGGAAATACTTTCGCCTATGTAGACGACGCTGTCCATACCGGCGGCTGGGAAAAGAACCCGCCAATGATACTGTGCTATGTAAACCTAGCGTACGATACAGATGACTTCTTGGCCATTTGGGGCATAGA
>Ga0123355_10007565_pt1 | contig 16304 bp, 8 predicted proteins | sample TergutEmb28metaG_3_FD_89872 | JGI IMG/M metagenome (GOLD analysis project Ga0123355, IMG submission 89872) | Embiratermes neotenicus P1 segment gut microbial communities from Petit-Saut dam, French Guiana - Emb289 P1 | ecosystem: Host-associated > Arthropoda: Insects > Digestive system > Gut ...
TAATAATAATAATAATAATAATAATAATAATAATAAAGCCTTGATATTCCGCAAGCCCGCCACAGTCGACACCGTCCTAATATTTGATGCATGTCATCCGAAAGAGCACAAGCAAGCCACTTATACCTAGTAAATAAAATGCTCGCATACAGTGTGAATAATAAAGAAATACCAAAAAAAAAAAAAAGAACAAAAAAGAAAAAAAAAAAAAAAAATAAAAAAAAAAAAAAAAAAGGCCCATAATGGTCATAATACAAAACAATTAATTTAAAATCAATGAAATAATAGCCTGGAAAATTAAATTCGGAATCAGAGGGCAAGCGATAATAATGATTGTAATAGGCAATACGAAATATGTAAATTTCGTTAAACATATATGTTTGAAGAAATTAGATACCTGTATTACTATTCAGGAATACAAACCTCAGTTTACACTTACAACCAAAAGAAGCATAGAAAAGGCTTTAGGAAGAAAACGAAACATTAAAGTGTCTACATAAACCCCCAAGTGCTCATTGCCTTACATGTGTCCAAACTAGGTTACCTTTGCCAAAAGATAAAAAGAACATTTAAATGCATTTGACATTCACAGGACCGTGCATCGTGATATATTCTTACAATAAAAGCCAACAAGATACACTATTTCTCAACTTTATTTTGGTAAACAACTCTACATGTTTCGGACAGATTTACTGTACATTATCAGGATTCTTAACACTGTATTCACAGCAATTGGTATTTGTCATACTAGTTATGATGGGCAGCAAATCTATCCGAAACATGTAGAATTCCTTACCAAAATAAAGTTGAGACATAGTGCATCTTGTTGGCTTGCATTGTAAGAACGTTTTATTGCCACGATGAATAGCCCTGGAAATTCAAAATTCGCCGAACGTGTCCTCAGCAACCCCCACTCTTTTGGCAAAATGGAAAAAATAAAGTCAATAATGTGTGTTCTAGATCACTCATGAGCCATATCTCAACCATATACGTAGACCTATACAACATAATAGATTTTTTTAATGCCCCACATGTCCTTGTGGACTTCGTGGACTTCCCTCCTAGGCATGGCAGAAGTGTAACCGACTTCTGAGGTTGGGACGCCCATGAGGCGCGGTTACGTTGTCTCGATAATGTGAGTGGTGATATAGGAGGATGTAGTGCCAGGAGGGCCCTTAAACCTAATTTCTACTAACCTACCCAGACCATGGTCACCGCGGGAATCCTCCCCTTCAGAGAAAATTGCCACAGTAGAGCCGGGAATCGAACACGGGACCTCATGATTAGTAGCCGAGACTCCGACCACTAGCCCACGAGGCTGGTCACATAATAGATGTAAATTAATAAGTTCATTTCATATTATTGTAAGATAGACGTGAAGCTGCCATGAATAAAACAATCCGAAACACACCGTTCATTTGACCCTGTATACATTGTAACATAGGAATACGTCTGTGTTAACTGAATGTCTGCCCTTCATACTGTTTCATTCTTCACTATAAACTTTGTTTCAAGACGGACAACACAGTTTTAATAGGAGCTCCGGACGGATGCCAAAGCCGCTCAGACAGCACATTTTAGATCCATGTCATTTTGTAGACTGTGACATCTTGCGTTTATTTTCCTTCAATTCAACCCTCTGAAGCTCAGTTGTTTTATTATATACCACCGGGCTTGACGTTCAGAATTGTACACACGATGTATTTACGTGTTCGATGTGAATCCCGGAACAAATAGCGATTATTTTCTCTTATTGCATTGACGGACTAATTTTTATAACTGAGACATTCTGTGTTACTGCGCCATACGAACCGGATATTTCGATGTAATTCATCCTAGCCTTTAAAGGGTTAATGGAGGTTATACTCTCAGAGTGGACTGGAAAAGTGCAAAATTTGAAAACAAACTGTCTTTATGTGTTGCTTTGAATCTTGCGTCTTTCATCTCTCTGCTGTCCTCGTTAACTCTTTCTTTGTTTGTTTGCTAGTTTGCTTTAATTTGAAGACACGGACTGAGTCCAGTCAGACCTATCCTGTTTGGAACAGGACATCATTTACGCGAATATCGGATTAAGTCCAACCGAGGCTGTAAAAGGTTTAAGAGGCTCATTGAAGCTCTATTCATGTTTTGGTAACACCACGTTGCTTGAGTTCAGTGAAGATTTCCTTGCTGACTTGCAGAGGCGTTGGAATTCCAATACCGCGTGAATTGGCTGCTATTTGAGAAGCGTAGTAACCGCAAGGGAAAGTATCTGTCGGAGGTGCGGGCGTTTGGACTTGACTGACAACGTGCAGACACGTGGGAAGGGGAAGAAGACCTCCCGGGAGGAATTTTAAAGAAAAGACTTGGATATATAAAAGTCATTCCTGTCAACTGTTTAGGCAGAGCTGTCACAAGGGAGGGTTCACCCACACTCTCCCTTTCAGCTACTGAATCTATAGCCTATGCTTCAGCGCGTTAGTCGGTCAGTCCTCAGGAATGCACTGTACAATAACACAACTATGCTACCTTATAAAAACATTTTATATATTGCACGTGGAGAGCACGTTAAAGTTGCTAAGTTCGTAAAGTAATTGCAGAATCACCTGTTTAATGTGAGATATTCGAAGCCAGTACGGATTATAGTGTTTACTGTGTTCTAAATATGTGTCAGCTTATTACATTTATAGACTGAGAACTTCTGGTAAATTCATTCGTATTTTAGTAAAACACCACAAATTAATTAGGGTAATTATATGAGGATCTTAGACTGTACCAGAGAGAGATTAAATACGAATATTTTGACATACACAGAATTTTGATGTGGATGTAACTCGTAATATATAGGCCTATCACGTGACTTCAGAGTTCTTATACAATTAATTATCTGTCAATGCTTTTGTAAGAATATCGAAATAATCAACAATAATCAATCCAGGTTTTTCCCATGTGATTTTAAAACAAAGCATAATAATTCTATGACTGTGGGAGCTGGAATATTGTAGTCGGTGTAGTGTCTGTACTACCAACTGGACGGTCCGGGGCTTGATTCCTAGCAGCAGCAACAGAGATATTTTGTGTTCTTCAAAAATTCAATGGGTACCGTGGTTTCTTTCCCAGGTAGTAAAGTAGCCGAGGTGTGAAGTTGACTGTACTCACCTCCATCTAGAGCCGAGTTTAAAAAAGAATGTAGCTATGCCTCTGCTCCCCCATATGCCTTTTACAGCGTGCACAGGGATCGGTAAATATGAGATCTGACCTAGTGCCCGAAGAGGCACCGAAATGTGTCGGTTTGGAAAATATTTTTATATTTTGTCTAATGTCTTTATGGTACTGAATCTGTGTATAATTATTTTCATTATCCGTGTTTATGAAATCAGACATTGAATTAAGGAAAAAAGGTTTGTTCTTGCCTTACCTGTCTGATAACTACACGAAAATATCTAACTAGCTAACTCCTTGGAAGAAATTCCTTCTAGAGAAACTAGTAGTTTCTCAACTAGTCAAGAATTTTCCCTCACTGCCTAAAACTGTGAATTTCTTTATCGTGTTCACAGAAACCCGCCAGTTTTCACTGTCCAGAAACAGGTTAATTCCGTCCACCACTATCCTGTTTATTCTTTTAGTATTTGTTTTATTGCCCTTCCATCTACGCTTAGGTCTGGCAAGTGTCTTCTTTCATTAAGGTTTCCCCTTCCATACCGTGAAAACGTCTTAGCGCGTCATTGTTTTTGCAGAACACCCAGTATCATTTGGTTCAGCTGGCTATCTCACTTAACAACTAAGCTGCTTTCAAACATCCACGAACTTGGCAATAAACACAAATTGATCCCACCGCGAGAAGGATGTTGAAGCCGAACGAATCGCTCTAATCTTACGTAAAGCAGGATTAGTGGATGTATTGTTCGGTCAGATGGCTGACAGGTGACTGCAGTCAGCAGTCAGCCTCGTTACAATGGGTGATCTCATTGTTTTCCTGCACGTGCTTCTTCCTCCCTCTGAATTGTGGCATAAATCGCTCCAGCCTCACCCAGTACGATGCTCACTCTCATTACGGCCTTTGTTATTGCTGTCTTCTGAACTTGAAATGAAACATATTAAGATGAAAGCCGTATGAAGTTACACAACTGCCGTGTGTCTCCGAAATATGTTGTCACGAATAGAAAACGAGTTATTTCGGCGAAGCATTAGGTCTGATTACCTAAGGCTTGTATTAGGAAGGTACCTGGTTGGACCATTAGCTACCGTCATTGAGGGTTTCGTAGTTGTCCCCGTGAGCTCCAGACGATTTCCACTACACTGCTGTAGTGGCTTAAAATAGGCCACGACCTAATCCTTCCAACTATATGGTATTTACACTTCCCTTAACGTTGTTTACTTAGCAAGGCTTTCTATTTGCGTTTGACGTTGAAAGGGGTGGTGATTTCGAAGCTAGGGCTATTTCATGTCTTTGACAATAGTGGATAATCGTACAGTTCCAGCTCCGGAGTCCAACTGAAATACTGTTCTTGTATCGTTATATTCGGCCTGTCCAAAAATGACAAATATATCCTTTAGGGAAAACTCAACGTCTATTGGTCAAATCTTAGAGATAATTCATTTAAAGGGTAAAAGGGAACGTAGTTAGCTCAGTTGATGAGATGCCTGGCTACGTAACAAGAAGCGGGATTTTGTGTAGCGTAAGAAATATTATTTTTGTCGCTATGCCCATATACGGCCCGATTAGCGTCCTGTCCATTGAAGACAGCAAAGTGACTGGTTTGTAAATCCAATCGTTTCACTCTATCCATTGCTATGGTTAGGAAATTGTAGGGCGCTTCCCGTTACGCTGTATTTATTGTGAGTGATGCTTCTGAATACGGAAATTTTACCTGTACCTCTTAACAATACCTAGCCACATTTTAAGCAATAGATCAAACCATATAAGTACAGTTCATTGCCTGGATTGTTGCAGAAGCGCTAACGGAACGTGTCTAAAGCAGACACATTGCAGCGAAACGTGAAATATACGGGCGATCAGGTATTGATCGGACTGTACAGAAGAATGAATTCGTTCTCTTGTCCTTTCGAAACAGTGAAATGTGAAAATTAACTGTACTGTGGAGGGTCGTCATTGAAAGGGTGACAGTTACTATGATAGTCGGTACGTTCCCTGCTGTCTGGGTAAAGATATCCCTGTAGTTAACTGAACACAGCCCCATAAAGACATAGGCTTGGGATTTATTAGACGCAAAGCTCCACGTGTGGGCCTGGATAACTCAGACAGTATAGCGACTCGTTACAGGCTGCATGGTCCGGGGATCGAATTCCGATGGGGGGCGAAATTTTCCGTACCCGTCCAGACCAGCCCTGGGGTCCACCCAGGCTCCTGTACAATTCTTTCCCGGGGGTAAAGCGACTGGGGCCTGATGTTAACCACCCACCTCATCTAGCACCGAGGCTAAAGAAAGGGTAGAGTTAGATCTCTACTCCCCCTCTGGGCCTTCGTGGCCTGTTCTAGGGTGAACTCTACTCTACAGTTCCACGTTTTCTCAAACCCGGCGCTAGGTGGACCTGAATGATTACCTCCACGTCCAGGCAGTTATATCGTCAGGGGTGAGATTATTATTGGATAATAGGTTTGGCGTGCCCTAGAGTGGGTCTGGTCAATGTGGCGAACAGAATTCATCTATTCACAAGTCAGCTTGAGGAAATCCAGCCGAAATTCTGTATACCGTAGCTTCATGTTGTTCCACGTGAAGTAAATATCTATCCCATCTGATCTTCTTTGATTTAATTACCATCACAATATGCTGAACATGTGAACTGTACGAAGTATGAACGTCTCTATCCTCTTGCTAAATCCTCTTACATAGATTCAAATTTCCTCCCCACTCAGTAAATTTATGCCACTTCTGATTATAATATTATATGCTACTCCTCCCACAACCCGTGTTCATTTCATTACCGAAGCACAGAATTACCACGAGGTTTCAGGTCATATTGAAGCTGATCGTATAGCCAGTGTCCAATTTTGTTTTTGTACGCGCGGGTAACGCTCTGCAGCGACAGTCAATTCAAGTCCGCCACAAACTGAGGGTCAGTATCACTTTGTGGACTCGCTTCGAGTTAATAAATCCGACGATATGGGGGAGGGAGGTAGGAGGCGGTTTCCATGCTGTCACCAACACCCACATCGGCACAACCCTCTTTTACTCCCTTCTCCATCAATAAATATTTTGTCACCCTTGTCCAAACCAGTGTCGTGGACTGCCAAGTCCAGAAAAAGAGTGAGAGAGAACACAAAATGCAGTCCGTGAAAATAGTGAAGGGAAAATCTCCGTGGTGTGTTGTAGAGAAGGGTATGAGGGAGATGCTGCTACTGACAGGCTTGCCAGCTTACTTTGCGTCCCTATCGTCAACACAGCTATTATAACGAACAATAGGACTGTACTGGAAGGTGTAAATATCAGATCTTGTTAGGACAAACCAAACCCACACATTGACGCAATCGTAGAAGCAACTTCATCCTGTTTGAAATTTATCTTTATAATAATCCACTTTCATGATTTGGGCGTGGAACATTAATTGCTGACTTCATGATTGTACCGTGCATCAGTGACGATTAAAACACTTTATTATCCAACAGATGCACAAATACATAACTCATAGGTATAATTAGAATTATTATAAAATATTTTATAATAATTCTAATTGTATCTACGAATTATATATTTGTGCGTCTGTTAGATAATAAAGTGTATTCATAGCTGTACTGCAGAAAATCTTTTTAATTGCAATAATGTAGGTGAAAGATATTGATTTGTAGATTGCTGAAATATAATGTGTGGGAAGCAAGCATATTTCAGCAAAGAATACTGAATAGGCTCAAACGCCAATACACTAGACATAAAATTAAATAACCTACGCAAAATAAGTATGTACCTAACCGAAGCCGGTGATTGCATTGTCTGAGGCCGCCAGCTTATGGATACTCCAGTTTCGATTCCTGTTAATGTGTTCATACTTCTTCCTTGTGTTGCCCTCGCCCTACTACAGACTCATCTCTCATCAAAGCGAAGCTAAATTACAAAATCCTAATTTTGTGTTTGTGAAGTATATAAGTTCGGAATACCGTCGGGGTTGAATGGTTAGAACATCTGTTTCAGATTCAGACATTCTGTATTGTTCTGAAGATTGAGAATCACGTATTCCGAGTGATATTTTTCGTGGTTTTCCGCAGGTTTCATTGACAAACGCTGCAATAATAACTTAGAAGGTTCAAAACTACTTCCTCCCACATCTTTTCCAGTTTATAATTCATCCAGTCAACATTATGGGTGTCTTTATGGCGTGATCACCGGCAAGTATAGTCAGTTGTACTAGGCAAAATTCAGTCGGGGCAGCTCAAGTGTCTAATCGGTGTAACTGAAGAAACAAAGTAGACACAACATACATAATTTCCCCTTTTTACTTTCATTCTAATGGCAAAATGCTTGTTATCATACCGGGATTTGATCTGAAATTTGATACAATTAATAAGGAGTTCAAGTCGTATCTACAATCTTACAGCTTGTATCTCGGCACGATTTGTTTATTTATTTTCATCAAGGAAAACTCTTGACTAGGTTCCAGGTGAGTTACCTATCTCCAGTCGCAACAGTTGTGATCCTGTCACGAAGTTTTGGTCCTTACAAATGTATTAGACTGTAAAGATCATTACGCAACATCGGAACTTCCACAACTCGTCATGTGGAAAGTAGGTAGCCTAGTAGATTAAGTTGCCGTCTATTTACCTTCCCCTGGTAGCCATTATCGCCACTGCAAGTGTGTACCCAATGGTTAACGCAGAAAGCAATTCGTTTTGGGGTAGTTTCTCTTACTGTTTTCTCCTTCATGTCTTCCCATGTTGGATGGATCAAATTACTGACTTTGTTCTTTTTACATCGGCTCATTTTCTGATCTTATAAAATCCATATGTCCCTTTTTTCCTCATAAATTTTTGTTTTACATTTGAAAGGGTGTGTATTAAGAAATGCTTAATAACTTTTAATTTATTATGAATTGACTAATTACGTAAATTATTCATTTTAATGAGATCAGTTGCCACATTTATACTGAATACGTACAACTTAAAATAAAAATAACTTACAGCAAGGTGAGAAATATAATTGGAGGGCGTGGAGTGGATTAATCCGACTCAGGATAGGGAAGAGTGGCACACTTTTGTGAAAAAGGAAAGGAAATTTCGGGTTCCATACATTTCGGGACAGTTCTGACTAGGTGGAGAACTACGAGCTTTTTAAGAAACGTTCTGCTCCATTGAGTTATTCAGTTATACGAAATGAGCAGAGTTAAACGAAAATATATCTCAAACCTGTGTGCAGTATGTATACCTGAAAATGATTAGGTCCAAATATTCTTGAGGGTTGTTTGACCGTGCATCTTCCTCATGAAATAAAGTGAAATGCCAACTTGATGCAACAAGGTAATTTTATTGATGTATTCTTAGCTCTACATGTTTCGGGTAAATACGTCCATCATCAGGAGCATTAGATGTTGCGTTGCAGCGTATGGTTTTCTGCACCGAATTTTTGGATGGGTGGTGGTTCTTCAGAGCCGCTGCGTAGGTCGTGTGTACGGTGCGGACGGTGGGCGGATGGTGTGCAGAAAACCATATGCTGCAACTCAACATCTAACGCTCCTCAGTCGCACAGCACCATCCGCACCGTAAACACGACCTACGCAGCGGCTCTCAAGGCCACCATCCATCCAAAAACTCGGTGCAGAAAACCATATGCTGCAACTTAACATCTAATGCTCCTGATGATGGGCGTATGAACCGAAACATGTCGAGCTAAGAATACATCAATAAAATTACCTAGTTGCATCAAGTTGGCATTTCAATTTATTCCAAATATTCTTGTTACCGTTGACGGGAGGAAAAGACTTCAGCTGGATGATGATGATGATGATGGTGATGATGGTGATAATGATAATGATGTCCAGAACTAATAATAACATGTCAAAAGAATAAGAAGTTTATCGGCTATTGTCCTCAGTTATTTTTATTGCAATTGCGAAGTTTGTTGATGCTGCTCTTTTGAACCTGTTATTAGCTGAAAAACTTTACACCTTGCAAGCCTACATGGCGAGCCTCATAGATTAGAATCAGAAGATTAGATCTACGTGATTGCAGTCCAACAGCACAAGGTTAAGGCCCACGTAAAGAAGGTTTGCTGCGAAACTTCAGAGGAAATATGTTTTGAAGCAGTCGTAAGTGGAGGACAGTAATGACACGGGAGGTAATGTACGTATAAACGTAATATTGAGGCGCGTTCGCGTAACAATTGTTGCCGTAGAAAAGCAATGAGTATTACATATTCTGGGTGTGTATCTGTAGTCTTAATTATCAAATATACAAACCGCATGTGCCGTATTATATTGTCATCTCTGGCTTGTCTGGCTGTACCATATTTTTCCTCATCTCATAAATGGCACGATTTTAAGGAAAAAGTTACTTAACACAAAATATGTATTTTTAATTTGTCTGTAACTTTTGTCCGAAACGTGTCTCGTTCTGAGAAGATCTGAGCGATATATTATCATAAATGTATCTAGGTCTTCATGTAAAGTACCCGTCATTCTTGTCAGATTTCAATGAAACTTGGATTTTCTCGACAGATTGTTTTAAAAAATACCAAATTTCGTAACAGTCCGTCCAGTGGGAGCCGAGTTGTTGCATGCGACGTACAGACACGTAGGCGGAGAGAGACAGACATGGCAAAGCTAATAGTAGCTTGCCACAATTTTATGCACGCACCAAAATGGTATTAAAATGGATGAGAGGGATATGAACTAGCTCACTATAAGGTCTTGCGGAAACCCTATTTGAAGAACCTGCGAACTGCAAGATTTTGAAGTTCTGTCAGGCGTTTTGCTGGGATACGACGCCTTGTTGTAGGGCGAGTATTTCCTGATGCTGCGAGAAATTGTCCTGCCTTCATCTAAAGTGTTCATCAGTCCAAAAAAAATGAAGACAGAACGATCCTTCGGAGCGTCTGAACTACCCGCCCAACGACAAAAGTCACACCACAAAACATCAAAGTACTCAACCCTTGGTTAAAAGATACTAGAAACTCTTGTATCGCTTGAGTATCTGAACCTGTCAGGCGCTGAACGATGACTGTACCAAACTGTTGGTTCCTTTATCTTTATTTGCCCTGGTCATCATTCCAGCATCGATTATCAAGCCGCTCTCTGTATTTACTGTGGATGGAACTCCATTTAGATGCAAGGTTTGCTACTGTGTTATATGAGCCATCATACGCAAGGCCGTCACAGTCAATAAAGCTGCACTTACAGAGACGGGATTAACAGAATGTGCTCCTCTCAAGAGTGGCAGTTTAAAAATCGATCGTTCTCTGTGGCGAGGGGAAGGCGACGTTGAGAATAAAGAAGTCAGGGAGTAACTTTGGGTAGAATGTTTCTGGAATTAATACAGTCTTTATATTTTAAATATGTCCATTCCATGCGTTTATGAGATTTGTGTCGCCTACTTAATTTACTGCTTCAACTACTTCCACACTGTCCCGCTGGCTGCGACAAACGACACGGCATAAACAACAGTGACCCGATGCAATTTGGATTGGTATGAGCGCTAGGGAACTGAACATATTAAGCCACATAACTAGAAGTTTCCGCTGCCAACCGCAATAACAATAATTTTACTTTGTGTAAACCCATATTTAACAATGGAAAAAACGGTTTAATTATATCTTAACTACAAGTTCTTTGAAAAAAACCGTACAAGTCCTTACTTTTAGCCTATATATAAATGACGTCAACAACAGATCAATTATACACTGTAGAACCTTGTAAAAAATAGCTTGTCATTGGCGATTGGATTTAGAAACCAACATATTTTGCTCCCTGAAGATGGTACATTCTACGGAAGCATGTTGGAGATACGTCTTTACTGTTCATAAAACTCCATTGAATAATGGGCATTTATTGGTGTATTAAATTAAGTAAAATATTTTAAGTATATAAACCTGGGGGCCCGGTTAGTATACTCGGTATAGGGATAAGAGCACCGACGAATCTTGGTTCTGTTTCCAGCAGGGGTAAGAGACTGTTTCTGTAATCCAAAGTGTCGAGCCCGACACTGGAGCACACCCAGTGGTGTCGGGAGCTCTTTCACTGGGTGTAAAGCGGACGAGGTTAGAAGCTGACCACTTGCCTTCTTTCAGGGCAGATGTAGCGACTGAGTGGAGCTGCACCTCCAATCTCATACGTTATCATGGCCTCCGTAGGGAACACGGCAACCTCACGGTTATGCAGGTAGCCCTGCATGTGAGCCTTGGAAATGCAACTTTCCTTATTCTGTCCCCATTTACCAAGTCATACTTAGCCCATAGTCCCGAACAATTGTGCCACGTGGCTGTGATTTCCAAAAGATGTCTTTATGAAGCTGTCGACGTTCACCTGTGTTTCGGTCGCTATTGCAGTCTTGACCTTGCCTATGACGTTGCGTCTAAGTAGTAAGGTAAAGGTAAAGCAGTCCCGTTAAAGGCCTGGAGTGGCCCAGAGGGTTCGAGGAAGTTAAGGTTCCCAGATTTCATGACAACGGCACAGGATGGTGGTAAGGTTGTCAGCCTTACGCACCGGCCGCCTTTACCCCCAGGAAATACTCCTGGTACTCATTTCTGCTAGAGGCTGAGTCGACCCCAGGGCCATAGTGCGATCGGAAGGATTTTATGTCGATGAAAAATCCACTGACACTAGCTGGGACCGAACCAGCGACCTTCCGATTTGTAGCACAGCACCTTAACCACTTTGCTACCGCGGTCCCCTGCGTCTAAGTAGTAGCACCGCTTATTCTATCTGTCAAGTTGTGTTTCAAGAACTCGTTACGGTTTGTATTCACCGTGAAGTTGTAGGTTTATAATACCACTAAAGATCCACGTATAGTGTAAAACGCAGCATCAATAGGAGTATTATCAACAGATTAGAATTACTTGTTTTAATTTCAGTGTGCATGGTACTAGTTGAGATTAAAAATGAAAGGTAATAAAATGTTGATATCAATTCACTCCCACAATATTGATACGGAAGAGGTTTTTCATATTTTTTTCAGCCTGTAAACGGAAACATTTTATGAATTTTAATTTATGACCTGAATTATATAGAATGTAGTGCGAAGACAGAATTTATGCCTCTCAGATCTGTGACAGAAGGGGGTACTTGTAAACATATCAATCAGCCTTCTGATTTCACAAAAATCAGGAAAATTTGGAGCAGCTGGAGAACTATGAGCTTCTCAAGGACCACTGCGCCCCATCGAGTTACTTATTAATTATGTTTTTACCCTAATAATTTGGATCAATATTGAAAAGAAGACATTCCTATCACAAACAAAATTATATCCTTTTCCTATCAATCTTTTCACCCCTTTTGAAGACCGATATTGGCCAAAATTATGTATGGAACCCAAGTACGTAACTCACAGAGAATGGAATCAGTTATTATTACAAATACAAATCCATAAGTCATGATGAAGGAAATAATCAATATTGGATGTAAAAATTATACGGAGTATATAAATGCGTTCTATGACGTCAGGCAGAAGTTTTTTTAATGTTACAGCAAGTGATACGTAATTATCACCGTGTTTCCAAAGCCTTATTGCATTTCTCAGCAACCCACGTCTGTTAATATTGACATGTTCTAAAATGTAATCATGTAGATGGATAACGTTTCTGAGGAATTAGCTGCCTGCATCTTGAGCTTCTTAGGTACAATGATTTTTCTGTTCTAACCCATTACCTGCAATTTTCCAATTTTGGAGCTTATGAACTTTATTTTTATTTCATTTTGTTTTTGTAAATATGGCTGTTGTAGGCTGTCAAGTTCCTGCAACTGGTCAGTGCTGCATACAGGAAAAAATAAACTGTTACTTTAATTTCATAAATTACGACCAATGGTGACGTGAAAATTGATGTTCCTTTTTTTTAATGTTTGAGTTTTAAGTATTGTAAATTCGCTTCAACTAGTCATGTGGTGGCTGCGAACTTAGTAATGCTGTTCCTGAAATAAAGGGAAGGTCAAGAGTTCAGGCACATCCTACATCCTAATGACGAAAGATAGTTATCCAATTCTTTAAATGGTAAATATCGTTTGTCATTTCCTGCAACTACTCCAGCAAGAATGTGGGCGGTCGGTTGTGTGAGCAATGTTAGTAAAGTGACGGGCCGGCAGGATGTGACAACCGAAAATTGTCAGATAAAATAACGAAGTACTGCAATATCTTTTAAGGTTATGTTGATAAAAGTTTCACTTTTCTCTAGATTTTTAGCATTTTGTTCACTAAATTTTTATTATGCATACAACTGATTACAGATTAACACATTTCCAATGTGTACATATATTTTCTTAAGATGTAGGTAGCACCAGTGTGCCACATGTTATAGGTACTGCTCTTCTCGAGCTAGGAATCTGCTTTGGACTTGAACATAATTAAGCAGGCGTGCATGATTTTTAAGTAGTCATTATTATACGTGACAATTATAAAGTCCAGGTGAGGACATACAAGAATACCAGGCAATTTCATACCGTAGTGCATGATGTGAATGTAAGTTCAGAAATATTTCTTTTGTTCAAAGGAAACTGAAAAGATTCAAGTCTTCTAGGATATTACACGGCGCCGACTGGTAAATAATCACCTACGTTTCGATTAATCATATTGCCTTCATTGCCAAGGTCCACCAGTCCTTAACATAAGGTGCATGGCTATCAAATGAGGTGTGGACACGGCGGAAGATACTCAGCACCGAGAGAGCACACAAGATTCAACATGAAGAATTTTCGATTGTGACATGCTCATCGCATGTGGCGAAGAATATTCCAGCATGTGTGAGACCCTATTCTTTCTGTAACTTACTATCCTGTGCTCGTGGACTTCTTCGCTGCTTGTAATCCGGAGGTGTAGAACGTGCCGCCCCTGCTCCCGATCACCATCCTTTGGCCATTGCCTCCTTGGGATAAGGGTCTAGAAGTAGAATTGGCTGTAGGAGTAACTTCGGGGACTTTCAACGATGCAGCAGACACCATCCTTGGAGATGGATCTATACCGGGAGTCAATTTGCTTGCCGCACCTCGTCAGCAGCTAAAGCATTATGTTTCCTTCCAACTCCCGGCCACACCAAGTTCATCGCCTCTTGCTTGTACATAAAATGTATGGCTCTAAGACATGTTATGGCATGACGCCACTGTCCCTTCGCCTGTCAGTGGACCTCGAATTTTCTGGCGTTCTCACCCTACACAGTTGATGAGCGGAAGTGCTTCTGGATCTCCTACAGGAAGGATCGTCGAAGAAGACCCAATTTCTCCAGTGTTCCAAGCCTTCCTACTGGCGAAACCATTTTGAACAGCACGGTTTGTATTGGGTTTCTCCTTATGGACCCCATTCTGAGAAACTCTAGGCATGAAGCCAACGTTATGATATCCTTGCAACCACTGGATATCCTATTACAACTAGACCTATCATCTAGCCTCTTCCTCTTCCCCATCTGCAGGCAACATGTCGATTTTGCGGACCCTACTATGGGGATCGGCGATTGCGAAAAACTTGAGTGCCCATGACATATTTGATTTTAAGAGTACTTTGTGTGCCACACTAAATTTCTGCAGTCACAAGCTGCTAGTGTCCCCAGAATGAGACGGTATATTGTTCGAAAACAACAACCTTAAGGAAAATTGGGAATGTAATTTTTGTGTTCCTGTAACTTAAATCATTAAGTGAAAGTATATTTTTATTTAAAGTCACCTTTAGAAATTTGGCAGGTGATTGGTTAATGAGACACTACGCATCGTAAGACGCGAAAGAGAAAAATCCCTGGTTGTAACAAAACATCCACATTCAAATAAAAAAATCCCTCTTATGTTTATGGTTCCGTGCATCGCTGATCTATATTAATAATTGTCCAACGAGATACAACACAAAGCCATCTATTTATTATTCTGCAAGTTCACTGTACATGTTTCGTGTGTCAACCACACCCATCATTAGGAGTACACAAAACTGTAACTACAGCCTCCGGTACTGGCCATGCTGTGCTGTGCAGCTACCTCCCTCCAACGTGGCCAAGAGCTTGGCCACGTTGGAGGGAGGTAGCTGCACAGCACAGCATGACCAGTACCGGAGGCTGTAGTTACAGTTTTGTGTACTCCTGATGATGGGTGTGGTTAACATCCGAAATATGTAGAGTGAACTTGCAGAATAATAAATAGACTGCTTTGTGTTGCATCTCGTTGGACAATTATTAATATAAACTCCTCTTGCTTTTTATATGATGTTTTTTTTTACAGAAATAAGTTCGAAACATCAAGACAAATTCCGGTGCGATTTGTAAATTTATAAAGAACGAATTTAGGATCTGAAATTCTTACGGCACAGAAGTTTCAGATCCTAGCCTTTTGAGAAGTATATAATATCCATCATACTGTAAAATCGACAAGCACCTTCGCATTTCTCATCCTTCCCTCCACTCCCGATTCTTTTGACATGCCTTACACATCTCATCCCTGTTTCTGATACTTTGTCCTGACAAAATGTAGCCTGATTTCATCAATATGCGTTCCCTTTTTTATAGCGAACCCTCGAAAGCCTCTTAACCCCAAAGATGTCGCGTACCACATTTTCATAACGACTGAGCTAGACTGACGTGATATATGGTACTGAACCGGCTGTACTTCGTGCCAGTTAGACACAGTCTGAATGTGTCATGTGAATGAAGGGCGTCTGCTAGGGAAGGATTGCCGGTCAATGTAGGGTGATATTTCTACTCTGACACAAAACACTGTATCGGTAAATATTTACTTCCAGTCTCCCTCTATATTGTTTGAGTAACGGTACCATTACCACTTATGTCATTTTATTCTGAGTGAAGGCTTTCTATACTCTGTTACAAATGAAACTAGTTGAAACACGGTAGTAAACTAATTAATAGTCCTATAGCTATTCTAAAACAGTGGAGGTCTGATCTGAAGAGAATTATTTACATATGACATGTAATGAACATGGTTTAACATCATTGTGCCGTCTTCAGGAGGGACTGCTGTGAAGAAACTAAAAAAGACAGTGTCACTTTTCGTTACCTGTACAGTCCCGTTATCAGAGAGTGGTCTGTCCTAAAGGCAAAACGCTGAACTATGAAAATTAGTTGAAGAATAAAAGACCAACTTGATGTCACTTGCTATTTTATTTCACTTCTTATGTGCTCAACATGTTTCGGACATTAATATATCCATCATCAGGAGCTTGCGACTTTTCTGTCGAATTACCA
>Ga0123355_10007566_pt1 | contig 16303 bp, 7 predicted proteins | sample TergutEmb28metaG_3_FD_89872 | JGI IMG/M metagenome (GOLD analysis project Ga0123355, IMG submission 89872) | Embiratermes neotenicus P1 segment gut microbial communities from Petit-Saut dam, French Guiana - Emb289 P1 | ecosystem: Host-associated > Arthropoda: Insects > Digestive system > Gut ...
GCGGACGCTTGTGAGTGCGGTAATGAACCTTCGGGTTCCGTGAAATGCGGGGAATTTCTTGTCTAGCTGCAAACCAGTTAGCTGCTCAAGAAGGACTCTGCACCATGGAGTAAGTAAGTAAGATCACTTTTCCCGTGTTAACACTTGCTAGTATGGAGCCCAGGATGTCCATTATCATATGTTTACACTAAACTGTCTCCTCATTCATCCACATACACGCTGCGTTAATAACACAACACAATTAGCAGTTACGTTCTTGTCCTCACAAAACGCCAGATATCTCGTTCCATTTGGTGTAATCCCATACAGGGGAGGTGTCTTCTTGTCTTTCACTTCCCATTTACACCTTCATCTCTTTTTTATTTTGAACTCTTTCCACCCACTCATTTTAGATGTAGAGGTTTATTGGTGCACTTGATCACACTCAATAACACATATTCGGTAGGACTCCTCTGGAGAGGGATCGGCCCGTCGCAGAGACATCTACCTGACAACAACACTTGCAAGAGACACATTCGTGCCCCCGACTGGATTCAAACCCGTAATGCTAGCAAGCGAGCGGCCACAGACCCACATTTTAGGCCGCGCGGCCACCGGTCACACTCAGCAGTGTGCAGTAAACATTTACAACATGAACACAGCTATGGCATGTACAGTAAAAGCTGTAAAGTTGACCACCTGTCACAGTTGGCAAAACTTTTATGGAACCGGCAAAGTCCTATGATACTCTACATGGTTATTACTCCGTAAATTGGCCATCTGTTTGTCTTGAATTCTGACCGCAGTTCCACATTTCGTGCTATGTTTTCTGCATAAGTCCAATCATCTTGGCCGACTTTTAGTTCTGTAATTTTTTTATCATACGGTACATGGGTCGAAATCCTGCAATCCACGCAACCTACATCCTTTCTCCACAAGTATGGACGGTAATTTGAAATTTTCTAGTGGCAAGTCGTGCACTTACGGTCCTTGCTCATCGACAGGGCTCTGTAGCTGTTGCCCAGCTCGACCACCTGTCTATGCACCCTGACCTTTACGTTGGCACGAGTGATAGTGCACTGTTAAATTTCCATAGCGTCCAGTGATTTCCTTATGTTGGCCACCTGTATAATTTGGGAGGTTTTGAATGGGAAGCAAAGACGGGCTTCCCTTTACGTATGAATTGTCGTAAACACGACTGAACGCCGTGAAAGAAGGTATCCTAGCAACACACAACAAAGCAGACAAAACATCGAAAGGAAACGCCAAGTCACAGAAGGCGTCGTTCTTGTCGATGGACACCAAGTCACTCACAGAAATACATCTCACATTTCATCCATCGTATGTGACGTCTTGCGGACACCTCCGATTTTGCTAAGGCATTCTTAACTCACTATTCAGAACGAATAAAGTATCGTTAGCTGTATATAATGATCTCTGTAAGTACACAAACGCATGTCTCAGTCTTCAGAAATAGTCTAATGTCTAACCAAGTACCATTACTTTGAACATGTATCTTGGACACAAATCACGTCCACCAAGAACGGACCAAACCCAACGCACAGTTAGTAACAGCAACAGACGACAGTGCATTCATTATACGACCATGAAAACAAATGGATATTTATCAATTGCAATGAATGTTCGAGGTTATAACAGAGACTGCTAGTAATGACGTACAAACGTGGGACAGCCAGATGGCTAAACCACTGCTATCTGCCGGGGATCTCTTTACATTGCATGTAACTGCATTTAACATGGCTGAAAGCATACACAAAGCAAAGAACTTAAGTTCTCTGATGAACTCCCAGAGCAGAGGCTTATGGCTTGTACTGTTGTAGGTTCATAACATATTATTCCACCGTGCTATAGCAGTGTTCTGGACGGCAAGTAGCAATTTGCAGACAGGACGAATTTACATGCAAATGACACGACATGACTGCAGTCTATGTTATAAGGTCCACCAATGGCTTAGCATACAACAGATTGAATTATGAAGATACTGCTCATTCTATATGAACGTCATGTGGTAGTTTCTAGAGCGTCTTGTTTCTAGAGATCTTTCTTTATCCAGTAATCATTGTATATTTATTATTATCTCAAAGAGATAACGTTCGCTTCCATACAAAACATCAGACAAACTTATTGCTTCATACATCCTTAATCTTAGCATTCAGAAAGTAAATAAATACAAACAGCAACAATTAAAAATGTCAACGACGAAATTTACAGTTGAAATTCGGATAAAAATTGGAATGTCAGTATCTATGTTTTCTCTACTAGCACTTTATTTTCGACGTCTAGAGCTGAAATACATTTCATAATCGGGGCATCCAGTAAGTGAAAAATGAGAGGCAGGTAAGAATAGTGGCTAAAGAAGCACTTACCGGCGTTGGTGAAGTGAATGATGAAGAACACAACAACGCCTATAATGGCGCCGATACGTAATGACGGGCCTGGCCCTGACAGCATGGCACTCTCCACCCACGTCTGCAACAAGAAATCCTTCATTCAGCTGATAGCCTTGGCAATGGAAAACAGCAAAAGTGAGATTAAAGCTTAAGTCCAGCACCTTCAACATTTGATAAGCTGCTTTTCAGAGATCCTCTCGTATGTATTTACCAGTAACAATTGCTCCGTCACTAACCCTTTCGAGTACAGTGGTTACTATATGAACCACAAGACAGTAACATTCCATGCATTGTTAAGCAAAGCATATTAATGTGTTTAGTATGATGCTGAGAACAAACGGCTATTATTACCACAAAAATAGTCACGCTGACAGCAAAATATTCATTGTTGTTGCTTGCAATACGCCAGCTGCACTGTGTTGGGTAAGACGTCAAAGCAACCTGCTACTGGAGACTGCAGTCTTCTAGCGTAAGGCCTCTGATGAATGGCAACTAATTACCAACATTTCGGAAAATATCGCTGTCTCCTTACTTCCCCCAAATAATGCCTCAAAATTTATGGTTTTAATGACTTCTAACTTATCACTCTTTATAAAAATTGTGCACATATCATACAAATATTTAGTATCCAGCCGTTACCGAAGAGCAGAAATTGTAAGTACAGCTCTGTGTTCGATATGTGCTCATAGTCAAACGAATCATTTGTATTTCAGTAAGGACAGTCATTTAATGTAGGTCTAAGGTTGTGGTAGCCATCGCGTAATGAGATCAAAAGGAACTTACTGAAGGATGGGGTGGTGTACGTAACTTTTCATGTTGTGTGCGCTATACAGGTAGGTTTTACTGCGTGAGCAGTGGCTTGCAAGACGTGTAAACTAAGCATGTATTAGCAAGGAACGGATGTGCTTCGCACGCTTGATTGTTTGCATGACGTACCTATAAAGTACGTGACGTCGACAACTGGCTCAAGGGATTCCCACGGCACACACACACACACACACACACACACATACACAGATACACACACAGAAACACACACACACACACACGCACACACACACGCACACAATGCCAGGTCTCCTACTCTTGGCCAATTGTCGAGCAGCACGCCAAGAAGCACGGTAATCGCGCGGAAGTGGACACCATGAGAACAACTGCGATAAAGACTGCGCCAAATGCGTCAAAAGATGCAAAATGATCCGGGGTTGAAGCAACACTCTGTCCAGATGCGAACTCAGGGATCCTTAAAGAAGGCGGATTCCTTATTCAGGTCTGAGACCCTTATCATTCTACCATCGTCAAATTATTTAGCACTGCGACAAATTAACTAGCGGTTTGCTTGTGGTCTTAGCCTCACTAGGATGAATACTAACTATAATACTTAGGTCTCTCAAAAAAATTAATGCACATACGGTGTTATTTAAAAGAGTTTTACACGTTCAAAAATTGATTACTCATTAACTAAGGATAATATGAAATAGTATGCACCAAACTGTAAGAGTTATCCTTAATATTTTTTTCTCTATAATTTGGCGCTTGAAAGTTGCCAGTATTCCCCCCACCGGTGGGCATCAGCTTTCATCATGGAGACAGTAGTGTTCAGTTCTTAATGAAACACCCTGTACTTTGGGTTTTTTTTATTCATTCGTTCCTAATGCGAACAGATCAGTCGCAAATACACCGCTGTCTCACTACTTTACCACCTAGAACCCCCCCCCCGAATGAGAGATATACACAGACGGGGACGAGATTTGTTATTTCCACATTTTCAACATAGTAGGCCGTGTAAAATTCAGGGTAAATTAGACGAAAGTGCTTAATAGATTGGTCTTTGAATTAGAGAATCTGAGGCACAGAGGTTGAGAGAACAATTTGTCGATAATACGAGTAAATGGTTAAGAAGCAGCATAGGTGTGCGTCGTATGCTACTGCGCAGCATATGACGCACACCTAGCCAATTACACTCTCTACAACAGATTCCTACACAACATGATAAGCTGCCACAACATCTTGTTTACAAAAACGAACCAAATCATGAATATGTAATAACTTTAGTAAGGAACGAAGAAACTCCCTGATGATGATCTGAAAAGATCGAAATATGTCGGAGTGGTTTTAATTGTTTTAAAGTGTTTTAAGTGAAAGTTGTATAAGTGCATTTGTTGGTTAATTGTTGAAGTGATTTTACGAAATGCACGGTGCAACGATGAAATTCATTGATCTTAGTAACTAACCAACTTAATGAACAAATTCTTGTTTTATAATACGTTTATTATATATTATTATAAGACTTATTATAAAACAAGAATTTATGCATTAAGTTGATTAATTTCTGTTTTATATTAAGTTTATTACATATTATTATAAGACTTATTATAAAACAAGAATTTGTGCATTAAGTTAGTTAATTACTAAGATTATACTGAGATGCACGGTCAGCAAAACATCAAAATAACAACTTTGAATTTGGAGAAGCAGTGTTTATTCTGATGTAGAAACTCAGTTCTTGAAAGCATTTAGATATACCAGCATTACTTGTTTCAGTGGGTGAAGTGATATGTAAAATGTGTACGTTAAATTCTTAATAGTCCGTTATGTAAAAATTTTGGCTTCCGAATTTGTGTCAGCGTAACACAGAACGACTTGGCACTCTTGACGCTCGAGAGGTGTTTATGGGACATCCGGTGATGTGACATAGCCAGGCCGCCAGGTGAATATTTACCGCGGCTATGATTCCTTCATCAACAGTGAGACCACGCACACCTGGGACAGGGAGTGACAATGTTCGTGCATGTGCAGAAGACACCACTACAACAAATATAATTCAGTACAGCAGACAGGCCAGAGACTGCCAACTGCCTGCCTGTGAGCAGCCAGGCTTTTGGGTGCCTGCAATAGAGTATCGAAATATTCATAATTTCATAACTGTTCTCTGCCGCTGGCAGAGCACGACATCTCTTCCGCTGTATGACCTGAATTTTTTCGGTCCAGCGCCGTACAGTCATAACACAGGTATGCGCCGCATCATGACGTTTCTGTCAACGACAGGCCGCATAAACGACAGTGGTCCCATAAGATTATATCATAATATAATATTATAATACTATTGTGTCATAATTTCCTGCAGTATTCGGTACAGTAACGTGATGTGCAGGTTTTAGCCCAGGAGCAATAGGCTACATATAAACTAGTGTGAACTAGGCTACAATATCTAGGTTTGTGTAAGTGCACTCTACGACGTTCACACAACGACGCATTTCTCAGAACGTATCACCGTCGTTAAGCGACGCATATCTGTATTTGAACTCTGTCAGCTGACACTGTAAATTGATGAAAATTAGCAGTTGTGCTGAAAATATGTTCCTGCGGTTGACTTAACACCAAGCCATAAAACTCTGTGACTGTGATGCCATAATCCTTTCATTCTTACGGAGCACAGTGGACAGAGGTCTAAGTTTTTGGCTTGCATTTAGGAGGTTCCCGGTTCCAGTCGAGACCGAAACACTGACTGTCGTGACCATGGGTTGCCGTGGATTGGACGCCCCTCCCGACAAATACCCTGATGGTATCTTCAACTAAGCGTCTGACATCGGCCACAAACACTTCCTTCCACATCCCTTCCCATGCATTACTCGACATCAGGTAATCCTTCGACACTATGCTGGTTTTTGTCATTTAACTAGGCCACGCACTCTATTCTCGGTACCAGAGAGAGGTCAGTGGCCACACTCACGCTTGAACTCTCTTACTCCCTAGGAAAGACTTCCCGGTACACACTGGATGTGAAGCCAAGCCAGTCCAGCGGTGATGGCAAAGAGAACACCCCCCTTCTTCGAATCAAATCCTCTGTCGCCTATCCTGCAGACGGTCACCATACCGTCTGAGCCATCCCTATTCATAACTGCTTGTCTGCATAAAAAGTACAACATAACATATATGTTATTCTACCTGACAATGACTCATAAAGTATGTACACTTTTCCTTCGACGATATTTACATAATCATTTACAACGTCGTAACTGTACCGACGGCTGAAAAGAATACCTTCACTGACGTCTGATGTCTTAACTTACAGGTGGCACCGTTGATGTCTTTGAATATTAAACAAGTTCCATACACCTTAATTTGCTGTGACTGCACTCAAAACGAAGGAGGAAAACAAACTACTTTTGTTTTTCCACATTTTCTGTTTAACTCGCTCAACAGCGGTGGGCAGGATGTGAACTGCCCTCACCAGCGAACACACAAAAGTCTTGATTGTAATACCGACACACCAAACATGTGCACCCTCTTATGGATTTTTGTTGAGCAATAAAATTTAAAAATCAAATATTTTATACCAATACTAGTACATGGTATTTTTAAGAGTCATCGCCCAGAGAACTTCAAACATTACATTTAAAGGCTAGCCGTGGATTTGGCATGCAAATACGAAATACATTTACTAGTTGAGTTACATTATTACATCTCCCAAGCATGTGTCTGCTAACATCGGGGTTTTCCAGTACGCATCCACAGTGTAAATATTATTATATTAAATTATATTTCCAATAATAAGTTGTCCCTGTCTCTATTTACATTCTACAGTACAATGTGAAACAAGAACCAGCAAAATATACTTAATTCCACTGATGTATTTATATTTTGATATTTTCATCTACATGTTTCGGCCGGTAATCTGACTATCTTCAAGGTGACATTTCTCTCTATTATTTCTTTAGTAAAACCAACTAGCTGCACCACTGTATCAAATTTATTTTATTTTAGAATGACACTCTACATGTTTCGGACGGTCTTTCCGCCCATCATCAGGAGTTCAAGACTGTATATACAGCAACACGCATTTGTCAAACAGATATTGCTGTCTGCTTGCTAACAAGCGGCAAGCAGACAGCAGTTTCTGTTTGACAAATGCCTGTTGCTGTATGTACAGTTTTGAACTCTTAATGATGGGCGGAAAGACAGTCGGAAACATGTAGAGTGTCATTCCAAAATAAAATAAATTTGATACATTGGTGCATCTAGTTGGTTTTCTATAGAAATAATATTACGATGCACGGTCCTGTGAACGTCAAATTTGGTGACATTTCAGTTACAAGAATGCTGTGTGATAAAATGTGCCAAGTTACTCCACAATGTTGAAATTCTTATGATTATTGATTAGAATTTTCTACAGGACGATAGTATAAAATTATGTTAAATAGCATAAAATAAAACATATTTACATATCGTACGAATTTCTATACTGTGGGGTAATTTGACACATTTTATGGTACTCTATTCTAGTAACAGAAATGTCACCCTGAAAATGACAGGATTACCGACCTAAACCTGTAGGTGCAAAATATCACAATAAACATACATCACTGGAATTGAGGATTTTTTTTGGTTCTTGATACACATTATTCAAATTAACGAAAGGAATTTTGGACGTATTAAAATTCTACAGTAAATCTATACCACTTCTGTTCAATTTTTTTTTTTTTTTTTTTTTAGTGAACAATAAGGCCGTTACGTTCAAAACGAAAATACAAGGTCATGTAAGGCCTTCGTTGTCACCGTTCGAACATGTAAACAATTATTAAACAGTCTCTACAAACTTGAGCTGTTTTCGCTTTGCTATGTCCTGCCAATTAGAGGGTCGCCAACAAGCACAACCAATACACACCCACACGATTCTGATCCTGTCAACGACTGCCTACACCCGTGGCTCCCTATCCACTCTCGGTGAATGTCAATAGTGAGATCATATTCACGTGTGTGCTGTAGTAACCCTGGCTGAATGGACCTTTATCGGCACACGTCAATTTCAGATAAACACACAATGAATATCCCGTCATTACATCAAAAATCTTACACAAACACGCACAATTTCTATTATGGGCACACCTAACCTTCTAAAATGTAGTGGTAGTGTGTAGGTGTTAATTTAAGTAACTATGCGTTCTTCCATACGGTGTATTTATGCATCTTCTTATGCAGCATTAACAAATTGGTTTATCGACCTTTCTAATACAGAAGAACTCTATTCTCTGACAGAGGCGAACTGAATTTTTTATATAATTTAGAATTTTGCCAGACCTCTAACGGTTAATAATGTCAAAAACACCACCATCGTCTTTAAGAAGTATTCTGAACTTCTTCAAATGATTTCAATCAGACATAAACTTTCGTAAGTATACAGAGCAGCAAGCCCCTAAAGAAGGCCCCTTCCATTTGTAAATTTCTTCTTTGTAAGCGAGTATATGACATTGTTTACAATATATCACTGCCTTATCTAGTAAGGTACATCAGTGTTTGTACTGAGTTTTTACATTTTGGCCAACACAGCTCAGGCGGTATTGCTACTTGCCTCAAGATAGACTCCCCCCTCCTTTTGGGAAAAAATATATCCACACCGGTGCTGGGGCCCACTCAGCCTCATCCACAATAGGTACCGGGGCTCTTAGCCGGGAAAAGCGGTCGGAGCTTCGCGTTGACCACCTACCCCCATATAGACCCGATAAGCATAAGTACAGAGCTATACTTCTACTCCCCTTCTGTGCACCCTGTGGCATGTTATGGGCCGGTCTTTAGCTTTAAGTTATTTTGACGAAGTCACGGACTGGGCGGCCAGAGCATAGCGGGTTCGATTCCCAGAAGAGACGGGGCGTCCGTTTCTCTACAGCAGCCACACCGGTTCTAACCGCTGCCGCTTAGGTTCAGTGTTCTTCTTGGCACCCTGTTCTCAGACAACAACAAAATCAAAGAACTCTGCTTGTAATAGACATTCTGAGGTTCCCCTTCGATTTAATCCTCATTAACTTGCTCAACACTTCCGATTTTTTCCCCGTAGATCTCTAGTTCACTTCTTCGTCCCAAGACCGGTTATCCTGCCAGACTTTTTGTAGCTAACATGAGTCCGTCTAGCCAATGCAGCCGGCATTGTGACTAAGCTACAGGTTGGACGTCAGAGGAATCGTGTTTGGATCCGCAGTAGCAAATATTTCTCAATTCCTCGGGGCGTCCAGACCAACGCAGAATTTCGCACGGCCTCCTACCGAATGCACGATGTACACCAGGGAATATTTCCCTAAGAATACACCGGCCAGAACGTGAAGCTGACAATTCCATCCATCTATGAGTATGCCTTCACATGTAATGTCGTAAATACCTCACAGGTCAGCCAGCGCCAACTGTGCAACATGAAGATATATGCTGAGACCATGGAAAGAAGTATGGTGGATCGACCTTCTCCACCTCTCCTTATAGGTCTCACGCTTCTCTTCCACTTTACGTGTACCCCATATTCCCCCTCAGAAGACGTAAACAGCTGCTGGAAAACCTTAAATAAACGATAAGATATTGGCTATTGAAAGGGGGAGCTCTAAATCGCTCTTTCTGGACCACTCACTTTGAGAGAGTCTATGGGCCTGCTGTAAGACAGATTATGTGATTATGACGATGATGATGATTCCTCTGAACTCGTCTGTCCATTCTGTTCACACGAACGACGATAATGACAGTTTTCTTTAGTGAAGCGCTTGGAGCCGCATGATAAAGACTAGGGTATTTGTGGGGGAATATAATCAATAAGCAGGGAGAGAAGAGCGTCAGGGGCCGTCACATCCAGATTCGACAAGAACTTCCAAATGATTCCTAACCACAATTAATTTTTTGTTCTATGGCGCAACAGCCCAAATCGGGTCTAGGCCGCCGCCTCACTTTTTAGGTTTCTAGATCACACCAAATTAGACACACATACATACACACACCCGGTAGGGCTCCTCGGAACGAGATACCAGCCGGTCGCAATGGCCGCTACCTGACACAACACACAACAAACACAAGACACGAACATCAATGTACTCAGCTGGATCCGAACCTTCGATCCCAGCTGTCAAGCGGCTGCAGATCAACGCCTTAGACGGCATGACCACAGAGATCGGCTTGTCATTACATTAGTCAACGCAATGTAGTTTGTGAAACTGATAGCATCGCTAAACAAACCAAGAATGCAAATTGCTGCAAGGGAATCTGACATGTTAGGTGAAGCCGTGAATACAGCTAGCTGATATGCATTTACAGCTGCCCGTCCACTAAATTCATTCCACCACCCACACGTTTATTGACCGCCCTACATACCCGAGGACACCATATGAACTAACCTCCATTCATATCCACCGATGTTATGGTACCCAAGGTAAACGACACGGCGCTGAAGCCCAGCATTGGAAGCCATCCAGCAACATGCGAACAACCGAAAGCGAAGCTTGTTTTATGACATAAGACATCAAACCCGATTATGTCGTCGGTAAACCTGTTTGTCGAACGTTGAGCCAGTAATAAAGAGTTGGCAGTTAAAACTTGTCTTGATAGCTCTGTAAGACAGCATTGACTCTTACAGGTCACTTCCCCAGCGCCTCACGATATCCGAGAACAAACTAGAATCAACCCCGCAATGATGTGTCCATCATTAGGCGTTCTTTTGACTAGTGACTTTTAGGCGTAACCAGAATTTTTCTCTGGTGAGGGTTGACTCTAAGGCTCTATATAATTTATCATTGTTTTTAAAAATTGTGTTATGAAAATCATGTCCAAATCTCCGATCCGACTTCTAGTTAAGGTAAATGTAAAATTAAAACTGAAAAAGAGAAATTTAGGTTTTCGTAAATTTTTATCGTGTATTTCAATATCCCACTGTATTCCAAAGCCGGTCCCAGTGGCCGCGCTGTCTAAGGCGTAGGTCTGCGGCTGCTTGCCTTCTGAGATTGTGGGTTCGAATGCCAACCGGGGGCATGGGTGTCTGTCTGTTGTGAGTGTCGTGTGTTGTCAGGTAGAGGTCTGTGCGACGAGCTGATCTCGCGTCCAGAGGAGTCCTACCGACTGTAGTGCGTCGTTGTGTGTGTGATCTAGAAACCTCGTGAATGAGGAGGACCTGGCCCTCTGTGGGGCTGTTGCACCAAATAAAATAAAATGTATTCCAATAAATTCCAAATAAGCCGAGTTCATTGGCTGATTTACGCTTAAGAGTAAATCATGTTTAATCTTTGATATCATCATGTCTACAAAATCTGTGTTTTTTAAATTTCGCTTGGGAAGAGGGAAGGGACTGCAGCCCGGCATTTCCCTCCCTTTTTATATATCTATATATATATATATATATTGCATGCTCCATTACATAAGTAATACTACATGCTTTTTTTTCCCCTATTCTATTTACAGTATCTTGTTACCATTTGTTACATACTATGTTGTTGCTTGCCTCCCCTCCCTTGGGTACATCAATGAGAGACGCGACTGGATTTTATTTATTTATGCTTTATTTTATGACGTTCTCAACGTTTCGACTGTGTGGTATCGAATTACCGGACGACAGGTGAATCACGAATTGATTAGGGTTCACAGAGAAGCGGCCCTGTCCATATGAAGTTATTATCCTCATAACTGACTAGGATTCAGGAGTACCACGGATAACCCCATTCACGATAGCCTTTATCCCGTCCGAGATTCGATCCAAGCACTTCCCCAGTAAAACTCAGAAGCAACACCGCGTCGGCCAAATTAGTCGACAGGTGAGTTAAATATATAAAGTACACACAAAATATCAGGCGAAAATTAATTAATTCTAGTGGTTTTTTTTATCTCCCAGTATCACTGCAATCTGTCCGAGGACATTCAGCGATCGTGTTTGACGGTCACTATTAATGGCATGTAGGAAATACATCCAGTGATGTATCTCCTATATTAAGTTCAATCACATTGATTGATTGGGTATGGTTCCTCATTCATGAGGTTTCGAGATCACACACAACGACGCACCACAGTCGGTAGGACTTCTCTGGACGAGTGATCAGCTCGTCGCACGGACCTCTACCTGACAACACACAACACTCACAACAGACAGACATCCATGTCCCCGGTGGGATTCGAACCCACAATCCCAGCAGGCGAGCGGCCGTAAACCTACGCCTTAGACCGCGCGGCCACTGAGACCGGCCAGTGGCTTTGAAGCTTAAAATCTTGCACACAACAAAACATGCTAATTCTGCTTTTACTCTTTAATGCAGTTCAATGACGCAATTTCAACTGCAGTAGGTATATCGCATGAGAAGGTAAATGCTCGTAATAGAGACGGAAGCTAAGATCACTTTCTTCCCCATCTGAAATTTGGGATTATTATGGAAATGAAAACACAGATTGTAGTCTTGTAGGTTCTGACACCGTGTAGACTCATATGTGGTTACCGAAATTTTGGAGGAATATATTGCCTACATCTTCAGATTATAAAAGCAATTCTTATTTTACTCCGAACATGTATGTCAGAAGTGATCTAAACGCGCTCTGCTATGAAACGTGTATGTAAAGCTGAATGTAAAGTAGTCAAATTTAATGTTTTGTTGACCGTGCATCGTGATATATCCGTATGATATGAACCAAAAATATGCACTATTTTCTATTAATTTGTTTCAATAATAAGCCTCTACATGTTTCGAGCAGACTTGCTGCTCATCATCAGGAGGGTCAAATTTTTATAAACAGCAATTGGTATAGTCATGCGTTATGTTGATTGGCTGTTGCAGCAGACAGTCAACATAAAGCATGTCTATACCAATTGCTGTTTATACAGAGTTGATCCTCCTGATGATGAGCAGCAACGCTGTTCGAAACATGTAGAGGCTTATTATTGAAACAAATTAATGGAAAATGGTGCATCTTCTTGGTTCATATTATATATATATATATATATATTTGTCACATTGCACGCACCGATAGCATGTCGGGAAGTACGCAATCTTAACCTGGATAGGCTATATTAGATGGAAGTTAGTGATAGTTTTAAACTCCGGCCACGTTAACCTAAAGGATACGTCACTGTTTACCTACTGGATACGATTAATGTTGGTTGGGCTCCAAAGTCGGTTTGGCGCTCTGAAGGACTGTTGCCTCTGCCTGGTATCGAACTATGATTCCTCCGAGTCGTCCAGTCCGTAGCCTAGTCACTAAAGCGACTAGGTTAGACTGGCTCGGAGCATAAGTGCTTCCTATTTGGCTGCTTGACTGGATGTTTATAGAAAAGTGGCTCAACTTGTGGTTTTTAACTCACAGCTCTGCCAGTTACCCCACTCCTTGGCTTCGACGCGTAGGGAAATGACCTGATACCAGAGTCGCAGGAAGTTTCCCATACAACACATATATAATGAGGTAACAGTAAATGTTAGCGCCAACTCAACAGGCAAGATTCCAGGCAGATTGCAGGATTAGAGACTTCCGACTTGTATGAGTGATGAAATGACAAGAAGGATGGGGAATGATAAAACCCTGAAACTGGTTCTTAAGAATTTTAATTAGAATAGCCAACTCCCGAACTCTTATTGATTTGGTAAGAGGACTGCCTGAAAATTATATGAGCTGAACTGAGATTTAAATGTCTACAAAATTTATGACGCGAAACACCCTGTCTTTATACCCAGAAGTAATAAATTGTAATAGGAGGAGGCCGTTAGGTGAGCAGACTGCAGCAGTACACAACTACTGGTTTTAGCCACTACGGACCGCCACATTCCATTTCTCATATACACTGCATCTTCAGTTCCTTCTCACATAGCCTCCTTCTTCAGGTATTTTTCGTCTTATATATCATACAACCTCCTACAGCAGTCACTTATTACCTTGTACGCCACACAAGTTCTTTATCAACTATTTCCCGTCTTACACATCACATCACCTCCCTTTTCAGCTATTTCCCGTCTTGCGCAACATATCACCTCCCTTTTTCAGCTATTTCCCGTCTTGCACATCACATCATCTCCTTTTTTCAGCTATTTCCCGTCTTGCACATCACATCATCTCCTTTTTTCAGCTATTTCCCGTCTTGCACATCACCTCCCTTTTTCAGCTATTACCCGTCTTACACAGCACATCACCTCCCCTTTTCAGCTATTTCCCGTCTTACACATCACATCATCTCCTTTTTTCAGCTATTTTCCGTATTGCACATCACATCATCTCCTTTTTTCAGCTATTTCCCGTCTTACACATCACATCATCTCCTTTCTTCAGCTATTTCCCGTCTTACACATCACCTCCCTTTTTCAGCTATTTCCCGTCTTACATATCACCTCCCTTTTTCAGCTATTTCCCGTCTTACACATCACATCACCTCCCTTTTTCAGCTATTTCCCGTCTTGCACATCACATCACCTCCCTTTTTCAGCTATTTCCCGTCTTGCACATCACATCATCTCCTTTCTTCAGCAATTTCCCGCCTTACACATCACATCACTTCCATTTTTAAGCTATTTCCCGTCTTGCACATCACATCACCTCCCTTCATCAGCTATTTCCTGCCTTACACAGCATGTCACCTCCTCTTTCAGTCACTTCCAATCTGATACACCAGACAACCTCCTTCTTCAGTTACGTAGTATTTCTCATCTTATACGACACTTTGTAACACACTTCTTCAGTAGTTTTCCCTCTTACACGACCCGACTCAGTATCCAAACTACCTATGACACTAATCCTGTTCGTAATTTCCCATACGCACTTCAGTCCCCATTCCATGCTCATGAAGACATCGGCATTATTGAATCACAGCACATGTTAAGGTTCTTAAAGAATAAAGCATACTTACGTACACATACGTTACTACATGCAAACACACTTTAAAAATATGCATGTATGTACATACAAGTTTTATTACATGCACACACGAGTGAATATACGTACATACAAACAGCAATACAGGTAGAGAATAAACCGAGAGGCAATAAGAACTGAGTAATTTTAGGAAATAAATCCACAGAGTGCATTGATCCGAGATGTGACGTCACTGAAGCATGAAATTACGCATTTCGGTACTTGTACTGTCTGCTTAGAACTCTGCCACAAAATGAAGTCTTCTTTTATGGTTTCTAGCATAAACAGAACCCTCGGCAAGGATACGTTCACCATGCCCGACAATGTGGTTCTACATGCCCACAAATGCAGTTACGATATTAATTATATACATTTTGGGTGTGTGTATTAACAGAGTGATTGGAATGTGGGGAAATGGAAAGCTGGTAAGATGGAAAGACGACAACCGCACGGTTCATCAGCTGCATTTCCCTCCTTGGGGCCTACCGGTTGGTCAAGAAATTTCCGGTTTTTATGTAAATTAAATATTCAGTCTCTATTTTCGTTTTAACGGCAACCGTACGAGGACTGACACTAGATCTTTTGGCGAAACACAGTGTATGTCAATACGCGTAACTTATAATGTGCGAAATCTGATTAAAAAGGCATCCGAACAAAGTGCCAACAAATATGCTACAAATTTTTTGCTTTTTTTTTCGCATTTGCACAGTAGTTTCGAAAGACAGCTGCTAGAAAAGGAAATTCTGGCATTATAATCATGTCACCCGAGACATGTGCAGTGTCCACAGAGGCCGTAATTAATCTATTGCAATAACAAGAGCGTTTTCATTTACTCTTCCTGCTAAAAGACACGATTATTAATACTCAATGTTCAACAGCCTGTGAAAACGGCAATATGCTAACAGGGTGGAGAAATTACAGTAGAGTTTCAAGGAAAATTTCACTAGCCTGGACAGATCTATTCCTGATTTTCAAAGTAGCAGTATATCACGGAAGTTTAAGGACGTGGGGTTAACAATCAAACAATGAATTATCTATTTGGTACGAAAAGCAAGCCTTCGTAGAAATGACCCTGTTCCTCAGTCTGGCAATATAACGAAAGGGTATTGACCCTCTGCAGTGAGCCTCATATTATGTCTTATTATTCTTGTCAAGGTGTCCCATCTTGGCCAGTGACAGTAGAACGTGGCGGTTAGATCGGTCTACCCAACAGCTTATCTGCTCGCACAGAAGCAAGTCCGTTCCATTTGTGTAGCAGACAGTAATTGTAGGTACAACGTAATACTGAGGAA